>SL_8KL_010_SEDDRAFT_10000505_pt1 | contig 33943 bp, 31 predicted proteins | sample SodLakKL_010_SED_4_FD_11160 | JGI IMG/M metagenome (IMG submission 11160)
ATTAAGATATGGGGAATATTATATAGTAGCAAATTTCAATTAAAATTCTGATTTCCATTTCTTTAAGTTTTTGTTTGAGGTCCTGACTTTATAAAAAAATCTTATTTTACCCCGGTCAATCCTTTTTCAGCTAATTCAGAAATACGGATACAGGCCGTGGAATGTTTTTGATCTCCATCTGAATTCCACTCCTGCAGTTCAATCTCTGCTGTGAAACATTTATCAGTTGAATAGCTGCAGCGTGGAGCAAAAGGACAACCAGCTTTTTCATCTGAATCTTCGGTCATTTCGGTAATTTCACCTTCAATGATGTTTGTAAACCACTCTTCACGAGGATCAGTATCCGGAACAGCAGAAATCAGAGATTCAGTATAGGGGTGGAGGGGATTGGTAAACAATTCATCTTTAGGTGCAACCTCAACCAGATTCCCCAAATACATAACTGCAACTTTATCACAGATATATCGTATAACACTTAGATCATGAGCAATGAAAAGATATGTAACCCCCAGTTCCTCCTGAAGGTCATCAAGCAGATTTAAAACCTGGGCCTGTACTGAAACATCCAGTGCAGAAACAGGTTCATCTGCTACCACCAGGGAAGGATTAAGAGCCAGAGCCCTGGCTATTCCTATTCGCTGTCGCTGTCCGCCACTGAAAGCATGGGGATATCTTTTAATATAGCTGGGGTCCAGACCGACCACATCAAGCAGTTCTTTCACTCTGTCTTCATATTCAGATCTTTTCCAGCCATAGGCCTGAAGTGGTTCAGCCACAATATCCAGCACCGGCATCCGACCATTTAATGATGAATAAGGATCCTGAAATATCATTTGAATATCTTGTCTAACTTTTTTCAGCTCTTCTTTTTCCAAATTAGCCATATTATAGACCTGACCATTGCTCCGAAATAATATATCTCCTGAAGTTGGCTCCCAGGCCCTTAGGATCACTCGGGCGGTTGTTGTTTTCCCACAGCCGCTTTCTCCTACAAGCCCCATGGTCCGGCCTTCTTCTACCGAAAAGCTAACACCATCTACAGCTTTAACATAACCTGTCACCCGACGTAAAAAACCTTCCTTCTGGGGGAAATATTTCTTTAACTTATTAACCTTAAGCAGCTCCTTATCGGACATGTTTAACATTCTCCTTAACCCCCCTGTCAGTATATTTATAACAGCTTGTATAGTGCTCAGGTTCTATTTCTACACTCTGAGGTACTGCTGAAGAACATTTATCCCCTACAACATCACGACACCGGGGATGAAAAGAACATCCGGGAGGCATGTGATAAGCATCGGGAACAGAACCCTGTATTGATGCAATTTTACCTTCTACCCCTTTTATGGAAGGAATAGAACCCAGCAGATCTCTGGTATAAGGATGTTTTGGGTCCAGAAAGACCTCCTGAATAGGGCCTTTTTCCACGATACGTCCCAGATACATTATATAAACATAATCCACCATATGGGCAATAACTCCCAGGTCATGAGTGATTAAATGGAGGGAGAGACCATAATCCTGCTGCATATCTTTTATCAGCTTTAAGACCTGAGCCTGGATTGTCACATCCAGAGCAGTAGTTGGTTCATCGGCAATTAAAATTCTGGGCTCACAGGCCAGAGCCATTGCAATCATTGCCCGCTGACGCATACCTCCACTAAATTCAAATGAATAATCATCCACTCTCTCTTCGGGTTCGGGAATACCCACCTGATCCAGCAAATTAATTACCCGGGCTCGGACTTCTTTCTGGGGCAGATCCTGATGCAGCAAAATAGCTTCTGAGATCTGATTATAGAGAGTGTGAACCGGGCTAAAGGCTGTCATGGGTTCCTGGAAAATCATTGCAATATCATTCCCGCGAATTTTCCTTAATTCAGAACTATCAGAATCATATTGAGCTAAATCTTTTATCTGACCGGAAGTATCTCTAAAATTTATAGTTCCATTGATAATATCTCCCGAAGGAGGTAGAATTCTTAATACTGTACTGGCAGTAACTGTTTTACCACAGGCACTTTCACCCACAAAACCTATAGACTGCCCCTCACCTATATTAAAGTCCACCCCATTAACCGCACTAACAACTCCCTGATCATGATAAAATTTAACTTCCAGATTTTTTACATCAAGAATTAAATCATTTTCTCCGTCAGCCAAATTAATACCTCCTTTTTTTCAGATTCCTGTTTTATCTCCCTGTAATTACCTGTAATTATCTGCCTATTATTATCTACCTGTAAACTGTTAAACCGTATTCCTATTATTCCGATTGTCTTTTTGATTAATTGATTATACAAATTATGAAACTGGTTTCGTTGAAAAAAAAACATCCATTAAATTTTATCTTAATCTGCTCCCCAAGTACGCTTAAAATAAAAATTCCGGAAGTACCTCTAATTTTAAATTACCAATTTTTAAAAAATAGTAATAGCTGCTCTGTAAAGAACCAATTAAATTTTAGAAATAAGATTGCTGTCATGAAAACAGCCATAAACTGAAAAATCTTAAAATAACACTTTCTACAGGATAACCATAAAAGCTTAATAAACAGTATTCCAAATAAAATATATTTAAAAAAATTAACTAATCAATAAATCATTCAAAACACCTTTCACATAAGGAAATACTAAAGTTAGTTTATTCTAATTCTTTATCACTAACAAAAAAATAAATTATAAATAAATATTAATACAACGTAAATTTATGATATAATATTTCTTGTTGTTCTTCAATTAGCTTTATATTTAATTAAAACTTATCAAACATTGTATCTTCTTAAATACTTTAATATACTTTATTATACTCAATTTTATAAGGTATGTTTTCTGTAACTATCTTTCAATTTTTATTTAATTTTTTGTATTATTTTTACATAAAATTATAGTGCTCAATATAATCTTATACTCTGCCTTCAATATAACCTGTACAAAACATTACATTTTTAAAATTGTTTATTTTAATGTGAAACTTCCTCCTGAATAATTCCCCTTATCCCATTAAACTCCGTTTCCAGTACAGTTTCTGAAGATTTTTAGCATTTATTTTTGAATTTAATTTAATATCTGATATAATATAATTGATTTTCTAAAGTAAATATACTAATTTATTCTGGAGGGAGAAAAATGGAGAAAAATCAGAAAAGAACAATAATCTCATCCATTATCTTAATTGTCCTGTCCGTCATTTTTTACAGAGCCTTTGCCCCGGATCTGGGAGATATTTTATCCAGCTTAACCTATTTTATCTCTGTACTTGCCGGGGGGCTGACCGGGGGACTGGCCGTCGGTATTTTATCCCCTCTGATAGCCGGACTCTTCGATTTTTTGAGTCCCCAATTATCAGAAGTACTTCTTTATCTTGTTATTGGTAATGTGCTGCTTGTTGTTTCCTTTATGCTTATTAACCAAAAACTTTTTAATCCTGACAACCTGCTGGGCATAATCATTGGTGTATTTGTTGGTGCAGTACTCCGGGTTATTCCGATTGCTCTGGCCGTAAATAACATGGAAGAGGTTACAGAAGAGATGAGACAGGTCCTGGGTTTTCCCCAGTTTTTTGCAGCTTTTCTGGCCGGTTTAATCCTGTTTATTGGTTTCGGTATCTTGAGAAGGACAGGTCTTTTACCTGATTATTTAGTAACCACTTCTGAAGAAGAATAGAATAACAATCCGGTGTATTATATTCGACTTTTTTTCGTCCTGCTGATCTGAAGAAAAGCTTCTGCTAAAGCCTTTCTAACATAAGACATTCATAAGGCATTAACCAGTCCGGAGTTCATTGGCTCCTTACTTATTATCAAAAAATAACATCAGTAGAAAAAATATATTTTTATTTACAGGAATAATATTGAGTAAACTACTTTTACCAAAAAAGGAGGGGCCTCAGGCCCCTCCTTTTTTGGCTGCAATACATTGGAGTAATCATAGTCTATTGTAATCTATAAAATATATCTATCTCATCCTGATCCTGGTCTATAATCTATATCCTGAACCAGAGAAAATAAGTAACAAAAAGTATACCCAGAACATATACCAACCAGTGGACCTCATCCCCTTCACCGGTAAAGAGCTTAATCAGGGGGTATACTATAAAGCCAACTGCAATCCCATCTGAAATAGAATAAGCAAAGGGCATTACTACCATGGTCAAGAAGGCGGGCAGTACTTCTGAAAAATCATCCCATTCGATTTTTGTAATATTGGTCATCATCAAAGCACCTACAAGAATGAGGGCCGGAGCAGTTGCAGCACCGGGTACCATCTCTACTAAAGGACGGAAAAACAGGGTCAGGAAAAACAGTCCGGAAACAACCACACCCGTCAAACCGGTTCTGCCGCCTTCAGCCACACCGGAAGCTGATTCAATATATGTAGTCACTGTACTGGTTCCAAACAAAGCTCCTCCGGTGGTACCAATCGCATCAGAAAGCAGAGCACGGCTGGCTTTAGGCAGATTTCCTTCTTCATCAAGATAACCCGCCTGCTGACTTACTCCCACCAGGGTCCCCGCTGTATCAAATAGATCAACAAACAGGAAAGAAATTATAACAGCAATCATGCCAAACTGAAAAACCGAGCCGATATCCAGTTCAAAAAGAACCTCTGACCAGTCGGCCATAGAAGGTGCTGCTGCTATGCCTTCCGGAAGACTGGTAACCCCATTAATAAAACCAAAAAGGGTGGCCACGATAATCCCCAGCAGTAAAGCTCCTTTTACCTTACGTACATAGAATATACCGGCGGCTACCAGTCCTACAGCTGCAACCAGACCTTCTCCGGAAAAAATTTCACCCAGTGTCACCATAGTAGCTTCATAGGGCTGAATAATTCCGGCATTTTGAAATCCAATAAAAGCAATAAAAAGGCCAATCCCTGTACTTATACCAGCTTTCAAACACATGGGAATAGAATTAACCACCATTTCTCTAAACCTGGTTACACTGAGTATAATAAACAAAATACCTTCAATAAAAATAATACCCAGGGCCACCTGCCAGGCTACACCCATCTGGCCCACTACTGTATAGGCAAAAAAGGCATTTAAGCCCATCCCTGAAGCCAGGGCAAAAGGATAATTGGTAAGAAAAGCCATACAGAGTGTTCCCAGTATTATACCGGCCACAGTAGCAATAAACACACCCTCAAAAGGCATTCCTGCATCACTTAAAATTGCCGGGTTGACTATAACAATATAAGCCATAGTCATAAATGTTGTTATCCCGGCAACTACTTCCGTTTTTACATCAGTATTATTGTCACTAAGTGCAAAAACATTGTCCAGAAAACCATCACTGCTGACCTGATCCATTTTAGTTCCCCCTTGGTTGATATTATTAAATTATTAAACTTAATCAACATAATTAAATTCTACCCTGCACAAACCTGCATTCTTACTGGTACATATCTCTGGTTTAATCACAAACCTGGACTACCGTAAAAAAATAAATTAAAAAAATCATTTCCCGGCTGTTCCTGTATAACACCCCCTTATTCAGATCTGACAATTTCAGCCAGGTTGCTGAAATAAGCAATTACAATATTCCAGGAAAACCAGATGAAAAACATTACAATATAGGATTTTTTCTTGCTGTAACCATAAATTACCTGCAGCATAATGGCCAGCAAAATAACCTGCCATAAACTGAACAAATTAAGAGTATGTAAAAAATGCCTGCCAAAACCTGTTATTTCAGTGAATACAGCAGCCAGATGAGTTCCGGCCGCAGAAGAAGACTGCTGATACTGCATATAACCCTGAATTATAAGACCTGCAGTTTTAATTATTCCTACATATACAACACCAGAGAAAAAATGGCCATAGGAAGCTTTTTTGCCCCCCAGAATTATCTGCATACTGCTTAAAATAAAAGCCAGTATTAAATAATAAAAAAGCTGTTTACCCACCTCTGCAAAAATTGAGGTATAAAAATGATAGGAGGTCTCCAGATAACCAATCTGAGAACTGAGAACATCTTCCTCCAGATCGTCATTCTGCTGCATTCTTTCAATTTGTTCGGGAATTATAACATGGGGAACAACAATAAGAGAATAAACAACTGTACCTATTATAATAAAGATAAAAGGCGTTAACCAGACTATACCTTCATCTTTATCACGAATACTGCGGAACACACTGTGGGGGTCATAAAATATTTTAAAAATGCGCAGTAAATCAGCTTTTAGATTCATATAACAGGACTGCATCTCCTTCCATAAATACTCTAATTAGTTAATTCTAGAAGATCATTAAATATCCTCCCTGAAATTCAATTTGCACATGATTTTATATTATAATAGAATGTAACCAATGGTTTGCTCATTTAACTTTTGCAAATAAAAACCACATCCAATACTTGTATAAACTGTAAATACAGCTAATATAGCTGCTGACTGTTAATTGTTTTAAAGTTTTTCAAAATAGCTAACACAGCTGAAAATATAAATTTTTTTATTTTAAAGGGGAGTTTGTAAACTATGGATTTTAAATTTCTGCAGCCGGGCAGCACTTTTTATAAAATTGCAGAGTGGATTCAGCGGCTGGTTTATGTGAATCTGCTGTGGATCCTGTTTTCATTAGTTGGCCTGGTTGTGCTGGGTATTATGCCGGCCACAGCAGCCCTATATGAAATCATCCGCAGATGGAATAATGGTGTTACCAGCTTCCCCGTTTTTAAAACCTTCTGGCGTGAATACAGAGCAAAATTCATAAAAGCCAATCTGCTGGGTATAATTATGGCTTTTCTGGGATATCTCTTGTTTTTTAATATTCAATATTACCAGCAGCAGTCAGGTCAAATTTATATTTATTTCTATTATTTAAGCTGGGTCCTTGTCTTTTTTTACGGTATTACTCTGGTTCATCTGTTCCCCCTGCTGGCCAATTATGAATTAAAGCTGCATCATTTATTAAAAAATTCACTTTTTATCTGCATTTTAAACCCGGGATATACTTTGATGATTATCGCCGGTACAGCTGTTATTGGCCTTGTTTTCCTGTTATTACCCAGCCTGATCCCCTTTTTGGGACTCAGCTCGGTGGCCTTTTTCAACACCTGGGGAGCAAAAAAATCCTTTGCCAAAACTGAAAACAAAATAAAAGAACACAGAAAAGATGATACAGACGATACAGAGGGGACTGCAAATAATCTAAATGATAAAACAGCGGAAAATATTGAAGACACAGAAAACTAATCTTTATTAGGGGGCTCAACTATTATTTTCCCCTCTTCAAATTTCAAAGCCGCTCTATCTTTGATATCCATCTTCTCAAGATACTCTTCAGGTATCTGCAGGCGCCCGGAAGAATCCAGTACAGTATATTTTTCATGGGTCTGCTGCTGACTTTTTTCATCCGTATTTTTAAGCCCGATCTTGACTTCGCTCTCATCTGATAGGGGCTTGTTTCTAACACTTTCAGTACTGATTTTACCATCCCTGATCTCCACAGCCCGGTCAACTGCTCCTGAAAGACTCCGATCATGAGTTACAATAATAATTGTCACCCCAAAGTCAGCTGCAACTTTTTTAAAAACCTTAAAAATTTCAGTACCTGTATCAGAGTCCAGAGAACCGGTCGGCTCATCGGCCAGCAGGACCTGTGGTTTATTGGCCAGAGCAACCGCAATAGCCACTCTCTGCTGCTGACCCCCGGACATCTCTAAGGGCCGGTGACCCATTCTATCCTTTAGACCCACTGCCTCCAGAAGCTCCTCTGCCCATTCCCGATTACCCCTTTCTCCACTTAATATCATGGGCAATCTTACATTCTCCAGAGCAGAAAGATAGGGAATAAGATTGCGCCCGATTTTCTGCCACACAAAACCAACCACCTGTCTTTTATAAAAAATACGGTCCCGATAACTCATTTTGTTTAAATCCCAGCCGGCGACCCGGGCCTGACCTCCGGTCGGTGAATCCAGCCCCCCCAGAATATTAAGCAGGGTCGATTTTCCGCTCCCACTGCTGCCAATTATGCCCACCATTTCACCACAGTTTATTGTTAGTTCCAGTCCCTGGAGGGCAAATACTTCCAGATCATTTATTCTGTAAATCTTGATTAAATTATCACAGCGAATAAAGGCTTCTTTTTCTGAAACATCGGGTTTTTGAGTTTTTAAAAACTGCTGATAATATTTGCTGATAATGTCTCCCAGAAAACCTCCTGTTTTTTGTGAATTATTCATGGATCAAACCTCCTCCCCCAGCTGTATTGCTTCATGCAGCTTTAATTTAACCAGTATTATTCCCAGGACAATCAGACTAAGAATCAAAGCTCCACCCAGTAAAACCAGAATCCGCATAATATCCCCACTCTGGACCACAGGTCTGAATTTTGGTACTGTACCGGCCAGCTGTTGGCTGATCTGCAAAAAGGGCAGAAAGTAAACACTGGTCAGGGTACCAAAAAGGGTGCCCAGCCCAAAGGCAATACCCACCGAGAGAATCTGCTCCAGAGAAAGTATACTTATCAGCTGTTTGAGAGAAAGCCCCAGAGACCTCATTATACCAAACTGCAGCAGGCGGCTTTTAATCGACAAAAAGTTATATAAAAAGAAGCCGAGGACAGTTATCAGGGCCGAAACCACAAATCCAATAGACAGCATACCAAACAAACCCATCCTCTGTGGTTCCCGGTTTTCACTAACTATCATTGATTCCGTATCCTGTATACGGGCTACATAAATACCTTCTTCAGCCAGTTCATTAACTATCGTCTGCAGGCTGGCCTCCTGATTAATATCCAGCCAGACTTCATAGGGCTCCAGCAGATATTGGGATTGTATATAATCCAGATTGCTGACCAGAAGCGGAAATTCCTGAGGGCTCACCGAAGGCCATAAATCAATAATACCGGCAATATAAAAATCTATTTCCTGGCCCTTGTGGTTAATTGTTACCCATTCTCCCAGCTCAAGTGAATTTTCTTCAAAAAATTCTCTGTTTACCAGAGCCGCCTCCCGGCTCCGGAGGAGCAAATTAAGGTAATGATGCAGATGATATTCAGTAAGGTCTCTCCGGTACCAGCTTACAGAAGCAAAATCTTCGGGATCAATACCCATCAGGGTTCCGGAAGACACTCTTCGGCCTCCAATACGAAAATTTGTCTGCTGGGTAAACACCCGGGCTGCATCATTGACCCCGGTCAGTTCTTTATGAACATAAAATGGTGGTTCAGAAATTTCTCTTTCTCCTATTTCCGGTGCTTCCGGTTCTTCACCAGGTCCACCCCTCATCCCGCCGGGAGATAACATCCGCCCCGAGGAGAAGGTCCACTGAGCCATCAGCACTGCATCAGCTCCCTGTTCATAATAGGTGCTGTCAACAAAATTTTGGTCAATGGTTCTAGCAATGGAAGAAGCATAAATACCCAGAGATACAGTCATGATTATGAAAAATATCAGAGGTGTGGTCTGGGCGGAATTACGAAAATACTGCTTTAAAGTAACAGACAGAGTCACTTCAGGCAGTCTATTGGTTAGATAAGATAAAAATTTAAAAATCCAGGGTATAATTCTCATGGAGAGCAGACCGGCTGTGGCAATAAATAAAACGGGTACCAGAAACAGCAGGGGGTCTAAAATCAGCTCTGAAGCAGAAGCTGTTCCCTCCTGAATACCTTCTATCTGATTCTGCAGAACCCGATAACCAAAAATGCTGAACAGCAAAAATACAAAATCCAGATAATATCTCTGCCAGACAGACTTGCTTTGCTGACGGGTAATATTCCTTTTATAGGAAACAATACTCTGCCGGGAGGCAGGAATAACCAGCACCAGACAGCTTACCACAGCAGCCAGTACCGTATACAGGGCAAATACCCGGGCATCAGGAGTTATTATCGCCGCCAGGGGGCGCCTATCTACAAATTCGAGAAATCCCGAGGAAGCGCCCATCACCCGGGCAATTAACAGCCCAAGACGGGGACCAATCAAAAAAGCAGCTGCCCCCAGTAGACCCCATTCTATTAAATAACTAAAAACAATCTGCAGGATACCGGCTCCCCGGCTCCTGAGCATTGCTATTTCATTACCCCGCCGCTGGATTGTCAGCCGGGCGGAAAGAATAATATAATAAAAAATGATACCCATAACCGGAAGACTTAATATTAACAGCAGCAGCTCCAGCCTTTCCGCTTCATCAACTACAGAACTTAAAACTGTGAGGGGATTGGTAGTTTTTCTTATATTATCTGAAAAACCTGCCATCTCAGTTTCCAGTCTGTTTAACCTCTGCAGCATACCGGGAACTTCATGAAAACGTATATCCTGATGGTCAAATAAAAAGTACCATTCATAGCGGTAGGGTTGAGTATCCTCTCTTACTACCAGCTCTTCAAATTTTTCCCGGGATACAAACACAGATTCCGAAAAAGGAGGTCTTCTCACCCAGATTGGAGAATTATAGGCCTCCTGATTAACCCTGTAAACACCTACTACCTCCAGATGCAGATATTTTCTCTGTTCACTATCAGCCTGCAGGGGATATCTAACAATATCTCCTACTGACATATCCATTTCACTGCGTGCATTTTCATCAATAACAACTTCCACCCTATCCGAATTATTATCAGGTTCATACCACCTTCCGGCAATAATTTCAACCTGCTCTTCAAGATTCTCCATAAAACGGATATCAGCATAGGTATTAACCAGCCCTTCAGAACCATCAGCCGGGCTAATTGCCTCGCGTTCAAGATTTCCCATCAGGCCATAATACTGCTGTTCGGTTTGATATACCCGGGGCAGATTCTCCTGCAGATAGTTATCCAGGTTTTTATACTGCAGAAAAGCCTGCTGCTGATCTCTTCTACCCCGGCCCTGAGAGAGAATGGGATGATAATCCCGCCACTGGTCATCAACAATTTTTATGGTCCCGGGGGGATAGTTTGGAGAACTGGCACTCAGCCAGGAGTCGGTCATCATCATCTGGAGTACCCCATCTGTATAAATTGAGATACTGGAAAAAACACCCACAGCCAGCACCAGTCCAAGAAGCAGTATAAATTCCAGTTTCCAGTTTTTTATTATCTGTTTAATTACCATCCAGATAACAGTGAATAAGCTCATCAAAATTTCCTCCCTAATGGGATATTACTTCATCTCCTTCTTGCAGTCCATCAAGAACTTCTACTCTATTATCCGATTCCAGACCCAGCTTGACGTCCACCTCACGCCGGACATCATCTTCCAGGATCCGCACAAAAGTGCGGTCTCCATATTCCCGAACAGCACCCCGGGATAAAAGAAGTGTATCCTCCCGCTTTTGCAAAATAATTCTCGACCGCAGCAGGGTATCATATTCGAGAAGCTCATCTTCCTCTCTTCCCAGCCTTTGAGCAGTTTCAGCAGGATTTTTAAGTTTCAATCTGACCCTGCGGTCCGGAGTCCCCGGAGAAATTTCCGCAGAAAGTGAAGGTACTTCTGTGACCACTGCTTCTACCAGAGTTCCATCTTCAAGAATAATCTCTGCCTCCAGACCACTTACCAGCTGCTGAAGATCAGAGGCCGAAACCCGCATATGCAGCTCCAGCTCAGAGGGATCAGCAATAGAAATAACCGAAGTATACTCTTCAATATAATCAGTCTCCCTCATTGATATAGAAGTTACCCGGCCCTCAAAAGGAGCATAAATAGTTGAGGCGGCAAGCCGATCAGCCATCCGATCAATGCGCATCTCCAGCTTCTGCAGATCAATCCGGGCCATTTCCAGTTCAAATTCACTAATTTCATGACCCACCAGGCTCTCTTTTCTCTCCAGAGCCATTCTTTCTTTTTTTAAATCCAGCAGGGCCAGCTCATATTCAAACTCCAGATCCTCTATTTCCAGCTGAGCCAGCCTTTCTCCTTCCTCAACAATATCATTATAACTGACCAGAACCTCTCCCACCCGGCCATCTCTGGTAAAATATAAATCAGACTCTTCAGCTGCCGCAACCCTCGCCAGGCCGGTAATTTCTTCCCTTATTGACCCCCGCTGAACAGTCTCTGTAACTATATTTGGTTCAGGAGGTTCGATAAGTTCCGGTGGCTCCTGTATTTCTTCTTCCGGAAGCAGGTTACAGCCCGAAATTAAAAAAGAAAACATTATAAGAACAGCAATCATAAACACTTTTTTCCTGTTTTTAACCCACCAGAGCAATACATTCACCCCTTTTTTCGAATTTTCCCATCTCTAATTTCATAAACAATATCTCCATATTCCATAGCCGCAGGATCATGAGTGGCCACACAGATGGTAAGACCCTGCTGGTCAATCATTTCCTGAAACAGTTCCATAATCTTCTGTCCAGTTAAATAATCAACCTCACCCGTCGGCTCATCAGCCAGTATAATAGAAGGGTTTACGGCCAGAGCCCGGGCAATACCCACCCGCTGCTGTTCCCCACCACTCAGCTCAAAAATTCTGTGGTCTTTGCGTTCAGCAAGCCCCACAATTTCCAGACATTCTTCCACCCGTCTATTCCGCAATTTATAAGATTTATGCTGAATTCTCAGAGGGAGTTCCACATTTTCAAAAGCAGTAAAACTTTGAATAAGGCCAAAAGATTGAAAAATAAAACCAATTTTATTACGGCGTAAATCGGTAATCTCTTTTTCGGACAGCGAATTTAATTTCTGTCCTCCCAGAATTACCTCACCGGAAGTAGGCTGATCCAGCCCCCCCATTATATTTAAAATTGTAGTTTTCCCGGATCCAGAAGGCCCTTTTACAATAACCATCTTTCCGGAGGGAATATTCAGATCAATGTCCTTTAGGGCTTCTACCTCTCTGGAACCCATTTTATAGATTCGACTGATTTTCTTTAACTTTATTAAATCACCACTGATGAAAAACACCCCCCTGTTATTAACTGCTTTAAACTTTTTTTGTCTGCTATTTTCAAAATAAAAAATTAAAAAAGAAAAAAACACTGCCGGCCCAAACACAATTACCTTTAACTGTCGGGGGCAGCTGTAAAAATTACCAATATATAATACCTTTAAATTAAAAACCCTGCCTGGATATTATTTAAAATCCTGTAAAATATCCGACTTTTTGTATTTCGGTACCGCACTCCTGTGGGCAGCAGTGAACCCCCCCAGATAATTGCCCAACTCAGCAGCCTTAAAAGGATCTCCCTGCTGCAGAAAATAAAATAAAAATCCGGCACTAAAAGCATCACCTGAGCCTACAGTATCTACAACTTCTACCCTGCTGCCGGGCAGGTCCTGCTTTTCTTCTTCAGTTATTACTGTGCATCCTTTAGCTCCCCGGGTTACACAGATAATCTCAAGATCAAAATCTGTCTGCAGCCGAGAGGCAATTTGCGGTCCTTTAAGCCTTCTATTATATAATATTTCCGGGACTCTTCTGTATTCCCCTTCATTTAGTTTTAAAATATCGGTGAATTCCAGAGATTTTGCTATAATATCCCGGGAGAAAAACTCCTGTCTGAGATTTATATCAAAAAAATTTATTTGAGCCTGAACCTCTTTTATTATCTTATTTAACGTGTCCCGGCTTACTTCCTTCCTTTGAGCCAGAGTACCGAAATAAAAAGCAGCCAGCTTTTTTTGACTGATAAAATCCAGCAGCCCATCATCTAGATCAATAAAATCATAACTAACCCCGGTGTGAATAATATATTGGGGAGCATTTTTTTGATCAAACTCAACATCCACCCACCCGGTGGGGTGGGTGGGGTCTTTCTGGATTAAATCAATATTCACCCCCAGCTCTTCAGCCTGCTTAAGGGCTCTTTGTCCCCGGGAATCATCCCCCACCCGGGAAACAAAGTACGATTCACAACCCAGCTGAGCCAGATGGGCAGCTGCATTAAAAGGTGCCCCCCCAATATATTCATCACCTTCTATAACATCCCATAAAATTTCACCGAAGGATAATATCTGAGGTGAGCTCATTATAGTCCTGAACCTTCTTTTTGGGANAAGGGAGCAAACAAAACCGAAAACTTAAAACTATCCGGCTTTAACCGGTATTTTTCAAGCCGGCGGGGTCCACAGCTGGAGCTTCCAATACTATGATGGCGGTGATCAAGATTGAAATAAATTTCATTTCTCAGAGGCAGTTCATCATCATGATCTGCTTCACATAAATCTTCAATAGAATATCTATGAGCAGAAAAATTAAATAATTCCTCTGCCGAGCAGCGGCTTATAAAAAGCCCCCGATCCGCAGAATCAGTTAAACTTACTCTGCGGACTTCAGTTCTGTTTCCATTTTCCTGAGGATAAACATAAGGTGTATGCAGATCTTCTACTTTCCGGGAAAAATCGCCCACACGCTGTGCTTCTTTGGTATCAACATATGCCTCCCCGGGGCCCAGACCATACCAGTTAATATTGTTAAATTCAAGTGGTATAACCATATTTAGCCCTATGCGGGGTAGATCAGGGAATTCTCCTTCAGGCTCTCCAGAAACTATCAGCCTGATAAACCCTCCGGAATATACTGTATATAGATACTCACAGTTAAAACCAGAATCCAGTACCGGAGGTGCCACCCGGGATGAAACTTTAAAAGAAATCTCCTCTTTTCCTTTATCCATGAACTCGATTTTGTCAATTCTGTGCTGAAGGTTATCAAAGCCAAACTGCTGCCATCTATCCTTCAAACTGCGGCCTTCATGGACACTATCATCATTATCAATTGGTGCCCTCCAGAAATTCAAACGCGGACCTTTGTGCCAGAGATGCTGACCCTGAGCGACAAACTCGTTTATGGTCCCCTGCACTCTGTCCACTGTAATTGAAAAATCACCATCAGATATAGTTATATCCCGGCTGTTTTCTGCTATCTGCAGGGGAAGTTGAGATGCACTGCTGGTTATCTCCGGTAATTTTACCTGACTGTAGGGCATCTCCAGCTGGCTCCAGGCCACTTCATCTCCCCTCTGGCCCCAGGAAGTATCCTGGGCCAGTACAAAACTTATTTCCAGCCAGTATTCAGCATTACCGGTCTTCCTTACAGGTTTTTGGACCGGAATGCTGATAACTCTCTGCTCTTCAGGATCAATTTCCGGCAGTTTAATGCTGCCGCTCTGAATGATAGTCCCTTCTTTCAGCAGTTTCCAGGAACCAGCCAGATGGCTTAAATCAATAAAATCATAACGGTTTTTTATCTTGATTTCTCCCTTATTTAAATCTTCTGCTGTTACTTTAACCGGCTCCAGCACCTTTTTATATTCTATCAGCCCCGGTGAAGGTGTGCGGTCCGGAAAAACCAGCCCATTTATATTAAAGTTTTTATCATGTGGTTTATCCCCAAAATCCCCACCATAAGCGAAATGATAGGCTCCGGTTTCTCCTTTTTGCAGCAGTCCCTGATCAATAAAATCCCAGACAAATCCCCCCTGTATATTATCATACTTATAAAATGCAGCCCAGTAATCTTTAAGCTCTCCCGGGCCATTGCCCATAGCATGTGCATATTCACATAAAATTAAAGGTTTATCCTGGTACTCCTCCGGTTCAAAACCAGCTCCCCAGTTAAACTTTCGGCCCTCACCAAAGTTTATTACTTCTTCAACAGCCGGGTACATAGGCCCAAAGATATCGGCAACTTTCATTTCCCGATCCCCTTCATAATGTATGGGGCGAGTGGGATCCTCCTCTCTGGTCCAGGCAGCCATAGCTTCGTGATTACAGCCAAAACCGGACTCATTTCCCAGGGACCAGATAATGATAGAAGGATGATTTTTATCCCGGGCTACCATTCTCTGCATCCGATTCAGATAGGCCTCTTCCCAGACGGGATCATCACTAATACGGCTTATATCGTTTACTGCAGTAAAACCATGAGTTTCAATATCAACCTCATCCATTACATACAGCCCATAATAATCACAGAGCTCATAAAATCTGCTGTCATTGGGATAATGAGAAGTCCTAACAGCATTAATATTGTGTTCTTTCATCAGCATTATATCCTTTTTCATATCCTTTAAAGATACAGCCCGGCCGGTCTCAGGATGAATATCATGACGGTTAACACCTTTAATCATAATCTCTTTTCCATTGACCAGAAGCTGGCCACCCTTTATTTCCACAGTCCGAAATCCAACCGTGGTGCTTTTGGCCTCAATAAGATTTTCCTGCTGATCTTTTATCTCAACAAGAAGCCGATAAAGATTGGGAGTCTCAGCAGTCCATTTATCCGGGTTCTCATAGGCCATACTGAATTCAGCAGTTTCCTTCTTCCCACCAGCCAGGACTTTTTCTTCTTTTTTAACCTTTTGACCCTGTTTATCGGCAGCCGGTGTCCCCTGCTGATCTATAAGCTGAAGATCAATTCTAAACTCCCGGGATTCTGCTGTATTATTCTGTATATCAAGTTCAATCTCGAGCAGTCCGTCCCTGTAGTTTTCATCCAGGTCTGGTTTTATCTCCAGATCATATACTTCTACCGGAGAACGGGCATAAATATAAACATCCCGGAAAATACCGCTCAACCACCACATATCCTGATCTTCCATATAACTTCCATCTGACCATTTCATCACCTGCACCAGAATACTGTTTTCTCCTTTAGTAATATATTCACTAATATTAAATTCTGCCGGGAGCCGGCTTCCCTGACTGTAACCGACTTTTTGACCATTTATCCAGACATAATAAGCAGAATCAACACCGGAAAAATGGAGAGTGAGCTCTCTTGTAAGCCATTCCTCCGAAATATGAAAGTTTTTATGATAAATCCCGGTGGGATTATCAGAAGGTACATGAGGGGGATCAGCGGGAAAAGGGAATATAACATTTGTATAATGTGGTTTACCAAAACCCTGAGTTTGCCAGTTGCCCGGTACTTTAATTTTTTCCCAGAAATTATCTTCCACAGTCTCAAAATTATCAGGTACCAGAACAGGATTTTCCACAAGTTTAAAATCCCAGATACCATTTAAAGATTTAAACCAGGAGCAATCTTTTTTTTCTCCCGAAAGAGCTCTTTCTTTACTGGAATAGGGAAGTAAATTACAGTGTGGTTTTAAAGTATTGGTCTGAAAAACAGCGGGATTCTCCCAATCATTCATTTTGTTGAACCTCCATTATGTAATATTTTTAATATTAAAGACATAATATAAAAAAACGAATAATGTGATAAATAAGAAACACCCCTGCTGTTTATTATCTCTTCTACAACAGGGGTTTACTGAACTATCCTTTGATTATTCTTCTTCTGCAGCAGCTACTTCAATATTTAACTGGGCCCAAACATCTTCATAAATTTTGACCGGAACCTTATGTTCACCAAGAGATTTGATGTTTTCATCCAGGTCTATATTTCTGCGGTCAATCTCATATCCTTTTTCAGCAGCTCTTTCTGCAATATCCTGAGTTGTTATAGAACCAAAAAGTCTGCCCTCTTCACCTGCTTTAACATGAAATATAAATTTTTCTTCTTCCATTTTGGCAGCCTGATTTTGAGCTTCCTCTATTTTTCTCTGTTCCTGTTTTCGTTTTTGTTTTTCTCGATGCTGTATCTCCTCTATCTTCTGCTGTTCTGCCTGAACTGCCATCTGTTTGGGCAGCAAATAATTTCGGGCATAACCATCAGCCACATCAACTATATCTCCCCGTTCTCCCAGCTTTTCAATATCTTCTCTTAATATAACTTTCATGGTTACCATTCCTCCATCATTATTCTGCTTTTTTTAAATTTCTAAGATTGAACCACATATCTACCAGCCCAATTAATAATACTAATAAAAACATAAAAGGGACAGTAAACAAAATGAAAACAAAAACAGCTTTAATTAAAGTGCTTTTCAGCACCTCACCAATAAAATAAAAACAAACTGCAAAACCCTGGATAAAAACAAGCACAAAAAGCAAAAAATTCAAATTCATAAAGATAATATTCTGACTTAATAGTAGACTGATAATCAAAGCTATAGAAACCGGCCAGTGCGGAAAATACCAGTATTTTAAGGGAGTAAAAGTTTCAACAGCATAATTTTTTCTCCACAAATACCAGGCTGAAATATAATAATTTAAAATACCTATTATAATCGAACCCGTAATCAGCAGAGCTGGCAAAATTTGCTCCATCCACTCCAGCTGCAGCATAATATATTCTTCCAGGTGCTCAAATTCGGGAATTTGGGCTAAAACATCCTCAAATTCCTGAATAAAAAAGCTGAAATCAATCCCCAGCAGATAATATAATATAAAAAGCAAAACACTCAGGGATAAAAATACAACCCCGATGGTATACAGCAGTGTTCTAAAAGAAGAAATTTCTTCCTGAAAACAGGAACCTATAACAAAACCTATAAACCCAAATCCCACCACGGTAACCAGACCCATAAGTGGGCTAAACAGGGCACTGTTAATTACTGCTGCAGCTATTATCAATTTCATGGAGGCCAGCATGTCATATTTGATAAATATAAACACAACCGGAACCGGCCAGAATACTATTCCCAAAATATTTATTATCGGTAAGTAAATTACTGTTCCGGATAGAATAATAATAAACAAAAGTGCTTTTAAACTATCAACTACAGCTTCACTAACCATGGGTCCACCTCTCTGCAGAACAAAAACCAAAATATTGATCAGGGAGGCCTGCAGGCCTCCCTGACCATTGGCTGTCCCCAAAAAATAATAACTAATCCATTACATAAGGGAGTAAGGCAACTTTTCTTGACCTTTTTATTGCAATAGTAACCTCCCGCTGGTGTTTAGCACAATTACCGGTGATTCTGCGGGGAACAATCTTACCTCTATCTGTTAGATATCTTTCCAGAGTATCTATATCTTTATAATCAATCTGCTGATCATTACCACAGAAATAACAGGATTTATTTCTACCTCTTGCCATTGGTAATCAAACCTCCTTTGCTAAAAAGGTACATCAAATTCATCTTCATCAAAATCATCATCAAAATCATCGGAATCCTGTTGGCCGGCATTTTTTCTTTCCGGAGGCTCTTCAGGAACTTCCTCACGTCCCCCATCATCCGGCCAATCAAGAAACCTAACATTATCGGCTACAACCTCAGGATTTATATAAGTACGACCATCCTTTTCACTTTTTCGGTTTCTAATCTGCAGAGAACCATCAACCCCAACCAGTCTGCCTTTTCCTAAATGGTGAGCACAGTTTTCTGCCAGTTTTCTCCAGGTAACTATCTTTATAAAATCAACATCTCTTTCTCCCTGCTGATTGGTATAATTTCTTTCCACTGCCAGAGTAAAGTTGCTGACAGCAACACCATTGCTGGTATACCTCAGCTCAGGGTCACGTACCAGTCTACCTATTAAAACAATTCTGTTTAACAATTAGCCCACCACCCTGATTTTAATAAATAGTTAATTATCCTGCCTGACAACTAAAAAACGAATAATGCTGTCAAGGATTCGGAAATCATACTCTATTTCCTCAACAACATCTCCATTTCCATGGAACTGGATAGCTGTATAGTACCCGGTAGTAAAATCATTTATTTCATAGGCAAGCTCCCGGGTTCCCCATTCATCAATTTCTATAATCTCTCCACCATTCTCGGTGATATTATTTTTAGTTCTTTCAATTAATTGATCACGTGCCTCTTCTTCAATCTCAGGATTAAAAATTAACATAGCCTCATATTGCCGTAAATCTGCCATTTTTTCACCTCCTCCATCTGGTCTAACGGCCCTGTTTGACGGTTGATAACCGCTACAGAGCATGGAAAAACCATATAATTTGACTGTCTTACATTATAGCATTGTGCCTGCCAGTTTGCAACATGGTATTTAAAATGGTTTCTGTCAAGCTTTTGTGGGGGAAAATAACATAATTTGAGACTAAAAACAAAATTTCTGTTTTACTTTCCGCTCATCACGATTGCGACTCACTCCAGGTCCCGGCCCTTTGGACCGGGGGAACAAGCTGCTTTAAATTTTGTCTCTTCTTGACCAAAAGGGAAGGTGAGACTTAGGCTTTTTCGTGAATAAACCAATAACATCATCAACATCATCTGCCACATCTTTATCCAAAGGAAGTGGGGATGAACCTCATATATTAAACTTGAAAAAACAAACATCTCCATCCTGAACAATATAATCTTTACCTTCCATTCTGATTAAACCTTCCTCCCGGGCCCGGTTTACAGAACCAGCTTCATATAGCTGATCAAAATTTATTACTTCAGCCTTGATAAAACCTTTCTGCATATCAGAATGTATTTTTCCGGCAGCTTCTGGAGCAGATGCACCTCTTTTTATAGTTGAAGCCCTAACTTCTTTTTTCCCGGCTGTGGTAAAAAATGTTATTAAATCAAGCAGTTCATAGCTGGTCTTAATAACTCGCTTCAGGCCTGATTCTGTTAAATTCATTTCTTCTATAAATAATTCTGCAGATTCCTCATCCAATTCGGCAATATCTGCTTCGATCCGGGCACTTAACTTCAGTACCTGGGTTTGATGTTCGGCAGCATATGTTTCTAAAGCCCGGACCGGTTCAATACTGGATCTATTAATATCCTCTTCATCAATATTGGCCAGATAAATAATTGGTTTTGCCGTCAAAAGCTGAAACTCATTCACATATTCTTTTTCCCGGTCATTTAAACTCAGCTCCCGGATAGCAGTTCCTGCTTCCAGATGATCAATGAATTTTTCCAGAATTTTTTGCTTTTCCTGATATTTTTTTTCTCCACTTTTTAGCATACGTTCATTTTTTTTGCTCTGTTTTTCCAGAACTTCCAGATCGGCCATGATTAATTCTGTTTTAATGATCTCTACATCTCTAACCGGGTCCACTTTCCCGAGTACATGGGATATATTTTTATTCTGAAAACATCTGACAACATGAACCAGGGCCTCAACACCCCTGATCTGACTTAAAAATTGATTACCCAGTCCTTCTCCACGACTTGCACCCTCAACCAGACCGGCGATATCCACAAATTCAATTGCTACAGGAGTTTTTTTCTTTTCCGGATTCATTTTATGCAATTTATCCAGCCGGTCATCCGGGACATATACAACTCCCCTATTGGGATCAACCGTGCAAAAAGGATAATTTTCTGCATCAGCTCCCGCTCTGGTTAAAGCATTAAAGAATGTTGATTTACCGACATTGGGAAGACCTATGATCCCTATCTGCAAAATTAATCACCTGCCAGTACTTATTTCAAAACTTTTTTTAAGTTTTTTTCAAATTTTTTTCTGGACATCATTACTATATGATCACAGGTGGTACATTTAACCTTAATATCCATTCCCATTCTAATTATTTCCCATTTATTACCACCACAGGGATGACTTTTTTTGAATTGTACCGTTGAACCCAGCTTATATTTCCTCTCTTTCATAAACATCTACCCCCGGGAAGAAAAATGGCCTTACTTTCCTGATTGTCTTTCTTATCCTTTTTCTTATCCTATTGATTTTTATTTTTGCTATCTGAATTGTTTTTTTCCGGTTCTGAATCCAGCTTATCACTGCTGCCAATAAAAGTAGCTCCTTCCTTAATGACCAGCTTATCAGTGATGATATTCCCTTTCAAAAACCCGGAAGCTAAAATCTCCAGTTTTTCTGCTGCAGTTATATCGGCTGAAACATTACCGGCAACTACTACCTTACTGGCTTTGATTTCGGTTTCTATTTTTCCTGATTCTCCAATAAAAACATCTCCCTCGGCCTCAACTTTACCGGTGATTTCCCCTTCTACCCGAACAGAACCTTCAGTAACTATATCACCATTTATTTTTGTTCCTTTTCCCAGTACCGTTTTGATTTCCCCGCTGCTCTCTTTTTCCTGTTCCTTTACCATCAATTTCCCTCCTCATCTTTCTGTTATAAATTCCAGCGGATCCTGAGGCTCCCCATCTACGATAACTTCATAATGCAGGTGAGGGCCTGTACTATCCCCGGTGTTACCACTTAAAGCAATAGTGTCTTCAGGCTGTACTTTTTGTCCGGTGGTCACTTTAATCTCCTGCAGATGAGCATATAGGGTTTCAAAACCATGTTCATGTTCAATCTTTACTGTATAGCCATATCCATTTTTCCAGCCGGCAAAAACAACTTCACCTTCGGCAGCTGCAAGAACCGGGGTGTTATACCAAACCCCGATATCAAGACCTTCATGAAATTCTCGACTGCCACTAAGAGGAGAAGTCCGCCAGCCAAACCTGGAAGTGATATAACCTTCCCCATCATCATCTACAGGCCATATTGTGGGTACCGAGGCATGATAATTTGAAAATTCATGTAGTGCACTTTCCAGATTCTGCATATTCTGCAGCTGGGTCAGGGTATCATTATTTAAGGAGTCTATCTGTTCGTCCATCATTTCTGTTTGTTTTTCCGAATCATAAAAGTCAATACTTAATATTTCTCCAGGACCACCTGCAGGAAAAATTCTGTCCGACCGTCCGACTTTGTATTCCGAATCCATATCAAATTCTTCAAGATATATCTCAACCTCTTCAGATAGAATTTGCTCGATTTGTTGGTTTCGTTCATGTAAATCCTGTAAAAACAGGTGTATCTGATTTAGATCACCGGCTAAAAAACGAAGCTGCTCCTTTAACCGGGCATTTTCATTATATACACCCTCCAGCTCTGCCATTTTATTTGACCGCAAATAATTCAGTTCCCGCCGGGCTTCCAGATAATTACTTCTGTATTGCTGGAATAAATAACCAAATATTGTGATAGATGCTATAATAATAACTATTATTGCCAGGGATGTTATTTTGGAAAGAGAGATTATTCCTGTTTTACTGCTGAAGGGGGACCCTGAGATAATATGTAAATCACTCTTTAAAAAATCCTTAAATGTCTGCCATTTCACGCCTGTGTTTCCTCCTTTTTTAAATTTATAACTGCCCTTTGAAGAATTGCCAGCTTCAAAATTTCTTGGTTACAGCCCAGACCGGATAGTATTAATTTTCTTTGTGCTCCCGGTAAAATAACTTTTTGCAGTACAGGGTATTAACATCTTTTGGATCACTACCACTTCCGCAGAAAAAATTATGGATATATGCTGCTATTGCTTTATTCACGAAAAGGACTAATTCCTATCTCCCTTTTCTTTCGGTCAAGATAAAACTAAATCTAACTCACTTCTGGGGGTCCACAGGGCCCGGGAACTGAAGTAAGTCACAATCGTGACGAGGGGAATATGAAACATAAATTTCGTTATTCATCATTTTTCCATAATGCAAATATGGATTCCTTTGACACACTCAATGCGCTAAAGCTGGCCAAACCATGTGAAAAAATGGCAAGGCAGCAAAATGTTCATATGAGCTGACAGCAAAATATACTTAAATCACACCAATGGTTATAAAGATGAACCTATCTTTTATAAATGAATAATTATAAGTGAATAATGTTTCACGTGAAACATTATTCCTGATCGAGAAGGGAAAGAATTCTCTGAAGAACTTCATAATCATCACAGGTTATGGATAATACTTTGTTCCCATTCTCTTTTTTAATTTTAACTCTGGTGTTAAGGGTCTGGCTTAATTGTTTTTCTGCTTTTAGCCATCTTTTATCTACAAATCTTTTCTCAGCTGTTTTTGATTTCTTTTTTTGCTGGTCTTTTTCATTATTTTCACTGCTTTTTGCTGATTTAATTTTCGAAACATACTTTTCAGTTTCCCGAACCGAAAGATGATTTTTAATTATATGGTCGGCAGCTTTCACCTGTAGCTCTTCATCTTTAATTGATAATAAAGACCGGGCATGACCCATAGAAAGTGTTTCACGTGAAACATATTTCTGAATTTTTGGGGCCAAATTAAGCAGCCGAATGGTATTAGAAATTGCAGAACGGCTTTTCCCCACCCTTTCAGCAACATCCTGCTGAGTAAACTCAAAATCATCCAGCATCCTTTTATAAGCCTGGGCTTCTTCAATTGGATTTAAATCTTCCCGCTGTAAATTTTCAATTAATGCAACTTCCATCATCTGCTGGTCAGTAAACTGATCAATAATAGCCGGGATTTCATCCAGCTCAACCATCCTGGCCGCCCTTAATCTTCTTTCACCCGAAACCAGCTGATAATTATCATTTTCTTCAGTTGTTCTAACGGTAACCGGCTGAATAATACCCTGTTTTTTAATGGATTCAGCAAGTTCCTCCAGAGAGTCACGGTCAAAGTCTTCACGGGGTTGAAAGGGGTTGGGTTCAATATTATCAGTTTTTAAACTCTCTATTAGCTGTCCATTTTGAGCTGCTTTTTTTCGGGTATCGGAAAGAAGAGCATCCAGGCCTTTGCCTAATCTATTTTTCTTCATGATTGATCATCTCCTCAGCCAGATTTGAATAGGCTTCAGCACCCCTTGAAGAAGAATCATACTCTATAATGGGTTCCCCAAAACTGGGTGCTTCACTAAGGCGAACATTCCGGGGAATTACAGTATCAAAAATTTGATCTGCAAAATGATTTTGTACTTCTTCTATAATCTGTTCTGAAAGATTAGTCCGGGCATCATACATGGTCATAAGAACACCTTCAATCTCCAGCCGGGGATTAAGGTCCTCCTGAACCAGATTAATTGTCTCCATGAGCTGACCTAAACCTTCCAGAGCGTAATATTCACATTGAATAGGGATTATAATACTGTCACTGGCCGTTAAAGCATTTAAGGTCAGTAATCCAAGAGAAGGAGGACAGTCAATAAAAATATAATCATAGTCTTCCACCAATTCTGAAAGACAGTTCTTCAATTTGTGTTCTCTGGAAATTACTGAAACAAGTTCAATTTCAGCCCCGGCCAGATCAATATTTGCGGGAAGTAAATAATAGTCATTAAGTCCAGTTTCCAGAACAGCTTCCAGGGCAGATTCTTCATTAATTAATACATCATACATACTAATCTCCAGTGAAGATTTTTGAATACCCAGACCACTGGAGGCATTACCCTGAGGATCAATATCAACCAGTAAAACTTTTTTCCCCAGCTCAGCCAGACAGGCACCCAGATTTACGGCCGTTGTACTTTTACCAACACCTCCTTTTTGATTTACAATTGCAATTTTTTTTGCCAAGACAATCCCCTCCTGTAATATTTCAGTATTCCGGGCAATTTTAAATTTATTAAAATAAAAATTATATCTTTTTAATATAATTCTTTAATTATGTCCATATCCCTCCCTTAAATTATATCAAAGAGGAGATTTTCGGGGACGTCCTGCCCGGCGAGGATATTTTTCGGGGGTTTTTTGTATTTTTTTGATCGAAATAATCTTTCTTAATTTTTCAATACCCGGGACCTTAATTTCTATTATATCTTCGATCTTTCCTCCCAGAAGGGTTATCGCATCTAAAGCAGATTCAATCTCGTTTTCACAGTCCTGGCTTTTATAGGCATACATAAAACCTCCCAGTTGAACAAAGGGTAAATCATATTCACATAATATATTAAGAGGAGCTACAGCCCTGGAAACAACAGGATTATATTTTTCTCTATAATTAGGCTGGCTCCCATAGTCTTCAGCCCGACCATGGACTATCGAATAGGGAGTTTCTATTAAAGAAATTTTATTTACCAGTTTTTGTAAAAATATTGTCCTTTTTAAACGGGAATCTAAAAAAAATACGGGAAGTTCAGGGTATAATATTTTATAAACCATTCCGGGAAAACCGGCACCACTTCCCAGATCCAGAACATGTTTCCAGTTGTTCCTGTTTATTCTTTTATCGGTAAATATTGCTGCTGAATCTAAAAAGTGATAGGATAAAATTTCTGAAGGTCGGTCCAGTCCTGTTATATTATAATGTTGATTTTCTTCCCTTAAAAAGTTTAAATACTGCCAGAACTGCTCTCCCTGCTCAAAATTAATAGCCTCTCTAAAACCCATTTTTTCAAATTTCTGCTGCAGTAAATTATAAAATTCATTTTTGTCTTTAAATTGTTCTTTCACTTAGTATTGTCCTCCTGTTGTTTCTTTTGTTCTAGATAAACCATTAACACAGAAATGTCGGCAGGAGAGACCCCGGAAATTCGAGAAGCCTGACCCAGTGATTGAGGCTGTACCTCATTTAATTTTTCCCGGGCTTCTTTCCGAAGATTGGTTAAAGCTTCATAATTAATTTTTTCTGGAATTTTTTTATCTTCCATTTTCTTAAATTCTTTAATCTGGGACAGCTGTCTTTCAATATAGCCCTTATACTTAACCTGAATTTCAACCTGTTCTTTGACATCTTGCGGAAATTCAGGAAAATCATGATCAAAAAATTTAAGGTCATCAAAACTAATTTCAGGTCTGCGGAGTAATTTGTTTAATGTGACCGGTTTACTTAAACTCCCGCTGTTCAGCTCCTCAAGTTTCTCCGTAACATCAGGGGTGGGAGTTACCTGAATGTTCTGTAAATATTCCAGAGCACTCTCAATATTTTCTTTTTTGGTAGAAAACTTTTTGTATCTTTCATCTGTAACCAGGCCCACCTTCCGGCCAATAGGAGTGAGCCGCTGATCAGCATTATCCTGTCTGAGCAGAAGACGATACTCAGCACGGGAGGTCATAATTCTGTAAGGTTCCCTGGTACCCTTAGTAACCAGATCATCAATTAATACACCGATATAAGCATCTGATCTTTTCAGGATCAGAGGTTCTTTATTCTGCTGACTTAAAGCGGCATTAATCCCAGCAATTAAGCCCTGACCGGCGGCTTCTTCATATCCGGAAGTACCGTTTATTTGACCGGCAGAATATAAACCGGAAACCTTTTTAGTCTCCAGAGTTAACTTTAACTGAAGAGGGTCCAGACAATCATATTCTATGGCATAGGCCGGTCTCATTATTTCAACCTGGTTTAAACCGGGTAAAGTTTTAATCATTTTTATCTGGATATCAGCCGGTAAACTGGTGGAAAACCCCGATACATAATATTCATCAGTGGATTCCCCTTCCGGTTCCAGAAAAATCTGATGTCGTTCTTTATCAGGAAAGCGAATTACTTTATCTTCAATAGAAGGACAGTAACGGGGGCCGGTGCCTTCAATATCCCCACTAAATAAGGGAGTGCGGTCCTTATTGTTTCTGATAATTTCATGAGTTTCTTTACCGGTGTACGTTAACCAGCAGGACACCTGACTGCGTTCAAATGGAGGAGACATAAATGAAAAAGTAAAATTTTCTGTACCGGTCTGTTCTTCCATCTGCGAAAAATCAATTGTATTTTTGTCAACCCTTGGTGGGGTGCCGGTTTTAAAGCGCTGCAGCTCAAAACCGGCATTTTTTAATGATTGAGAAAGTCTGTTGGCCGGATACTGCTGATTGGGCCCGGCATTAAAGGTAGCATCACCAATTATTACCCGACCTTTTAGGAAAGTACCGGTAGTCAAAACCACCTTACTCCCCCGGTAAAATAAGCCTGTTTTTGTAATAACACCTTTAATCATACCCTTTTTGATAACCAGATGCTCAACAATATCCTGTTTTAGATCTATATTTTCTTCTTTTTCCAGAACTTTTTTCATCCTGCGGTGATATTCTTCCTTATCAGCCTGCCCGCGCAGACCATGTACAGCAGGCCCTTTTGCAGTATTAAGCATTCTGATCTGAATCATGGTTTTATCCATATTTCGGGCCATCTCTCCACCCAGGGCATCAATCTCCCGAACTATATGGGACTTACCGGGCCCACCCAGGGACGGATTACAGGGCATAAAAGCAACATGATCCAGATTAACAGTCAAAGTTAATACTTTAAGACCCATTCTGGCCGGAGCCAATGAAGCCTCACATCCGGCATGTCCGGCCCCAATTACAATTACATCATATTTTTCGGGATATTCACGGTGATAATCTGCCATATTTCTATCCTCCCAGACATATTAGCTATACTATTTACCCAAACAAAATTCAGAAAAAATTTGATCCAGAATATCTTCATTAACTGTTTGACCGGTAATTTTGCCCAGATGAGTTAAACAGTCTTTAAGATCAATAGTTAAAAAATCATGAGGAAGACCTTTTTGTTTAGTTTTCCGGGCTTTATTTATTGACTGCAGAGCATCGGACAGTTCTTCCTGATGCCGCATCCGGGTAATCATAATTTCATTATCAGTATTAATCTGTTCGGTAAATATTTCATCAATAATTGCTTCTTTTAGTTTTTCTAACCCTTCCTGCTGCTTTATTGAAAGCCAGATCTTTTTGTGTTCTGAAAAATGTTTTTCCAGATCCTGCTGCTGTATTTTATCTTCTCTGAGGTCAGTTTTGTTAATTAAAATTAATAGGGGTTTATCCTTAACAAGATTATAAACCTCCAGATCTTCTTCTTCAATACCCTGGCCTACATCCAGAAGCATTAATACTAAATCAGCTCTGTCAAGAGAAGAACGGGCTTTTTTAACTCCAATTTTTTCCACTTGATCTGTGGTGGACCTGATCCCCGCGGTATCAATAATATTTAACGGAATACCCTGTAAATTAATTGATTCTTCAATAACATCCCGGGTAGTCCCTGGAATTTCAGTTACTATAGCTCTATCTTCTGCAAGAAGATAATTTAACAGACTGGATTTACCCACATTAGGTTTTCCCACAATTACAGTATTCAGACCTTCACGATAAACTTTCCCCCGATCACTGGTAGCCAGTAAATTTTTTATATCTTCCCTGATTTCATCAATTCTGGGACCTACTTCTTTTTGATCAAAATTTTCTATTTCATCTTCCGGAAAATCTATTGATGCTTCCAGATGGGACAGCAGATCAATAGTTTTCTGACGTATTTCCTCAATTTTTTGAGAAAGATCACCCTGAAGATGATTGACCGCAATCTCCAGACTGCGTTCTGTTTTAGCCTGGATAACCTCCATAATACTTTCTGCCTGACTTAAATCAAGACGGCCATTTATAAAAGCACGACGTGAAAATTCTCCAGGTTCTGCCATACGGGCCCCATTTTTAAGAATTACTTCCAGTACTTTTTCCAGCGGAAGACGGCCTCCATGACAATCAAATTCCAGAACATTTTCTCCGGTGAATGAGTGAGGTTCCCGAAAAACCAGTACAACAACTTCATCAATAATTTTATTCTTCTGGGGGTCCATTACCATGCCATAATGAAGAGTATGGTTTTTGGCTTCACTAATTTTTTTTAGCCCCCTGGTTTTAAATATACAATCTCCAATATAAAAAGCCCGGGGGCCACTAACCCTTATTTTACCCAGTCCGGCAGTGCCTATAGGAGTTGATATGGCAGCTATAGTATCCTCCATTTCCGGTCACCTCATTTCTTTGAATATATTATCATTTTGTAGAAAGTTTCATAATTTCCTGGGAAGTATTATAACTTCACCAGCTGTTTTCTGGTTTTCGGTTGCTCCATAAAATTATAATAAAGGAAACCCAGCAGGCTTCAAATTAAACCCACTGGGTGCTTATTATCTTTTCTCTTTTATTATTTTTAAACCACTTTACTGATAACTCTCTATGAAATAAGATAACAGACCCTGTCAATTGTCAATGTCGTCAATGTCTATTTCAATGTTAATTAATCAACTTCTTCAATTTTTACTTTCCTAAAAGGCTCTTCACCTTCACTATAGGATTTAACCCGAGGATTTTTCTTGATCGTCATATGAATAATTCGTCTTTCATGAGGAGGCATTGGTTCGAGTACAACTTTTCGACCTTTATCCAGACATTTACGGGCCATCTTATTGGCCAGACGCTCCAGGGTCTGTTTGCGCCTTTCTCGATAACCTTCAGCATCAAGAATTATACGAATGTATTGATTGGCCTGTTTGTTTACCACCAGTGAAGTCAGATACTGTAAAGCATCAAGGGTTTCACCACGATGACCAATGACAATACCCAGATCCGGACTGTGCAGATCATATGTGATCTGCTCGGAATCTGTTTGTTCCTCAAGTATATCAACATTTACTTCCAGCTCTACAGTAGAAAAAAGATCTTCTATAAATTCCTTTCCAATCTCCCGGGGAGTTTTTTTAGCTTCAACTTCAACCAGAGCACTTTTTGCCCCAATCAGACCCAGAAAACCATTATTACCTTCTTCAATAACCTCTATTTTAGCTTCTTCACGGGATATCTGCAAAATTTCCAGGGCAGCCTGGACTGCTTCTTCGACAGTTTTACCTTCCTGTCTTATCTTATCCATTTTCAGGTGCCTCCTTAGTCTCCGAACCAGTTTCAGTTTCGGAATCAGAATCAATTTCCTCTGAATCCTTGGTGTTAGTATTGGATTCGACAGTATCGGATTCGATCTTTTTGTCTGGCTTTTTCTCAGCCTCTCTTTCCAGATCAGCAGCGTCATCTTCATGACTGAGCTTATAATGCTGCAGAGCATGTATCAGAGTTGAAGTTACAAAATACACTAAAACACCTGAGGGTAACTGGAAACCAATAAATAAAATGAAAATCGGCATAATCCACATCATCATGCCCCCGGCTTTTTGATCTCCTGCTCCCTGCTGGGTTAAATAGCTCTGGATAAATACCGCTCCTGCATTTAATATAACCAGTGGAACATCAGGTTCACTTAGAGTTTCTATCCAGAGAAAACCCTCCTGAATATCCATACCAACTATAGCCCTGTAAAGAGGAATCAAAATAGCCATCTGTAAAATTAAGGGCAGACATCCTGAAAGAGGATTTACATTATGTTCTTTATAAAGCTCCATCATTTTTTCCTGCTGTTTCTGCTTATCATCATCATATTCTTCTTTGATTTCCTCTAATTCAGGCTGTAAGTCCTTCATACCCTTCATCGAACGGGTCTGTTTGGCAGTTAAAGGATACAATATTGCTCTTATTATCAGGGTAAAAATTATAATAGCAATACCATAACTACCTACAAAACCATATAACAAATCCAGAAAAGACTGCATTGCTTCAATTAACCAGCTAAACATTATTTTGCCTCCTACTTATTATTCTAGGGGATCATATCCACCAGGATTAAACGGATGACACCTGATAATACGCCTGATCCCCTTCCAGCTGCCTTTAATTATTCCATATTTTTGTACTGCCTGTTTTGTATACTCTGAACATGAGGGATAAAATCTGCAGGTGGAGGGAAATAGAGGAGAAACAACCTTCTGATATAATGAAATTAACTGCAAAAAAATAAATTTCATTACTGCTGCTCCTTTTTTTTATACAAACCTGCCTTAGAAAACAAATAAATGACATTCTTTTTCAATCGGGAAAACTCTAGACCGGCTGCCCGCTGACGAACAATAAAGACAACATCAAAACCTATTTGCAGATTTTCTTTCTTTTCCTGATAACGGATAATTTCTTTTAACCTGCGCCTTATTTTATTTCTTTGAACAGCTTTCCCCACTTTAGTGCTTATAGAAAAACCATAACGATTTTTTGTTTCACTGTTTTCAAGCCAGTATAATACCAGATATTTTGAAGCCCGAGAATAGCCATACTCATAGACCCTCTTAAAGTTTTTATTTTCTTTCAGTGTCTCCAAATAATGTCCCCCCGATAAATCAAAAAATCCTTCATGCAAATAAAATTATATGTTATCTGGTCTAAAGAGTCAAGAAAATCAATATGCCGGAAGTTTTAATAACTATAATCGGTAAATTAAGATTTTATCCACAGGAATTAAAGCCTTTAATTTATGTTGATTAATACTTAATAATCTGTTATTATATTATTGCTCTATATTCAGTTATTTTTTTGTGCTTTTATAATAAAAATAAAAATACAAAAACTACATTTATTATATATATTAATTAAACCCAAATCTTATATTTTAAAGCATCAGTTTTTTAACAACCTGTGGATAACTTTTTAAATGGTCATACCTGTTCACAAAGACAAAACCCCACTTATTCACAGAAAACATCTGTTTTTATCCACATTCTGTGCATAAGTACATACTTTCAACTGATTTCTGTGGATAAAAAAAATAGGTCTACTTTTTTTCAAGAGGCAAATTCGATAAATACCAGCAAAAAAACCATATTAAACCAATTTATTCTGTGGATAACCGGTAAATTTATCCACAGTTTTGTTAATAATTAGGTTTTTTATAACCAACGGGAGGAATCTTTATGTCCTTTACACAGGAAGAATTAGAACAATTGTGGGAGCAGACCCTGGATAAAATAAGAAAAAAATTAACCAACCCCAGTTTTGAAACCTGGTTTTCCAATACTACTCCCGTAAACCTAAAAGACAGCAAGCTTATTGTTAAAGTTGAAAATGATTTTATTAAAGACTGGATTAAAACCAGATATATAAGTCTGATCAAAGAAATTATGAATGATTTAAATGATAAAGAAAATGAAAAATGGGAAATAGGGCTGTTTACACCTGAGGAACTCAAAGAAAATCAAAATTTACTAAAAGAGCCAAAAAAAGAAACAGCTAACAACCATCAAAATGAAATTAATCATGATATTAATCAGGAAATAACTCACAATCTTAATCCAAAATATTCTTTTGAAACATTTGTGGTCGGTAACAGCAACCGGTTTGCCCATGCAGCTTCTCTGGCGGTTGCCGAAGCACCCGCTAAAGCCTACAATCCTTTGTTTTTATACGGGGATGTGGGCCTGGGGAAAACACATCTCATGCAGGCCATTGCCCATTTTATACTGGAACATAAACCAGAACATAAAGTAGTGTATGTTTCTTCTGAAACTTTTATAAATGAATTTATCAATGCTATTAAGGATGACCGCACCTCCGATTTTAGAAATAAATACCGCAATATAGATATTCTGCTTATTGATGATATCCAGTTTATTGCCGATAAAGAAAGAACTCAGGAAGAATTTTTTCATACCTTTAATTCTTTACATGAAGCAAATAAACAGCTTATTATTTCCAGTGACCGACCTCCTAAAGAAATTCCCACCCTTGAGGAAAGATTGAGATCAAGATTTGAATGGGGACTTATAACAGATATACAGCAGCCCGATCTGGAAACCAGAATTGCTATTTTAAGAAAAAAAGCTGATCTTGAAGACCTGGAAGTTCCCAATGAAGTAATTATTTATATTGCCAATAAAATACAATCTAATATTAGAGAACTGGAAGGGGCCTTGATCAAGGTTATACACCAGGCCTCTCTCATAAATGAGGAAATTGACATCGAATTGGCCAAAAAAGCCCTTAAAGATCTGGTGGCAGAAAATAAAAATGAGAACAGAGAGGTAAATATTGATCTAATAAAAGAGGTAGTTACAGATTACTATAACTTAAAAATAGAGGATATGACTTCCAAGAAAAGAACACAAAAAATTGCCTTCCCCAGACAGATCGCAATGTATCTGGCCCGGGAATTAACAGACAACTCTTTACCCCAGATTGGAGAAGAGTTTGGAGGTCGAGATCACACCACAGTTATTCATTCTCATAAAAAAATAGAAAAAAAGTATCAAAATGAAGAAGATTTCAGAAACACAATTAAAAAATTAATTGATAAAATAAAAACCAAATAACTTCTGCTAACTCATGTTAATAAGCTTCTGGATAACAACTTAATAATCTGTGGTAAAAATGTTAATTTATTTAATAACTTTTTACCCTGTTTAAATGTGTAAACTTATTACTGCTATTATCTACAGGATATATACAAAGACCATCCCGCAGTATTAAGCTCTGTTACACTTAATAACAAATTAACACTCCTTATTACTTATATTACTGGTTTTTATTAAATATATATTTATATTTTTGTTTTTAATCTGTTCTCTTTTTTTGTGAATAAAAAATGTTCAATATAACATAAGGAGGAACACAATATGAAATTTACAGCTCAGCAGAAAATTTTGCATGAAGGTATTAATAAAGTTCAGAGAGCAGTCTCCACTAAAACCACACTCCCCGTATTATCAGGAATATATATCAGTGCTGACAAAGATACTGGATTAAAATTAATTGGTACTGATCTTGATCTTGGCATCAGCTGTGTAATACCTGAAAAAAAGGAAAAATATGATGGGAATAATTTAGAAGAAACTTCCAAAGAAAACAAAGAA
>SL_8KL_010_SEDDRAFT_10000509_pt1 | contig 33899 bp, 35 predicted proteins | sample SodLakKL_010_SED_4_FD_11160 | JGI IMG/M metagenome (IMG submission 11160)
TCCAATATTGATTTCATTTTGGAATTAATGCTTTTGTATCTGTCTATCCATTGCTGGGTTTTCAACACCCGATTGCCCATTTTTTATCTCCCCGTTAATTTTAATTTCCGTATTCGTGTGAAGCAAAGCATATAAAACTTTTTCGGTTCTATATCCATGAACGACGCCTCGAACGGCACCTCACGAACCTCTGAAAGTAAAGTACGCCCATCGATAAGTGTGCGTACAAAATTCGCTGACTGTTCAGGATTCAATAAACCCCCACGATCTGAACGACCCGTAATATTTGAGCCAATTTGAATATTACCTTCCCCTCTTTCCTCTGGGTCACCAAAAAGTAATAGATCCTCCATATCCCGGGCCAACTGCTCTGCCATGCGTTCTACAACAAAATTCTCAAGATCCACGTTCTCTCCCAACAAGTCCTCCACATACGGTCGATCAGAAAGCAAGACTGATGTGGCTACAGCAGCCTCCCTTAAGGATACCCCAGCCTGTGCCGCCGTATGCCCAGATATCCGCAGAGATTCGGTAAAAGCCATCGCAGACCGAGCCGACTCAGAAAATGCTGCGGAAAGATCAACTGCCCAAACAGGATTTGGAGTTGTGTTATCGTTATTTTCATCTCGTGTTGGCATGCTTACACCGCATTGTAGACAGTTTCCTTGTATCCATTTTTCTCACGGGAGGAAAGGAGTACGTCTGTATCCATCATCTCATTTACCAACTCCATAAAGGTGGTCTCTGGCTCCCACCCCAATTGGTGTTTTGCCTGAGTAGCGTCCCCATGAAGAAACCCTATTTCTGCCGGTCTAAGATACTGTGGATCTACCCGTACAACCGCATCCCCTTCCTTTAAATGCGACAAAAAAGGACGGTTAGTGTCTAACCGCCGAATAATCCCTTTCTCGTCCTCTCCTGAGCCTTCCCATGAAATACATATGCCCACCCTCTTAAAAGCCACATAACAAAGCGTACGGACGTTGTGGGTGATCCCTGTGGCCAAAATATAATCTTTGGGAGACTCCGAAGTCATCATCAAATGCTGCGCCCGGACAAAATCCGCGGCATGACCCCAATCCCTCACTGCGTGTAAATTCCCCAGATACAACACATTTTGGAGATTGCAAAAGATACGGGAAACCGCACGGGTAATTTTTCGAGTAACAAAATCCTCTCCCCTTAGAGGACTTTCATGGTTAAACATTATGCCAGTGCAGATAAACATCCCATACATTTTTCGATACGCTATAGCCATATTATGGGCGTACAACTTAGCGCACCCATAGGGGGATACCGGGTTAAAAGGAGTTTTCTCGTTCGCTAAAGTGATACCGATATCCCCAAACATCTCAGAAGAGGATGCGTGGAAAATACGGGCATCGGGGCAAGACAAACGTACCGCTTCAAAAACCCTCAAAGCGCCTAATCCGTTTACGTCCCCGGTGGATTCCGGGCATGTAAAAGAACACTGCACATGCGCCTGTGCCGCGAGATTATACACCTCATCGGGCTGGACTTTCTGCATCACTTGGATAAGACTCGACAAATCTGTCATATCCCCGTAATGCAAAACAAGTTTAGTGGTTTTTTTTAAACGGCGCAACCGCCATGCATTCGATAAAGAAGTTCTTCTTCGAATCCCATGAACCTCATAGCCTCTGTTTAAAAGATATTTTGTCAGGTAAAACCCATCCTGCCCTGTAATCCCCGTTATTAGTGCTTTAGGCATGAGCTATTCCTCCTCGTTTTCCACAGTACGAAGTTTATCAAGCTCTACGCGACGATACCATACTTCCATAGCTTTAATCGCCACTTCGACTTCCATGTCTTTTTGGGAATAAAGAGTTCTGGAGTATTCAAGAAGATCTTTTCTGGCCCTTAAAATTTTACCAGAAGTCATTTCTTTCATCTCAAAAGCATGCCCTCGTTTGATCATCTTGCTCAAGGTCTTCCGCATCTCCTCCATGAAAACCTTCAACTGACCCTCAAGAATCCGACGATCTTCCTTACCCGTAACACTCCCGACCATCTTAGGCATATCCATTCCCTCTCTCTGTTTTTGAGTTTTCAATCTCTTCCTTCAAACCTTTAACATTGGAATTATTGGAACCCCCCTTACCCCTAAGTTGAAGAGTCCTATTAAACTGTTCTGACTTTTTATGCAGAAAATGTAAAACGGCAAAATTTGTGTCCATCCCCAGCATACGCGCGATGTCATTGGTACTTTTCTCATAAAACCAATACTCGATAGCAATTAAAGACGCTGGCCCGGGGTACCCATGCTCTTTGGCATAAGACCTCAAAAGCTCCGGATACCTGAATTTATGGTCGTCCGACAACCTTTGCTCCAATCTTTTCAACACATGTTTTCCAATAACTTGCTTGCTTTTCAAAATGTCAGACATTACACCAATCTCCTAAGAGTCTTCCCCTTGGAGGGGCGTTTTCGCCTTATAGAGTCTTCCACGTAACGACGATCTTCTACTCCGGAATGCTTCAACCGCCTAACCAAACTCTGATTTTTCTTTTTGTATCTCGCTTCCTTATGCTGAAGAATGTATGCCACACATGCCATGGCGTCACTCACATCTTTTGTACCATGCTGCGGGTGATCCACCTTATTTTTCTTTCGATCTCTCTCAACCGTACGCAATTCTTTTTCCGCATAAGCATGGGGAGGAAAGATAATACGCCTATCCTTAAACCCACTTTTTAATTCTTCGTACGGGGCTATTGAAGCATCCGCAGATACAACGCCAGATTTAATTTTCCGCTTTTTAAAAGATTGTATAAGCATCGCTGTTTGGAAAGTGTCTACCGTAACCCATTTCAGATTAATGTGCATCGACAGAAAGAGCATCATGTCCCTGACCAACTCAAAATCTATATCAGTATCCGCGCCGGATATACACTTCATAAGTCCGTCATATCGGTACCGGGGAACTTGCACATCCCCCAATTCAATAAAATTTTGTGTTTTATCGTCAAAGATCTTTGCACCTTCCACCTCGACGTACCCAAAAATACGGCCCACAGCTATCCCCATGGCATCCCCGGACAAAGAAGCGTCGATATGTGCCGCGAAAACCTGAGAAGGGTCGAGAATAACTTCTTCCAAATATTTCTGATTTAATATATCCCAGAAATCGTTATTGCCGGACGGGTCAAAAAGATCAGTAAGAACAGACTGATCCCGCAGAAACAATTGACCAATATCCCCGACCTCTTCCCGAAATTGATCCTGTGCGAAAGTAATAGATTCCTTGTACGGGATAAAGGGGCGTTTTATACCTGTCCGGATACCCCCCAATTCTCTTAAAGCTTGGTCTACATCTTTGGAAAAAGGCTTATAAAAATCCATCGGTATTTCAAGAACATCTTCCTCGTCAATCGCTTCCTCCATCGATGCAATAATTTTGGATCGTTTACTTTCATTGCCCACCTCAACTAAAAAAGTTTCATCCATCATTTTGTCCCGAGGCAAAGACTCCCATTGCGCTAACCGCATAACATAAATAGTGCGTTCTTTCCCTGCCTGAATCTCTTCTTCCATCTCTTGAAACTTACGATCTGTGAAATCGTCATCATAATTCGCGGAAGACACAAGAAAAAGCTTACCGGGAATAGACCCGTGTTCATTGTACCGGGACACCATACGGTTTTTGATCGTGTTGTACAGAGATTCTGCTTGGTCGTATATCTCATCCGGCCCCGCATTAACCGCTTGTGCCGACCCCCTTATAACCTCCATAAAATTACACTCATCAAGGATACCACCGTATACGTCCTGACCCAGTGCCGCGCTCTCAGACCCCCCAACAGGGACAAGAGAAATATTATTAGGGAACTGAAGTTCTGAATTCACATTCGGGTTATACTGGAAATGCTCATTGAAATACGGCGACGCTTTTATCTTATTGGCTATTTTCTGAAAAACGACCTTTTTAGCCAATCTTTCTGTTTTGGACTGGCCTATAAAGACAATAGGAGATCCGGGGGCAAGCCCGAATTCAACTTGGGGGTTATAATAACAAGACAGAATATACAGCATATAGGCTATCGAAATATCCGCTGCATAATTCTTTCCGATACCGATTCCCCCGTCGTATACGACTTCGACAAAATTATGGATAGGGTCGTGAAAAACTTTGTAAAGGTGTTCTGCAATTGACGGACGTAAAAAAGTTTTTTGTCCTAAAAAATCCTTCGATTCCGCAAACTCAATTACATCAACGATACGGTCTGTGCGGATACCCCTGCTCTCAAATAACCACGCAGCGTCATTATATTGTAAAGCTTTTTGAAGATTCGAAAAAAATCCATATAACTGATCCATGCGGATAGAAGGAACCCCATCAACAGTAATGGATGGGCAAGCATTCACCAGATTCTCAAAAAGCTTTTCATCGGATACAGACACACCCTCCTTCCGTAACGAATCCTGTAAAAGGTNAAGGGCAAGTTCCGTAGGCAAAACCTTTCTTCCGTATTCCAGTTTCGACATACTTAATCCTTTTTGGTGCTATAGCTCCCATCATTTTGTTTGATAAGAGGCAAAGTATGGCTGTCTGCTGTCCTCAAGAATTTGCCAAGGGCAGAAATCATCGAGTTACCCCCTTGTTCAGACATATCGGAAATCATTTCGTCGAAAGCGGTTTTTACCTCCAATGTACTGGTATCCGGAACAGAATCCAAAATCCCCAACTTCATTAAGATAGCAACATATGAGTTCATTGACTCACGAAGCTCTTTGGAGGCTTTATCAAAAGTGGCGATGGGCATTTCTAAATTTTTTTCTTGCTGGCGAATCATCTCCAAACGATCCATCTGAACATCTATCAACCACCGGTAACTCCCCAAAGCGTCCAGATCTTTCTTAATCCGCTTTCCTTGATCTGATATAATTTTTTCATCGCTTTTTTCGCTTTCGGTTTTTCTTTCTTTGGTGGCGAATTTCTCCAACTCCCCAAGCACCCTGTCCTTAAAAACCCCCAACCCTTTAGACACTGATCGCGTGTCAGAGTTGGGTCGAACGCCCCACTCCACTTGGACAATCCTTGCAATTTTTGAAAGGGGTTGCCCTAATCTAAGCCTGTGGTAGACCTCAGCAAGTTGTCGGTCATTAAGATTTTTCAGCCACAACCCTTTACTTCCGGGGGGGTGGGCCGCTTCCCTCAACTGTCGTATCTTAGACTTGGAAATTTCCTTTGCCGATTCAGCTACAGAGGCCAATTTTTACTCCTTTTCTTTCACAGGAACTAAAACAGTTTTGTTCTTTTCTATAAATTTGCCTATAGGAAGAGTCATTAAAAGAGAAACTATAAAAGAGTCAAAGGTATACCCGGCTTCCCCGACTTCCGAAGCGATATCCTTTATCCGGTTAAGATACTCTTTTTCAACCTTAACCCATATATGTTCCTGCCCACCAAAATCAAAAATCATGTAACCAGCAGGAATCGTATCCCCATGCGTCGAAAACAAACGATTAAGTATATTGGAAAGGTCGTCCACATCTTTAATCGTCTCTCGTACCGCTTTAAACTTTTTCTTCATTTCCCGGGAAGGCAAAGTTTTTTCTACCTTGTCCAGTATAGAAACAAATTCTGCTGTTTTTGACATACCGAAACGGTGAGCCAGAACATCGGGGTCTTGTATCCCTGTTTTTTCAATATAAGTATTTACAAAAGACTGGAATTTTTCTTTGGAGGGCTTTCCTTTAATGAAATTAAGCTTACCTGTGAGTTCCATCTGCCGAACTTCGTCAACCCTATCGGGAGAAGCTATAATGGCCGGTATGTTTTCTTTATCCGAAATACGCATTACCGTCCATCTGTGTTCCCCGCCGATGATTGTAAACTGCTTGTTTTCGTAGTCAGGGACAACGATTATCGGCTCAAGACAATCGTATTCCTCAATTGACGCATCCAGAAGATTAAACTCCTCGACAGTCATCTCGTTTGGGTTAAAATTATTTGGGACAACTAAACTAATAGGCAGTAATTTGTATGTCCCATGCTCATACTTGGTGCCATCAAAATACTCTTTTTGATATTGTTTTTTGGTTTTCATCTTATCCCCCCCGTAAGATTAAATCTCAATACTTTCTCTATATAATTAAATTCTTCATTTGTCAACTGGTAGGGTGTGGGCAACACGACACCATGATACCATAAAAGCGTCGCCATACTGTCAATAGTTGTTGGTTTGCCTGTTACGTTTGAGTATATGTTCTGCAACGGATAGAATCCGGGGCGGCAATCTATGCCAGCGGTTTTCAAAACATTGATCACATCCGACGCAAGATACCTTTCAAAAATAGCCACCGTCTGCCACGGTACGCCGGAATTATTAGTGGCCATGATAGTCTTTCTTTTAAAAAACTCGGATTCGGCGTATCTGGCACGTTGTTTAATCTTGTCCTCTATAATTTCTTCCAATATTGCCATCTGCCCAACCGCAATCGCCGCGTGAACACCCGACATGAGCAAATTATCCCCGTAGTCCACACACATGTAGGGGGATTCGTTGTTCAACTTTCCCCGCTCACAAAAAGAAGAAGCTTTGTTGTAGATACTTTGGTCATCAGTTAGGAGAAATCCCCCCTCCCCGCACCCAAGCAATTTCTCAGTACGCAAACTGCCGACAATAATATCCCCGACAACCTCTTCAGACTGGACTCCTACGGCTTGACTGATATCAGCAATCAAATAACTTCCATTTTTATGACACTCCTCCTGAAAAGATGTCTGGTATATTGGAGTACACCCATAAATATGGGGCATAAATACCGCCACAGCATCCCGGTAATCATACCGCACCCCCTGCATCGGTGCTTTTGGGCAACCACAAGGGTCTGTTTGCGTAAAATTCGGATGTTTACCGAATTCAATCACGGGCATGATATTTGCGGAACAGCTATAAGAAGGCACTATTACACTGTTTCTTTCCGGTAACACTCTTATAGCCGCAAACAAAGCCGCTCTGCAAGCAGAAGTACCTGAATTGGTAAGGACGCAATACTTACGGCCATACATATTTCTCAGTTTATCTACCAAACTTTTAAAGTATGGCCCAGTACCCCCTGACCAAAAAACAGAACTGATTGCGCCACCAGCGTAATTGTGGGTATTCTCAGAAATAACGGGTCTGAAAAAAGGAATATTCATGATTTCTCCCTATGCTTGGCAAACGTTAAAATACGGTATTTGCAAAAACCGGAAGGTACTATCCCGACGAAACTATCCAAGAAACGTGTCAATCTATACGTATGGTAGCTCGACCCAAAAAAATGAAAAAAGCTTGTATCAATAAAATTGATATCGTGAACACTCTCCAGAATAAACCCGAAATTTTTTATAAAGACAACATTGTCTTGGAAACCCCAGACCCACTTATACGAAAATCCTTTCTGGTACTCCGGCACCTTTTTCGGGAAGTAATCCAAAATAACAAAACTTCCACCATCTTTCAGGTATCTAAAGGTATTAACCAATACATTGGCCCGAATACTCGGATCTAAAAAATTCCACACTGTAGCCATAAAAACCATATCAAAAATGCCTACATAATCCCGATAGAAACAGTCACAATAACGCTGTGCGAAAGACACCTCGTCATTTTGCTCAAAAAACGCATTCCGAAGAATCGCTCTTTCAATCAACGTGGCAGACTGATCAATGCCTATAACTCTTTTGGCACCGTGCCAGATAAAATCAGATGCCCATTGGCCGTTACCGCAACCAAAATCCCCCACCACTTTTCCGTCAACAGCGATATTTGAGAAAAAAGATTTTTTGCGGATGCTCACTGCATACATATCTTTCCAAAAATCTAAGTAATGACAAGGATTCGAAAACTTATTCGCTCTTTGTTCAAAGAAATCAAGATTACTGCTTGGCATTTTTAGTCCTTTCCGTAACATAAAAAACCGGGTCATCTCTTAACAAGTTAACAGGGACATGAATACGCAAAGCCTTATACAACATCCAAAAAGATGCATTGAGATAAAAAGGGTTAATCTCAGTTCTCAACACGCTGTAAACCCTATGCGCGGACAACACCCAATCTATATAACTGCTGAGAGTCATAGACTGCTTTGCCGTCATATGCCGGAGTTCGTCAATGCGGCCTCTCAACAATCCGCTGGAGGGCAGCACCACTTCAACAATTCTCCTGTCCTGCTCTTCAACGATTCTTTCAATTTCTTCAGATAAAATTGAAATATTCCCCTCAACAGAATGTGTGTTTGCAATCGAATTGCAAAATGGCCTCACTTTCTCACAGGCATCTTCGTAATAGTCATATATATCAAATAAATGCGCCAACAAATCCTGTCTTTCCGTCCAATAATATGGGTATTCGTCAGGAAGAATGTCCGCACTTTCCCGTCTATACGGCAATAAAACCAATCCGGAATAGAGTTGCTCTAAGGGGGCCGCTGGGCCAAACCGCATGCTTTGGGCAAAAATACTGGCATGGCAACGCCGCATCACCTCAAAAGCGTCCTTCTGGGAAAGGTCAAAATGGATCTCAAAAATATCTCCGTAATTCTTGGGAACTTGACTTCGAAAAGCTTCATACGATTTTTTATCCGGAAGGGTCATCACCATCTTTACATGACGCCCTGTCTTATGCAGAGTGTTCGCCATTTCGACAATAAGCTTTACCTTTTTTCCTCCCGCCAACCGGCCACCCCAGTATATAGAAAATACCTCATTTTTTTCCACAGGAGTCACCGGGATCTCAGACTGGCTAAAAATCCCATGGAAAATGTGAGATCTCTCAGAGAATTGATATGCCTCGGACGCTGAGAAAAACTTTCTATACTGCTCTGTCGCCCGGTTATAACAATACTGGGTAAAAAAGAAGGACGCTTTGGATACCGAATAACCCAAGTACATGGATCTCAGTTTATTCGGGTACCATTTCGCATATGCACACTCGGAATCGTTGCCGTAAAAGGGGGTGGAATAATCCACAATAACTATAGGAGGGTCATTTGGCACATACCCCGATATATTTTTATACATTACAGAGGCAAACCAATCAGCAAGCTTACCCGCTATATTGGGGTTATTCGTAATCACCAGATCGTAAGCACAACATCTCCCACTCACCGGGTTAATCCGCATAAAAAGTTCTTCACACAAAAGCATCTCGGACAACACGCGGAACCTGAACATGGGTACCTGTAAAATGCTCACGTTACCCGGGAGATCCAGCGTATCTGTTATACGGTATTGCTTAGGGATGGGCAAATCGAATTCTGGGAGAACCCACGTAAAATAAAAGCGATCAGGGGGCATCGCTTTTATAATACTTTTGGTCAGGGTAAAAGAAGAGTCCGCCAATAAATTGGAAGGGTATTCATACGAATTTACAATCAACACCCTAATCGGTTTAGCATACGAGTAATCCATGCAAGTGCCTTTGGTATTTTAAGTGACCGCCAAAACGCCAAAACAAAATCAAAATAAGCCGCTTCCAGTTCTTCATATTGTTGTTTAAAAGATTTAGACATTCTTAAAACAATTCCTGTTGCTCTGGCTCATGGATAAAAAGCATCCCAGAACGCCGCATCTCGTCCTCAATAAGATTCTGTAGCTTGGGTCGGTACTCGGACTCCCACAAACCTTTGAATGCCTTCACGGGCTTCCCACGCCCTCTGAGTTCGTTTATCATGTAAGGTACCCACAATATACTTTCAAAACAATCTGCTCCCGATTTCAACTCCACCGGGTTAAACCTCTCCCGGGGTATGTACGCAGACTCAAAAAGAAACATCATTTTCCGTAAAAGATGGACATTGGCATATTTTCTCTGATCGTCTGTAAACGGAAACCGTTGCGTCACCTTTTTTCCAAGAGCAGTATGCTGATCGAATACCCACCACGGAAAAGAATTTAAGCTAACCGGGCGCTCTTTTACACTCCGGTACGCCTTGTCTATGGTTTCTTTAACCTCATACTCCCCGATACCACGGTTCATTATGAGATATATGCAAGACAGGCAACACCATGGGTCGGATTGCAACCCGCCTTCCTGTGACCGTTTGACCATAAGAGTGATGCCTTCCATCTCATAGTCAGTCAAATCAATGTCACCGCTAAAAACTCGATGGGAAAGAATTTTAGCCATGTCATAAGGAGTAGCCGCCGCCTTACGGTCTTCGGCCAGAAATTTTCGGAAACCGGATACTTCGGCGGGGGGATTTTCCATTTTGGACACTGCCAGATAATATAAAGGCTCTGAGTCTTTCGATTTGGGAACCAGAGCCAACGTAAATAAAAATTTAAGCCATTCCTTTTTAACAACAGTATGGCGTTTGATATCCCCGTACTTGTTTAAAAAAATCTGACACTCGGGAACCATGTACCATACGTCTTCTTCTGCCAGAATAGGCAAGCGCCATTTAAGCCAAGACCTGCCTTTCGGTGCCCCCCACAACACCTCAAAGCAAGTCTTGACCAAACTCAGATCAGATCTCCGTATAGCTTTTTGTAGGCCGCTTTTAGCGGCCCACAGGACAGATTCCCGCATTAATCATCAAGCCCCAGTATACTGTTGATGTCATCGTCATCGGGAGTAGAGGGTTGCTTTTCATCGGCGTCGGAGTCCGCAAAAAGATCGTCCACTCCTGCTTCGGGTTTATCAGACGAAACGTTCTTCGGGGAATCCCCTTCAAGTGCTTCGCCACGATTACGGTACCCTTCAACAATAATCCCGTAAGCGTTCTCAAGGTACTGGATCGCGTCCTCTACGGTGGCACGGGAAGGACGGTTGCCCTTCATCTCCATCCAATCCTGAACGATCATCTCAAGCGCGACCACATCATTGGTAGAGCCGCAAAGAGCCTTGGCCTCGTTAAGGCCGTCCGTGATGATGTTCGCCTCGGATTCATTCATCCGAAGCTTCCATACCATTTGACCCCCTTCGTCCTTCCCGTCAGAGGTGGAAGTTCGGGTACGCCGCCGATGCTTCTTGACTTCGGAAATAACGTCCACCGTCTTATTGTTCTCGGCAAACGTCAGCCATTCGTCGATAACATCTTCGGCCATTTCTTTTGACAAAATAGCAACGATTTCCTTCATCTTCGTCCAGCCGATTTTGGTAATCCGATCCTTCGGCAGATTGAGAAGATTGGCTTTGTCAAAGACATCGATCAAATACTTCGCGCTACGCGCCTTCCACGGCAACTCAGCTTCGCAGTAATGGTCAAACTTCTCGTAACCGTACGGCTTGGCATAATAGCCCTTGTGCCATACCTCGGACAACTTCTCAGCCGCCTCAAGATAATTCTTGTCGACAGCTTCCATCAACTCGGGGATCTCTTCCCGAAGACGGTCGGCATGGGACTGAGCCTTCTTCCCGGTGGACTGCTTGGCAGTGCTTTTTTTAGCCTGTGTGGTTTTGGTTTGTGTCGTGGTGCCAGTTTTTGCTTTAGCCATTTTAAATCTCCTTGTTATTTAAGAGTTCTTACCTTCCCCGCCCCATTCTTTTTACCGGAATCGGACTTATCAACCAATCTCGCCCTTCCGTCCATCCATTTCCGCAATTCTTCAATCTCTTCCTTATTGCGAACAGACTGAGGAATAGTTTCCTTTATAGACGCAAGTATATCATCCGTGGCAACTTCACGGTTGGCAAAGAAACCATAAAACAACCCGTCAATAACCGCTTGCTCAATTTCAGAACCAACAAAGCCTTCGGCTTTCTTGGCCAGCAACGCGGTATCAAACTGCTCAGGGTCTCGACCACGTTTCCGCAAATGAATCTCGAAAATCTCTTTTCTGACTTCAGATATAGGGAGATCAACTGCCCATATCGCATCGAACCGCCTCTGAACCATGCCCTCCAGACCAGATACATCATTGGCTGTCGCCATTATGAACACAGGCGCTTTTGTTTCCTGTCGCCATGTCAGAAACGTTGAGATGACCCGGGAAGTAACACCGGAATCCAATTCACTGGAAGCTCTTGACCCTGCCAAAGCTTTCTCAATTTCATCCAACCAAAGTACAACAGGAGCGATGCCTTCCGCAGTTTTAAGGGCTGTCCGCATAGCTTCCTCACTGGAACCTACCAGTGATCGGAAAACCCTTCCCATATCGAGCCGTAACAACGGAAGCTCCAGATAAGAGGCAGTGGCTTTAGCCGCAAGGGACTTACCCGCTCCGGGCTGACCTACGATCAAAGCCCCTTTCGGGTACGGCAATCCGTAATCCCGGGCCTCTTTAGAGAAAACAGCCCTACGCCGCGATATCCACTGCTTGAATTCAGAAAATCCGCCAACGTCACGCATCTCTGCATCCCATGGAAAAAACTCCAGAACATCGGATTTCCGGATCTCCGCTTGCTTCTGTGCCTGAATCGTCTCAATATCCAATGAACGATTTTTAGATATTGAAAGGGCAAAAGCATTTTTGGCGGATAAAATATCCAAACCGGCGGCGGCTCTGGCGCAAAGAGAAATTTGACTTTCCAGATCTTCCCTTTTATTGGGGATGGTTATATCATTCCGGTACGCCGCGACCATCTTTTTAATCTCGGATTCCAAATCTTCCTGAGACGGCAATGGGATATCCACCCACGTAACCATCGATTGAAGCTCAATAGGGAGATCGATATGCGCCCCGGTAAAAATTAAATGGGACGCGGACTCCTCAACTTCAGCAACCGTATCGATAATTTTCTGAACAATCTCTGGAGAATTGAGGTAATGCCTGACATTATAAAAGATAGTAATTAAAGGATTGTCATTTCGCTTTGGGTCATTCGCCAGAAAATCCAAAGCGTCCATAAAACTATCCCCGCCTCGCTCTTCCCGCAGGGCTGTAGTAGTTTCTGCCCCGACTTCCGGAACATGGTCAGACACCAACAATCCACGAGTGCATGACCAAACTCCCACCCTCATATTAATGTCCAACTCACGAAGTGCTGAGTATACCGCCATTTCTGCTGCTCCCGGCTCTGCGGTGCAGAGAAACAGACACGGGTAACTCGCTTTAAGGTAATCTGCAAGTGTAATATTCATCGCCCCTCCCCTTTTTGGTTTTTGTTTATTTCCCATTTAAATAAACTTATATAACAATAAAACTTATTTGTCAAACAAAATTTGCAATCGATTGCAAAAAATTATGCGTTTACGCCCGGAGAGTAAAATTGCTTGGAATTTTCGAAATCTTTACCCAGATATAATTGCGGGAGAGCCTGAACTTTTTCAATAACCTTTTTGCAAGCCTTCGCTTCGTACGCCAAAGTTTCCCCACGCATAGGAGTCCGTCCAGAGGCGCACCACCCCAAAGCCGCGAGACCAAGAGCCACGTATTCGTCATGAGTATTGCAATCAACACGAAGCTTTTTATAAATATGGGTGGGCATCATATCCTTTTTCATTTTACCACTGCCAAAAAACGCCTTAATAGTCGTAGAGGCCACTGGTATCGGCATCCTGTTGGTTCGGCCATAAATAAACAACTTCACAATACCCCCCAACTCAGAAAGGGTTATCACGGAAGAGTCACTTTTTTGTCCACCTTTTGAGAACCCTGTCGCTTTCCCATACGCATAATCTTCGATAAACACCAAATCATTTGGCTCAATGTGGAAAGACAAACATTTAACGATATACCGCCACCGTTCGGGCAGTATATCAAACCCTGCTTTTGTGCCAAAAGACTCCACAACGTCAAGAGAACCGTTTTCCGATAACCGCGCAAAACCTGTTCCAGTAAGGGAGAGATCGATCCCCACGACTCCGCCTGAAAACTCAAAGTTATTCCCCATTTTTTTCACCTTTTTTGTAATAGCTGATACACTCATTAATAACAGGGCAAGTTTTTGCCTGATAAGAACCCCATCCGGAAGAAGGACATTTTGTATTAACCACAGGTATGTTATTCGGGTAATCCAGAATACCTTCTTTAAAAAGGGTCAGCCGTGCATATATCTGATCCATGATGTAAGCATCGGGTTGTACCTCAAAAATTTTTACTGGAAACGCTTTTTTTGCCTCCGCTTTAGAAATATATACCACAAATCCCGACTTATCATTTACTTTAACTGGCAAATTGCGGTCGTATGACAGTCCTAACATATACGAAAGGACTTGCCATTTATGGTCAATAAGGGCATCTTTCAATTTTTCAAAATCAGCGTACTGGATACTCTTTAACTCGGCCACATATATTTTTCCATGCTGCTGTAAAAATAAATCCGGATGTCCTGTCAACAGGTATTCGCCACTGGAAACCATAATATGCTCATGGTAAAAAGTCGCCTCATTTGACGCCCCGCAATAATGGCAAGGCTTTTTTGGCGGTTTGCCGAAATACCGCAACTTGCCACACGCATAGCACTTCCAGTACCCGATACGGTTATCCCCAAACAAATCGGGGGTATTTTGTGCCCACCAATGATAAGCATTCCCTTTACCATAGGTAATCCGCTGTTTCATAGACACATAATTGGTAACACGTTTTTTCCCCATATACCCAAGAACGGTCATCCGCATGCATTCTTTGTACAAATTGGAAGCTCTGGGGTAAAAAATATCACGGGAATCTTGTAGAGTGGACGTATTTAAAAAATTTGTAGTTTCTATACAGCGGTCTTGTACGGACACATTACGAGATTTAAAAAGTCCGGATACCGATAAAGACTTATTGGGTTTTACTTTCATTTAGCATCTTCCGAAAACCGCTAAAAAGGTTCCATGAAAACAGCACCAACGGTATTTGATTACCATATTCTGTATGGTACAGTCGAATTTTCTTTTTCGCCCCCGGCTCGAATAGCCCCTTCACCTCAATAAAGACATACCCATTTTCTTTTTGTACCAAAAAATCCGGGGTATAAAAAGTCTTTCCGACTTTAAAAAACCATTTCTCGTATTCAAAAGAAAGATTGTTCCAATCTAATATTTTTGCAACAAATACCTCATAATGCGATCTGAAGTATATGTTGAACTCTGGTGAATATATATCTGTAGTGCGTAAAGGGTTAAACAAATTGTAAGAGCATCCTTCCATCCCTGCGGGGTACTGTCCGCCATCTAAGTACAACACCCACTCCACTGCACATTTCGCACAACAAAAAAAGGGAGGTTCTTTGTACTCGTATCGCCAAGAAGAAGGCTTCCATGTTATTAAATTCCCGCACACAGAACATACACGAGTCGGCAAATCACGCTCCTTTCAGTTTGTCAATCGCGGCTTCCGTTATCATCTGTTGGAAATTAACATACGCTTGGAAATTAGCAGGGTCTATAAAAAATGTACGTATATCCCCCACCCTGTCAAACTCGTAATCCCCAACAGTGTACTTACTCCCGGATTTGAAAAAAAGCCCGTAATTTTTAGCAACAGAAAGAACCGTATTCACATCATCCACTTGCCCTTTTTGCAGCCCTAACTCCGGCACATTTTCAATGCAACGTATGTACTCCCCTGAATTGCCGATAATCGGAACCTTATTTTTATGTATAGAAATATTTTGCCGAACAGCCATGTCTACCTGACGCTCGGGGTCATAATACTTGGCATCGGGGCCATTTGAAGTTTTTTTCAAAGAAATTTTATTGCAGCGAAGCAATAAGCTAAATTCATGTTGTAACGCCTCGCCACCACTCATTGTTTCCGGCGAGCCGAAGGTGACGCCCATTTTAAGACGAAGCTGGTTAACGAAGAAAGCAAGACAGGGGTGTCCTCTTTTTCTCTCCCGGATCAGTCGTTGCTTTAATTTGCGAACCATACGGGTAATCAAAAGCGCCTGTTGCCCCATAAACTTATCTTCAAGAGGGGCGTTCATTTCGGCCTCGGGGATAAGCTGGGCCAAAGAATCGATAATAACCACCCCACAATCATCTGCGCGCAAAGCATAGTCTGCGATATTGATGTGCTGTTCCCCGTAATCCGCAAGACCGTGGTAATAGCTATCGGGCGTCAACTGAATAGAAGTCGCCCATTCTTTGTCCAGAGTTCCTTCCACATCCCCTATATAAGTAGTTTGCCGTATGGGGGCTTCCGAACATCTGCAAAAATCAACCATCCGGTAACAACGCCAGCAAAGATCGTTACACATACGCGCCACGTTAATCGCCAACGAAGACTTACCGCCCGATTTTTGACCCCATGCACACGTGGTACCGTACACAGGAATCCCGCCGCCAGTGTTAAAATCCACAACAAAGATCCCGGAAGGAAGCCGAGGGATTACCCCTAACATATCCACCCCACAGGTTACGGTATTCCTTCCGTAACTCGTGTTTACATAACTGGCCACCCCGTTTAAGGTATGGGGCGAAGAATCTTTGGGTTGTTTAGCCATCACTTCCCCCAAGTCTTTTCATTTCTTCATCCATGAGCCTCTCACAAAGAAGGGCTGTGACTTTAAACGTCTCTTCGACTTCTTCTTTGTAACAGGGGATATTGATGGAACACTGTATCTTTGCCCACGAACCGTCATCCTGCTCAAAAGAGTGGCCAAAAGAAACCCCGACATTGGCTGTCGAAGTGACAAAGGGAAGAACTTTCAGTTTTCGGTTCTTTTTACCCTTTATCCCCGCAACAGTGGTAATTACTTCAATTTCTCCGCCTTTGTTTTCAACACTCTCGTCTGCCATATTATTTCTCCCAGTTTTCTTGTAAATAGGGGGTAAACTCCCGCATGGTTTTTATCTTGCCATCATCATACGCCCGAAACATTTCCAGAATCAAGTCTTTTTGATTTTCCGTGTACAGACGCCACCCGGAGTCTGTTACAATAGTGGCTTCCGGTATAACACCTTTACGCTGAAACGTACGTACCGTAGAAGGCGCTCTTCCCGCNACACCCCAAAAATAACCTGATGTGTAAAAAGTAGAATCCCCGGATTTAATAACTGTTCTGTCCGCCTTCCCCACAGCTTTATATCTCTTTCGATAAGAATCACGAGACCGTTTTTTACAACGTTCAGCAAAATTCTTATCCAGATGATATTTTCTCTTTCTTCGGGTATTGATGCGGTCTTTGTTTAACTCATAATACCTCCTGTTATACGTTTTGCGATCAATTCCTTTATTCATGTGTGCCTCCTAACCGTTACGGGTATCCCCAAGGTTCTGTACTCTTTTTCTCGCGCAAGCGACCACTTGACAGCATCGGGGTACGCCTCGTCTTTTAAATCTAAAACAATCGGTTGTTGCTTTCCCTCCAAAAATCGTTCAACCCTGCCCACGGTCTGCGTAATAGAAGAACGGGGAGTAGCCAGTATAAGCCCTGCCAACGGTTTCATATCAAAACCTATATCCAACATTTTGTATGTCGCAAAAATAAGCAATTTCTCAGGCAATCTTTCTTGGGGAGTTTTTCGGTATAACGCTGTTTTAGGTAAAGACCTCACAAAAAACCCCATCTCCCGGACAGGAACCTTATAAGAAGTCTCCATGATACGTGCTAAATATAAAAGCTGTTGAATCCGGTCAGATAAAATCAGTGTCGCACGTTTTGTATTATAAAAAGTTTTTATATATTGGCATAAAACTTTATTTCTGTCATCACTCTCAGCTAAAGCGCTCAGAACAACACCCCTACGACTTAACGAATCCCGGATATACTGTAGCTTATCCGGAGGAGATCCATTGCTGTAATAGACAGAAAGAACCTTCGCTTTTTTTACTTTTATATCCGCGTACATATTTCCATTCATAAAAACTTGCCCGAAATGCCATTTAACAACTTTACTTAAACCATCTTTCCTGTCCGGAGTTGCTGACATAGCAATTCTGTACTTGGCAGGGAACATTGTACATATAGGGGAAAACGTTTCAGGGGGAGCAGACTTATCCACTTCGTCAAGAAGAACAAAACCAAAATGTTCTTTAAAATCCTCTCCCCATCTGTCCAAAACTAATGTGTGTACAAGACCAATAACTACTTTTTTCCCTCTCCAATCGACCTTCGCATCCATCGCGATGCCAATATCGTCTTCTGTTAGAGAGGTATGCAACAACAATTCTTCTTTCCATTGAAACACTAACGTAGACACCGGAACCACGATAAGCGTAGTGGTGTCGAGATAAGAAATTAAAGCAGAAGCGAGAACTGTTTTCCCCCACCCAGTCCTCGCCTCTATGATAAAATTCGTGGAATTTTGTTTCTCCATACTTTCACAAATCTTATTAAAAAAATCCTGCTGGTACTCCCATAACGTTGTTTGCAATTGAATTGCAACAGGTTGCCCGACTGTTCGAAGGTCTACAATTTCAGTAGCTTTTTCCAGTAAGGAAGGCCGAAAAAACATAGGTATCCCAATGGATTTCCGGCCTTCCTTATACGGGCGAACATAATACTCACGGTTAAAAACACTTCGGACGGTCAACTTCCATCGCAAGTTATCAAGATCGGAAAACTGATCCTTGAGGATATGTAAAAATCCTTTTAAAACAATTTTCATCAGTTCTCCAAAAGATCGTCAATACTCGCGTCATCGTCCAAAGTCGAATCCGGCGTTCCGGAAGACGCAGACGAGTCATCCCCAAAAATGGAATCCGCACTTTCGGATGCCCCGGACTCACTCGGAGAGTCGCCAAAAATATCGTCATCTTTAGCCGTACCGGGAGTTTTGGGTTTAACATCACCAAAAAGATCGTCATCTTCCCCCGAACCTAACGGAGGGTCAACACCCAAAATTTCAGCCATTTCTTTAGCTGTTTTGGGTTTGAAGATCTCTTTGTAATCCAAAGGCGAAAACCAATCTTTCAACTCTACGTCAGAAGGTCTGGTTTTTTCCAACTGTTCCTTGGTGATCTTTGCGAGAATCTGGATGTCCTCACCCACGTTGGATTCCGTCTGAGTAGACCCACGGGCAAATTTCATGACCATACCGCGCAATTTGCCACCGTTCTCTTCCATACGGCGCAACAGAATCTCCCTCGCTTTACCTTTCGCGATGATCGGCTTTTTTGAAAACCGAACCTTTTCCCCGTTGTTTCTGGTAAAAGGGCGAGTGTCTATAACTGTCCCAGACACAGCGTACGCCGGGTTATCCCCTGTCTCGCAAGCGGGGCAAGTTTCTACGTCACGGATACAGGTGAGCCGGACATAGTTTTTCGGGCCAATTTTTATGGTATGCACGTACAAAAAAAACAAAGGGTCGTCTACCATTATCGCCCGGGCATTAGTGTTGTAATCCAGCGTGAACGGGATTGGCCCCTTATCACTGGATCTCGCCTTACGTGTAGCATCAACTTTCTGCGACTCCGTAACGCCTTCCTTGCCTGTCCTGAACCATTTCGCCATTTTTTTTCTCCTTCATTTCGAGTTGTGTAAACACTGTTCATATATATAAACATATATAACAATCTTTTTCTTTTGTCAAGAAATATATCGAGCATTTTTAAAAATATATCGCATAGACTTTTTATCCGGCACATCCCCACTGTCTTTGCAGGGCTTACCCTGTCTTGTGTTGACCAAAGACCAGTCCAAGTCAAAAAGCTGCACATCTTTTCCGATACGGTCAATAATCCTTTCTCGCGCCCTTTTTCCAGACTTGTCGGCATCGTACCCAAGGTAATAGGCGTTTCCTTTCAAATTATCCAACTGTTCAAAAGTAACCCCGCTTGTGGCGGATGCGATAGAATTAAAATATCCGAATGTCACTAACTTTAAACAATCAATCTCTCCTTCCACCAGCACAATCGCCCGATCCCAGTTAACCAGATGCAAACCAAACCATGTGCCGGTCTGTTTTATTCGTTGAAATTCAAAACCCGTGGCGTCACAATCCAATGTCCAAATATTTTTTACATCTACCCTCCTTGCCCGTAATTGGTAAACCCTCCCGTCATGATCCGTCAGCGGAAAAATCAGGGTCGACAATCCGGAAATAAAACGAACCCCGCTATAATAAATTGCCCATAAAGCAACCCCCCTTTCGTCTATTAAAAAATTTCTACATCTACCAGCAATTTCAGAATCATCGTTTTGCAACAAAGGAAACTTACGTAAAACTTCCCCGGGAACCGGTGTTTTTTGGCTCAAAGGCAACAAAAAACTTGCCGATATCTCAGAAGCCCAGACATCGTATTTGATCCCGGATAAATTTAACTCACGACCTCCCTCCAAAAAATTTTCATTTTTCACATACACCTGTGCCGCAGCAAAAGGGTAATCCCCGGATACCACAAAAATCTGACTTAATAATTTATCCAAACGTTTTGAGTCTGGACTGCACCCAAAGCATTGCCAAAAAGAATGTCCATCAGGTTTCACAGCTATCCCAAAACTTGGAATGGAATCCCCTTGCTCATGGGTATGCCCAGACAATGGACAACGGCAATTTATCCATTCCTTGTTATCCGTAATGGACTTTTTATCGACACCTAAAGCGTTTAAAAACGCCAATACTGCTTCCCGTTTCATTTTATTCCGCCTGAAAAAAAGTTCGATAATCCGTTAGTATTTCCTCCTGCTCAATAATCGTATTCATCATATCGTACTTAACCCGTATCTTTCCTTTCTCGCCTTCCCTGCCTTTCAAAAGCTCAATAATTTTATACGCAACAGATTGCCACGCATAAGAATACCCGGACTCTTCGGCCTCGTCATTGTAAAGCTTGAAAACCATACTTCCCAACTGCGCCATATCATCACTCATATAGATATCCCCTAAACCACCCCCCTTTTTCCCGGCGCGCTTGTGAAATTGGTATGTCCCGATAACAGGCACTCCTAAATTCATTGCCCCTTCCGTCTTCAAAATATCCGCAACCTCGGAAATACGTTCAAACTTACCAGTCACTTTCTTTCGGGTTCTCAAAAAATACGCCCCGTCAATAAATACAGAAGTTGCCCCCATATCCTGAATAATTGCCAACAAATCTTCAACAGTGTACCTGTTTGACCCTTCTATTATCGGGAATTCCCAGCCTCTCTCATTACAAACCAAACTGCAAGCGTTCACTACTTTACTGCGCCCAAAGTGGCTTAATCTCCCTATCCGAAGTTGAGTAGTCGATACCATTGAGCGCATAGCAATAATCCGTCTCGCACACTGCTGGGAGGGCATTTCAAAAGTAACCAAAACCGGTTTACCATTTGCGTCATGCTCCGAATTAGCCATTTTAAAAAGAACAAAAGACTTTCCAGTACCGGGTCTCCCGGCCAACACAATAAAATCCCCGGGCTGTGCGCCCCCTGATATCTCGTCAAAATACGGGAACCCAAAAGAAGTACCCGAAATCCTGTTTGAGCTTCTTTGCAAAACATCGTGTCTGTCCAGAACTTTTCTTGATGCATCCCCTATTTTGTGGATTACCGCAGAAGGATTCAGTTTTTCTAAAGCCAAATACATCCTTCGGGCTTGCTCGATAGACGTAGCGGAATCCCCATTTTTAGCAAGATCGATAACCTTTTGAGACTCAGAAACCGCAATTTTAAGAGATCGTCTCTGGTATACTTTACCGACCCAATAAGAAAAAGGCTCTTCGGGGTAATCCCTTAAAACAGAAAGAGGTATACCAGTTTCTCTGGCAACCGTTTCGAAAGCAGGGTACGCCCCATGCTCACGAAAAAAATTGTAAACAAAAATATAAACTCTCTTTTCATCAGAATTAAAATAATATTCAGTAATTCCGCTTTCCACAAAATCCGAAAAGGACACACCATCCTGCAATATTTTTGAAAGCAATCCGAAACCTACAGATTTCATTATCCCTCCATATCAGCGCACGAAAAAGTGGAAGGAGTTTTTGCTTTTAGCCACAAAAAAGTCCCAGAACTGTAGAAATGGTGGACAACTCCCGGAAACAAATTACCTATGATAGATATTTTACTGTTAAAAACCGTTTCCGACGTTGCGTTTTTTTCAGGTATATAGGATTCCAGCCACAATACCCGCATATTTCGGGCTGCACGATGGGACAAGAGCGCACCCAACGAATTCTGCCGGTGTTTTCGGGATAACGGAGTGGTGCCATTTATCAAAATCAATAGCATGCTTTTCCACAAATAAAACATTTCGTCATCAGAAGGGTCTGAGTCCAAAATCTCAGGGTTTTCAGAAGGGCTGTATATAGTTGCCGCCCCCGAAGTGGAAAACGCAAACAGAGCGGCAATACGGTGCGCGTAATCGTACAATTGCCCCAAGGATCTGGAACCCACCATCATCCAAGTCTTATCCGGGGATTCCGCGATATTCTGCATGACATATCTGCAAACTTTTTCTTCTTTTGACCCTTGCTCAATACTTGAATAAAGATCAACATTGATATGATTTTCTATTAATTTCGTTTTTATAAACAAAAGTTCCGTGTTTTTCGGATCAAAATTCCACGGAAAAATAAGATTTTTTTGGTCAACGTATACGTTGCCGATCATCGCCATAATGAGACCTTTCAGTATTCAGTGGTTATGGTTTCGCCGGTATCAAGGTCTTTTCGTATNAGAGTAAACCCCTCAAACGGCGATTCCCTTGCACTATCTTTCCCGATCTGACGTAACCCCTCTTCTACCTGAACCCGAAATCTGTAATAAACTTGAAATTTCGGCAAGTCCCCTAAAATGAGGTAGTTCCCATAATTATCAGTCACCTTCCCCGGTAGCTTATGCCAGTATTTTACAAAATTCACAACGGCAAACCCGGGGTCAATCGGGGGATCTGTTGTCTGCAATTCCGCCAACCAATTTTTTGCCATACCCTTCAACTTTTTTGTCCATATTTCAGTGTATTTTTCGTCGGGGTAATATTCCTCGTATGCTTGGCGCATACACTCTATAACAAAAGAGGCGCTTTTCTCCTCTTTCGCCATTTTCTTTTCTCTTTGGCGAGTCCTCGCCTCTTTGGAAACTTTAGTTGCTTCTTGGACGCTATCCCGTAAATTCATAAGATGCTCCTGCTTTTTTATAATATCGATATCCAATACCCATCCGTGAGAAATCCATATATCCGAAAATTTCGTGTACCATTCCCCCAGAAAACTTTTCCACTTGAAACGAAGATTGGACTTCCCCCATAATTCCCGGACAGCGTGAACAATCCCGGGGAGATTGATGCGGATATTTTTACGACTCCCTTTTTGAAAAACGTGGATAAGCCCACAATCCTCAAGCAAACGGAACGACCGGTACATTTGCCTTCGCTGTAACAACCCATCGAATCCGTTTCCCGGGGTTAAAAAATAATCAACAGGATTGATAAACCATTCAAATTGATTTGCATGGACAGTGTTATAAATAATTTCAGAAAATATAATGTGTGTTACAGTTTTTCCGGGACAAAGACGATTGCACCAGATAATAAACGCATCCCCCAAACAATGTTTTTCTTTAAAAGATATTACATCCGTAAAAGAAGTTTTTCCCATTTTGTTTATCCCGATTTTTTTTGGCGTGGCGACAGCCACGCAACTTGTTTGGTTATATCATGTGTAAACCGGTTATAGATATGTTTGGTTATATATTATAAGGGAGTGTCCACAACAGACACAAAGTTGTGTCCACAACAGACACAAATTGTGTCCACAACAGACACAACCGTACGCCTTTTTTCTTTGCTCAAAATTGCAATGCGATTGCAAAAAATTGGGATATTTTAGGTTTTTACTTGACATGGTTATAAAAGGTTGCTATTGTTTGAATTAATATAAGAGATCATCCCTTCCCTTGCTGATCTCGCCAAAAGGCCGGTGGGTTTTTCCCGTTTCCCACCGGCCTTCCTTTTTTACTCCTCCAGCAATTTGGGCAACATGCCGATTTCAAAATCGATAGCCTCGCCTCTGTTGAAAAAATCAGAATGAAACCGTTCTGTACCGTCTTCATCCACTACAAAGAGATCCCACATTTGGGTAATATCGTTCCATCGGATCTGGGAGGCTCTTCGCATCTCCATGGTGCCTAAATTGGACACCATATCACGAATAGAGTCGTCATAGAGAAAATGTACATTCCCTTTGGCATCGATTTTGACAACCACATTTTTCATTTGCTACCTCTGCTTTATGGTGTTGGGGTTTTGAATGTGGGCTTCCGGCCTTTTGTTGACTTCCGGGGATTCCCCCAATTTTTTAAAGACATCTTCCATCCCGTCCAAACACTGGGAATTAGAAAAACCCGTCGCTTCCGTTTTGATTTCGCTTCCATCCGGACTGATAGTAATAGTGTATTCTCCCATAAATTTTCTCCCTTTTTTGATTAATGTGAGCCGGTGGCCGGGATTCGAACCCGGACGGGTTTCTGCAAGGAGTGTGATCTCATTTAACGTCGACAGCAGTTTCCCTTACACACAATTAGCGTCTACCTATTCCGCCACCACCGGCAAAGTGATTACCGACGAATCCTCATGACGATGGAGCCGTCTTTTTGTTCGGAACGGCTGGTCACGAAACCCCCATTAGCGACCATCTGAACCTGAACAACTTCAGCGGCGTAATCCCGCATGAGAGTCCCGCCATTCTTACCGAATTTACGAGAAAACGGAGAATAGCTGACATCGTTGTCGACATTCAAAGTCCACGCTTTCCCGTCACTGGGGGTTAAATACCCGGCAACCCGGCCATCCATCATCATGTTGATATTTTTACCCTTGCGGTCGAAGGTAACGTCGTTCCGGTTACAGACCTTCTCAAAAGTCCGCAGATCTTTGATTTGTGTTTTTACGCTCGCCCAAAATGACATTGCGTTTCCTCCATTTTTTTAGATTTTAAGTTTGCGAACCCCTTTCCGGAGTTCGCTGTAGTCCCTGCTGACCATTTGCTTTAACGTTTCTACCGGTAACATCTTTTGGAGTCTCAAAAATCTTGCTGACTCTCCGTCAGGCTTGATAACGGATTCCAAAACTTCCCTTTTGTTCAAAAAAATAAACCGCCCTTTGAAAAAGAACCCGGAATTCACTGGGGAATTCGGAAAAGGTTTAATAATAGTCTCCGGAAGAGTTGGATCGGAAACCAGACGAACAAAAAATGAAAAAAATTGTTTTCTTGTTCTCACCCCCCTTAATGATACAAAAATTTTAAAGTTTTGTATGGTCGAAAGGTACGAAACACCTTCTGAGGATTTCAAACCCGTGCGATAATCTTTCTGAATCAGGCCCATTTGATTTGCTTTGTACGTCGGGAATTCTTCTCTTCCAGCAATAGCGAAAACGAGGAAGTATTCCACCGAATACTCATAACAAGTCGCGGGATTGCATGTCTGTGAAAGCTGAGAAACATGCCTATCGGATTCCCTCCCCATCATAGTCCTTCTAACAGAATCCGGAATCCCTGATCTGCGTGGAAACGCTGTATTGTCCCGACAAGTATCACAAGTTTTCCCCGCCCCTACATTACAGGAAAAAGAAAAATCCATCGTACTCCCCATTAAGGCACCCCCCGTTTTTTATGGTTTATGGGGATATAATATAGTAACTTTGTTCTTTTGTCAAGAAATATTTTCAGGATTTTTTTCAGGTATCCCTTCCAGTAATTTCCCAAGCTCCTCAATCGTCTTCAGGATCTTTATTTTCTCTTCCTCTTCAGATACTGGAGCAGGGGGATTCCCCGAAGGGTCATCCGGAATAGTGCCAATATTTCCAAATTCCGGAAGCTGCCCACCCTTTTCAACCCATTTGGTGAGAAGAACCACAGGGAGATCCGCCCACTTCTCATGTCTTTTCGAAACACTCATGCCGAAAGAACGATTTATGAGGTCGATAGCATTATTAACAGATAACGCACCGGCCCGGGTGAACGCCCCAATCCCTGAGCTTATTTCCTTGGAACCGACAATTTGGGGGCCGCGAGAATGGTACTTCCATTTATGTATCCCAAACTCATTCCAAATGATGGAGATATCTATATCTTCATCGAATTCGAATCTTTCTGGAATAAAAATTTGCTCCTCAGCAACTGTCTGAGACACCCGTGCTGAATTACCATGAATACTTATTTTTCCATTCCTTCTCGTCACAAACAAATGGTTTTCGACGTTAAAACAATACACATCCCCCTCATACGGGATTACTTCACTGTCTCTCATTTTAATGATGTTTGTCGGTTTTTTTGTAACAACAATCCGGTGTGAATCCTTTCTATCTTCTCGCGTATCTCTTACTGTGTACATCCGAGATCGGTACCCGAGGTGACAACAAAGAATCTGGAAATTATTGGCGAGGGCCATAGATGACGTAACGTATACCCCGCTATGAAACTTACCATTTTTGCTCTCAGGGTTCCAAGATCCGTCACTTTCCATTAACCCCTTAAAAAGGTGTTTAGACATCAAATACAACGGAAAAACTTTCTCCCTGTCATCCGAATTCGTTAAAAGATTTTCTCTACACCAATACGATAAATCTGCATGCCGTAACGTAATGGATACTTTACCGTCCAAATTTGGAGTGTCGTATATCTCAAGATCTGGAAGATACCGTAGAAGCGCATACGACGTTTCACGGAAAGCTTTTATTTTCCGAGTTTTCTTGACCGAAAAAGTAATTCGATTATCTTTCCGATTGAGATCATCCATTCGAATCGACCCATCTCCGATAACTTGGCCCACCCATCGCAAAAACAGGTAATTAGGGATTCCTTTAAAGACAGAAGCATGTTTTTCATCGATACTGCTATTCTCAGACGCTTGCTGAAATACCCAATCCCTGTGTTGTGTGTCTACCCAATCAGAGGCTTTAACCAGCGACCAGTCGTCTTCTGTGTATTTAGAAGTCCATAGCATATGATTTGGTGTAACCAAACAGTCAATATTCATTGTTCCAATATGAACCATCTCGCCATTATAGGGGAATACAAACTTCTCATTTGGTACATGGTACTCGATTCTTTGTGTATCTGAGTTAAGCGTTGCGATTTTCTCTCCCGGCAAAACTTCCCAGTATTTTTTCCAACCATTCTCTGTTAAAGTTTCTGTATCCGAAGAATGGCAAGCGTACGTATAGTCTGATGTGCCGCCAGAGTATACCGGGGGTAGCCGGTACCTCTGCCGTATGTCATTAGCCGCTGTTTTTCTGTAGTCCCCGAACATTAAATCCTCTTTTCGGATACCCGCCAAATCGTGTATTTTTAAATCCGCTTTTCCCCTGTCGTCTAACCCTACCGCCTCCGGCTCTATCTCGATAACAGATACCTTATTCCATTCCTGAACCCCTCGTAACCCCAAAATCATGTCCCGAAGAGAATCCACGGATTCATCTGTAAGACTCCCACCGATAAGAGAAATCAGGATAGGGGGAATTCCTTGGTTATTAAACATGTCGTAATTGACAAAAGAAGCCGATCTTCTCCCCATCGCCTCCAGAACACAACAAATCCACCGGGGCATCCCATAAGGTAGCCCCCCGAAAGGGTGTTTTATAGCCAAAATCTCTGTCGCCTCTTTTCCTTTTGTTTTTTCAAATTTACCTGTCTCATAATTCATAGTGCGGGGATCTCCGAATTGCTTAAACCAACGAATCTTCTGGTTTGTGGTATCGGATATCTGCGCGAATCTCCGAAATCTCCGTTTGATTGTTATAGGGACAATTTCTCCCCCTCTTTTTATTTTATAATCAACAGCCACCGGTTCAGTTAATTTTTTAGACATCCGGATATTCCTGAAAGGTGCGTGATACATCAGATTCAATTGTCCTTTACGGTTCCGTATTGCCTCAAAACCCCCAATCCCTAAAACTTCGTAATCTTCACGGAACAGTTTTCGAAGAGACGTAAAACTCTGAGCCTCGTTCACACGATCAAAAAAATCAGAAAGCGTCTGATGTTCTTTCTGAATATCGGATTTATCTCTTTCCTTGAGATCGTCTCCCATGAAATCCAAAGTGTACCCAAACCCATCAACATTCTGCTTCATCGCTTCGACACAAGCCTGAAGGGTGTCGGATTCCTCGTAGATATTATAAAGTCTCGTAAAATCGTACGGCGGAATGGCTAACTGGTTGGAAGAATAAAACGCGGAAAAAGGGTCAGATTCCTGTATTTGTCTTTCATACACATGCCCACTTTCAGAATCCTTTTCATCCTTTTTTCCTTTTGTCGGAATACCCGCGTTCAAAGCATCGTTTAATTTTTTTAAACGGGAATACGCTTTTTTTCTTGTAGCGGTATCGTCAGAGACAGCAGTTTTTTTGGTAGTTTTCTTTTTCTCCGCCATGACTTTCTCCTTTGCAATTAATTGCTATTTCAATTCGTATTTGCTCAAATCTGATGCATTGCGCCCTATTTTAGGCTCGGCAGACAAAGGGACTTTTAACTTTATCCCAAATTTTTCCAAAGGCGGATTTTCCATAGCGTGTACAATATGTGGGACGTAAGTGTCTACCTTGTCTTCCCTTACCAGAAAAAAATGCTCGTCGTGAATAAATAAAACCGGGCCGGGGACAATCTCATCTTTCGGGAATCCCTTATCAGCGATTGTATTCCCGGCCAAGACTACCATATCAGAAGACATGCCCTGTATTGGGAAATTAACTGCCTGTCTTTCTGCGGCATACCTCAAAAAATTTTCTTTTGAAGTTATTTCGGGCAAATGCCTACGCCTACCCAACGGGGATTCTACATACCCGTGTTTTCTTGCAAAATTTATCATATTCTCATGGTACTTCGGCACTTTTGGGTATTTTTTAAAAAGTGCGCCCATCCAATCTTTTGCCTGATCTACGGTCATATCCAACCCATAATCAGTATGGGCATACGCCGCTAACCCGGGAGGGGACATAAGGTATATGACCCCAAAATTAACAGGTTTAGCTTTATTGCGGAAATCCTTTCTTTCGGCATCGCTCAAAGAACTCCAACGCTTTCCCATACGTTTCACAATTTCTGAAGCTGTTTCAGCATGTATGTCATCCCCCTTTTGGAAAACGGATATCATATTTTCATCATTGGAAATGTGCGCTAAAATTCGAAGCTCTGATTGACTTTGATCGATGACTACAAAAACCCACCCCTCGTCTGCAACTAACAACCTACGGACAACAGGAGCCGCTTTTGATCTTTTAGGGATAGCCATGTTATTCGGGTCTCTGGAAGATCCTCTTCCCGTCGATGCCGCCGTTAAAGACATGGAAGAATGGATCTTCCCATCGGCACGGATATTTTTGGAATACCCTTTAAGGTACCTCGACCACAGCATGTCATATTCGCTAAAAACTTGGTATTCTTCTATGATTTTTTTAATTCTTTTGTTTTTTGTCTTATCAGAGATTTCGTTAAGAGAATCTTTATCCGCACTCGGCATTTTTTCTTTTGTGAGTTTTACTGGGGGTAAATTGAAACCGTCCTCCGAAAACAAGGTATCTCTCATTATATCCCTTCTGGTAAGTCTAAGCCCCTTTTCCCTGTGCTTGTTTTTTACTTTTGGGGGGAGTACGGAGATGACCTTCTGCTCATGTTCATCCCGTATTTTCTTTACTTCAGCAGTGGCGTCCGGTAGCCTCTCGGCGTCAACGGAAACTCCGTATTTTTCGATGCCATAAAAAGACTTTGTTAATGTTTCATGCACAAAATTCTTGTAATAGAAAACCAAACGTTTGTGTTTTTTAAGTTTTTCCCAGATACCCTCAAACGCTTGTCTGGTAACGTCCGCGTCACAACAACTGTAATATACAAACTCTTTTTTGGGGATTTTCAACATATCCCCTTTATCGAATTTTTTGTCAAAAACAGTATTGTAGTCTTCCCGGAATTCTGTAAACCCATATTGCAATTGTGTCAGATTTGCCATGACATATATATTTTCATCCAAAAGATGCGCCATTGCCTGAATATCCGCTATATAGGACTTCCATGTAAACTCGGGAATATTGTTTTTAGCGCACAATGCCTCGCTGACATGAATATCAAAGCTGCCATGTTGCATGACTTTGAGAATATTGGGATGCTCCGCAAACTTTCTCAGTTCCTCAAGTTTTTGCTCAAAATTATCTGTTCTCCGTATGTAAACATCTGTAAGTTGTTTTTTTGTGCCGGAAACTTTTCGTGGCCATTGGATAGTCAGTTCCGGGTCACAATTATCCTGATCCGTTTCCTCATAAAACTGCACATGATAGGCTTTTCCGTTTTCCCAACTTATGGAATAGGATATCGGAACAAACAAAGGGTCTACCCAATCCAATCCCTGAGTCTCTGTATCAAAAGAGCATATTATTTTCGTATGCTCTGCAAGGGATAAAACATCCTCAATAGTATCCACCTCCTTGTACTCATACCCCTCAATGTGTTTCGGAAGCTGGTACCCATTTTCTATAAATTCCACAAATTTTCTGAAATCCTGATCAAACTCCGGCTCATAAGCTTTTTTGTGAAAAATATACCCCGGACTCCATGTAGCGATACACCAACATTTAAATTCTTCTGACCAATGCCACTTCCCCCGATTGTTCTTAACCCCTTTCTTCTTTAAAACCTGTTGAAGGGCTAATGCTCCGGTCAATAAAACAACCTTTGGTTTTAGGGTTTTCAATACTTTTTCAATATAAGGGCGGCAATTTTTTAAAACTTGAGATACACTTTTTTGCCCCATCTCATTCTTATCAACTCTGCACCTTGCGGCATTAAGCCACATAATTCTTCCAAATAGCCCCGCGTCTATAACACGAGACTTTAAAAACGTGCCTTTCTCCCCCGAAAAAGCCGTCCCTTTTCTCTCCTCGAAAATATCCGGATGCTCCCCACAAATCACAATATCAGCGTTCTTATTACCGAAATACGGTATTTCCGGAGATCCTATTAACTCGCATTCCCGTTTATTGCATTGCTTCATGTTTAACAAGCCTCCTGTTTTGCATTTTCACAAACAACCCCTTCCATGGTCATTATTATCGCCGTGATTCCCTCGATGCCGATATTTTCCGTTTTCACAAAAACAGCATGCCCGGAGTCCACAGAAAAAAATCTAACGTTTCTATACTTATTCTGGATTAAGTAGAAAAATTTAGCCTGAACACAACACCAAAAATCCCCGGAGTTAAGCCATATAAAATCTTCCCAATCCGAAGTTCGCTGGAATAGCACAGGGAATACTTCAAAATTGTTTTCAGAGAACTCGGATAACAGTTTTGTTATCGCCGTCTGAAATTTCGATTGCTCCTTTTTGGTTATCCGTTTATGGCCAACGTCACTCACATTGGTTGTTATCATTAACACCTTGGACGGGTCAATAAGAACAACTTGTTTGCCAATTGAAACAGAAATCCACTTATTGGCTATTTTGGTCAAAACCACTGTTTTTGATTCTTTTGTTTTCGGGCTTTTACGCAAAGGAACCCCTTTTTCCATAGCACTAAAAGCGGTTTTACACTTGTCAAAAAATTGTTTCCCTGTCCCGGTAAGCGTCAAAAAAGCGTCCACCTTACCAAGATCCTGCAATTTTTTTATCAAGGTTTTACTTAACCCTTCTTCACGGACAGTCTCTCCGTCACAATTCAGATAAAAGTTTTTCACATCGATTTCTGATAAAGACTTCTCAACCATAATCTACTCCAATATATAATAGCTTTTTTTATTTGTCAATAGAATGTTCCCACTGTTTTACCCAATCCTCTATATCTATCTGTTTTGTATGGTCAATAAGTCCCTTCTGTTTCCCGCAAGCCTCAAGAACTTGTGCGGATATTTTAGGGTACCAGCCATTCGGGGCCGGTTCCAATGTCCTCAAATACTTGTCCATCCAATCGAAACCGCCGAACATGTACGAAGCTATGGCCCTATTCCGAGCGTAATCCATAGCATTAAAGACGTAATTTCGTTTTTCCCCATGGTGGTATAACGCTGTATCCGATTTAAAAATGTATTTCCGTTTCCCCTGAATAGCTAATACGAAATTTACAAAATTTTCCCCGCCTCCGTAAATCCCAAGCAATGGGGGGAATCCACCGAAACCGTCATATATATTTTTGTGAATAAGCATTCCACATGACGACATGCAGGGAACTTCAAATACAAAAGGGTTTTTTCCAGTTGGGCAATACTCGGAAAAAGTATAATGAAGTTCTGCGTATTCTGGCTTATACACCAAAGAATACTGGAGGCGTTTTTTTTCTAAAATGTGGTAAGTCAAAGGAAGATGAAGAGTGCCATTCAATTTTTCCCATTGCGACGAATAATAAGAAAACGCATCGTATAAAATATCCCTCCCGACAATACAATGCGCGTCCACAAAAAAATAAATATCTCCCTTGGCAATAGAAACTCCCTTTATTTTGGCCCCCCAATGAGACAGTTTGTCTTTGTACTCGATATAATGCAGCCAATCATGGGTCTTCGCCATATCTTTAATCATGGCTGACCCACGATCCCTTTTAAAGCCTTGTCTCCGTACTTCCGTACACCAATTATCGACAGCTATAACCTCAAAATCTGCTCTTCCCATAAGGTTTTCAGCGATACTCCGAATAGTAAATACGACTTGCGGGTATTCTCCTACAAATGGGACAATCACAGAAAGCATACTACTTCCCCCATCTTATTGATATGATTTCATTTTTAAAAATTAAAAAATTACCCAAGAATTCTACATCTTTTGTAATAGACGCTAAAGTTTCAATTTTAATCGACCCGAAATGAACAACAGGCGCACGTATTTTTTTTACCTGACCGTTTTTTGTGTGTCTTTGAATAGACTCGCACCTGTCAAAAAACCCCCTGCTTTTCTTCTGAAGTCCGTAATAATCAATCACAAATATCTCATCAGAATCAATAATCTGCCCCATAACCCTGCCGAATTTGCTCATAGACAATTTGCCGGGTCTTATAGAAATTTCTTCCTCTTTTCTGAAATGACCAGACGCAATCCCTTGCAATAAGACTTCTTTTTCAAATTTTTTCATGAAGTTTTTAAAGTCCATAAGATGTCCTTGATTATCTTTTGGCATTTTCTTCCGCCATTAAAGGGGCGTAATAATTTAAATATATATAATCCATATTGTGTTTAAGCCTATGGTGGGTAGCACTCCGGATCGCTTCGTCCGAATTCATTTTTGCTATGATTAAGTTTGCGAGATCCCGGTAATACGCCGAAGGGTCTGGGTGGGAAAAAGGCTGGTCAAACGCTCCAAAATTACAATAAAGCCCGGTTCCGCCGTGGACTTCCATTTGCATTGTCAGACTTTTGTTCAATACCATGAGTTTTGATCCGGATAGCGCAGCTTCAGGCCCAATAAGCCCAAAACTTTCCTCCCGGGTGGGGTATACAAACAAATTGGAGCAGAGCATAAGCTCACGCAGTATTCGTCGGGGAATACCGTTTTTGAATTCATCAGACCAGTCAGAGGTAAAAATCAAATTCTCATTTAAGCGGAGGCCATTTCTGGTCGCCAACTTTATCATCCGTGATATATCCTCATTTCCCGGCTCTTTGACCGACCTTCCCGTTGCTTTTTTAGCCGCCCATTGATTGGCTACGATTAAACAAACACTTTTCCCCGCTTTTTTTAGGTATGAAAAAATTCGGATAAGAACATCCACCCTCTTCGCCGTCAAACGGTCGGTAGACGCAGGGTACACCTGAACAATTTCAGACCCCATAACAGAGGGGAAAATATCAAAAAACTTCCATGTATCCGGGGCAAACTCGAACCATGACCTCAAATCTTTTATATGTGGGATCACTTTGACATCTTCAAGATCCCCACAAAATTGAACAGCCACATTCAACTGGTTTGTGCGATTGGGGAATATAAGCGAATGACGAGGCCCATAACTCTTTATATTCCACCAATCGCGCTGGGCAGTGGGGATGCTATGCACCCAATGAAACCATCGAACCTGAGCCATCTCAGGATGTCTGGAGGCCAGATAGATCCCTTTCGCGTACGGAAGATTCCATCCTGTAAAAAGTAAATCATGGGTAAAGATGAAATCAAAGTCCGACAACCTGTTTGCAATCAGATTGCAAAAGGTCTCGGCCATTTTTTCGTGGTCTTCAGACAT
>SL_8KL_010_SEDDRAFT_10000512_pt1 | contig 33814 bp, 26 predicted proteins | sample SodLakKL_010_SED_4_FD_11160 | JGI IMG/M metagenome (IMG submission 11160)
CGATCGACATGATGATGATCGCAGGTATAATATTGATCATAATCATAATCCTAGCAATAATTGGATACATGATGAAAGGCGGTAAAGAAGAGGAAGAGATGGTCGTTGAGGAAGAGGAAGAAGAGATGTTCGGTGAAGAAGAACTAGGTGAAGAAGAGGAAGAGGATATATTCGGTGAAGAAGCAGAGGAAGAAGAGATGACCGATGAAGAAGAGGAATTATTCGAGGAAGAAGAGATGGACAGTGAAGAGGAAGAAGATATCTTTGACGAAGCTGAAGAGATCGAGGAAGACCTCTTCGAAGAAGAACCTGAAGACTGAACTAGAAGAACTGAGAAAAACCAAAATCCAAAAACCTTTTTCTTTTTAATTTGTTTTTTGTTTAATCGTCTGATGACTCAGGAGCTATATGAGAAAAAAGATAACCGTTCTTTAAGCAATCTCAGGATACTCTACTGGATTTGACCCTAAAAAAAGAAAGATTTTATATTTATAAGCTAGTAGTGGGTCTTTATTTCTCATCACCGAATATATTTTTTTGAACTTTTGAGACGACATTAGTATTCCCCAACATATCTCCTACTCTCCCATCATATAAAAAGAGCATTAGAATTTCAGCAAATCCAAGCAAAATCCCGATAATAGGTAATCGCCAGATATATCTTGTTATATTTCTTAGAAAAGAGTTTTTTAAAGAAATATTTTCCCCTCGTTTACTGACTACTTTCATCCTCGTGATCTTTTTCCCTATAGTTTTGCCCCAGTAGTGTTCTAGAAAAATAAAATAAGCTAATAAATACACACTGATAAGGATATGAAATTTGAGATCTGTAAACGATTCAATAATATTGAAAAAAGGATACCATCCTCGAAAAGGGGCTATACCTTCTAATAGATTTCTACTTATAGATTCTACAAAGCTCTCAGAGAATAGGCCGAGATTACCGAGGATGATAGCAAAACCTTGAAAAGAAAATCTTATTATAGAGATATCGATAAAAAATGCTAATATCCTTAAAAAAGTATTAGCATGTAGTAGAGTTATGTCATCGGAATCGCCTTTTGTGAGATTGAAATTTTTTTTCAACTACTCACCGCCTCCGAATTCGCCAAATAAAATATATGTTTTTTGCTTTAAGGTATTTGATCCAAAGATCCTTTGATTTGAAATTTTTTGATCATATGGAAATAAGCAGGAAGGTATTCTCTAACTACTATGCCAAAATTTCAAAATAAAGTCAACACAATCGGTTAAATAAGGAGTTGGATAACATGCTATCAACGAGGACCTACAGTATCCCAGTAGATCCACAGTTCCACTTTTTCGATAAATGAATGACTAAGTCATTTGACTGCATTAAATATAGTGAAAGTTGGAATTTTTTGAATCAAAGTTCCAACATCCACATCACGAGGTCTTTGACCGAATTAAAAGGAGGATGATAATCCTCCACAACTATTAAAAGACACTAAAAAGTACAAAAATTCGTGTATTTACCATAATATGTAACTGATTTCTGAAAAGATAAAGAGAATCTTTCATGTAGACGAACTCATAGAGAGGAAGTTTTGTTGTTTCAGTATGTAATCAAATTTATATCAAAAAACTTTTAAGGAGGCTACTCTGATGAGCTCATAAGAATGGAGGTATAACCCTGGAAAGGAGAAGGTCAGTTTTTGTCATATTCATCCTCTTTTTGCTAGGTTCATGGTTAGCAGGGAATATGATGACCTTTCGGTTCGAAAATGGTGGGGGAGTAGCTTTAGATCTGGGTATGGGTGTCACTTGGATATCTATAATCGTCGTTTTTGCTATCCCTGTATTCATATTTTGGGAAGCTAGGACCCGGATGTTTTTCCTCATATTCAGTTCTGCCCTTATCTTCCTAACGATCCCTGTATTTTACGAATTTCTAACCGCTCTTTATCTACTTCTTATATTTTCTGGTTTTATTTTGATCTCTTTAGCTTTATGGAAAGGATACATAAGTAAAAAGATGGCAACGGGGTTGTTTGGTGCTTATATCTCTCTAGGAGTTGCTATCTTTTACTTCATCTTTATAGGTGCCGACGAAACCCCGGCAGGGGTCAGACCGACTACAGGCGAGGAAAGTCTTTTGGGTCTATATATCTTCATATTGGTCTCGATCTTTGCTCTCGGTTTTTTCCTGTATCAAAGATATGATATATTCGAGCTTATAGAATATTTCAAAAAAGAAGAGGAAGAGACCATTGAAAGCGATATATCCTCAACCGTGGAAAAAGCTATCAGCGATATCTACGAGGGGAAAGATATCGAATCAACAATATTGAATTGTTACAAACACATGTCTTTGATTTTGGAGGAGGAAGGCGTCTCTGATGAGGAGTACATGACACCTAGAGAGTTCGAACGAGCTGCAAATGAAACTCTAGAGGTCCCATCTTCAAATATATCTCGGATTCGTGAGATATTCGAATTGGCTAGGTACAGCTCCCATAAGTTGATGGAGAGGGATAAGCAGGACGTGATAAAAGATCTAAAAGCTCTTAGGGATGAGTTAATATGAATAAATCAAGCAGCTATGCAGGAAAGATAACGGAGAAAAAAAGAAATATGTTTGACCTAGACAGCGAAAATAGTCTCCTCTACCTTCTTGTAGTCGTGTTATTGGCTTTTTTTCTGATTTTTACCACTGGAGAAACTGAACTTAGTGCGGCTCTATCGAGAATAACTGGATTGGTCATACTGGTAGTACTTGCCTATATGTTGGTCACTTGGACTTCGAGTATTACGGAAAAATCTGATGTCCGTGAGCAAAAACAAGATCTAAATGATAGTACGAATCTACAAGTCAAAGAGATATCAACTCTGTTGGAAAGAGCTTCTGAGGGAAAGACAACGAGTCAAGAGATCCTTCATGAAAAGATAAAAGATATCTTCATCATCAAATTGAAAGAGAAAGAGGATCTTACGACGGAAAGAGTAAGAGAATTGATGAGAAATCCTAAAGAATTTCGCAAGGTCGTTCAGGACGACATGATCTCTGATTTCATATTGTCTTTAGAGAAAGATAGTAAGGCAGCTTCTCAAGAGATGGGTAGCAAAGCGGTGTCTTTATCTCCTGAGGAAAAAGATAAGGATAAGTACAAAAAAGAATATAAAAGAAATGTGAGAAAGATAATCCAAAAAATAAATGAATGGGGCTAAAACATGGATGATAGCACTTGTGACCTACTAATCCTAGAGGTGAAGATAAGTTGAAGATGAATAAAACATTCGCCTTTCTGATCAATTTAGCGATCGCTGGGATAATCCTCGGTAATTTGATCGCTGAGAGTTGGGCGTTCTTTTCATTGACTATATCTTCACTCGCGCTCTTGGTGATTTCGGCTAAAGTAAAGCCATCTGGTGATCTGAAAGTTGATATATCGCGAGAATCTGACAAGGAGAGAGAAGTGTACATTGACGATGAGATAGATATAACTATACACATTGAAAACAAGGCAAACCGACCTCTTTTCCTTGAGGTCGAGGACATCCTTCCTTCACATGTTGAGATGGTTAAAGGTTGTAATCGTAAGATTTTGAATATTGGGAAAAAGGAAAAGAAAGAATTGAATTACAGGATATCATGTCCAGTTACTGGCAAAGTAAAGTTGGGTCCTGTAGAGGTCAAATATAGGGATCCGCTCAACTTTTTTTCTGAGAAGATATTTACCGGAGAGGAGATGTATTTTAGAGTGCTCCCCATTGTTGAAGAGATGCAGAGTGTAGACATCCATCCCAGTTATACTAAGTTCTGGATGGGAGAGATAAAATCCAAGAGTATCGGTATCGGAAGCGAATTCTATTCGATCAGGGAATATAATCCGGGGGACGAACTTAGAAATATTAATTGGAAAGCCACTGCAAAGCAATTATCCCCCATGACTAATGAGTTCGAAGGTGAAAAATCTGGAGATGTCATCTTGATCGTGGATGGGTACAAGAAGGGAACGGTAGGTACAAAGAGACACAACACTCTGAGAGCTTCAGTCAACGCAGCCGCTTCCCTCGCATCCACAATACTTTCGGCTCGAAATCGTGTGGGACTCATCGTTTCAGGGGAATATTTGAATTGGGTATATCCTGGAACAGGAAAAAATCACTATCACAAGATAATGTCTTATTTGACACAATTTGAAGAAGGTGGCTCTTGGGGGCTAGAAGGTGTAAAATGGCTTTTGGAAGATTTTTTCCCGAGAAAGAGCCTACTCATCTTCATTTCACCTTTGACTGTTCCTGAATTCAGTGAGACTATAGTAGATCTATCTAGGAAAGAATATGAAGTGATGGTTATCTCTCCTGATCCGCTCAGAGTTCAAAGAGATATATTGGGAAGTTACGATGAGCTCGCTGAAGGGCTTTACGAAACTCAGAGGAAAAATGTTATCGAAAAGCTTTGGAGTTATGATACCGTGGTTGTTGATTGGGATCCTAACACACCGTTAGAACCTGCTCTAAAGGAGGTGTTAAGATACAAAGAAAAAATGTGAATATCCTTTATTCAGTAATACTGCTATCTTTGGTCATCTCGGCTAGTTTGCTCTCTCTACATTCTGAATTCTGGTACCTTCCATTGATCGTTTCGCCTGTCTCTTTGATCGGATATTTTAAAAAGAGTCCTATCGCACTCGATGCCGGGATATTCGTATTGATAATATCCTATTTTCTGATAAACGGAAATGTGCCTTTTAATATCTTGACCCTATTAAAATTGATAGGACTTTTGTTTCTCTTCATCATAATCTGGTCTTTCGGTAGACATCTGATGCTGATCGATATGATAGAAGAAAATTCTATAAAAGGACCTGATGAAGGGAGAGTAAACAGATTGAGAAAAGACACCTCTTATCAGATGCTGGGTAACCTCTTTCTTGGAGCAGTTTTGTCTTTTCTCGCCTCGATGATGGGTATGTATGGGTCTTTAGAGACAAGTGGGCAGATAGAAACTATCTTGATGGTGGTCTTCTCTTTTGGTTTATTTTTGTCAATGTTTATAATGTTGAAGATCTTATCATCGAAAGAAGATTAGAGCGGTATATCCGTAATATCTCCAAAGGATTTAGGGTATTTAGAAAGGAGGAAAGGATATATTGGCGCTCAAGAACTAAGATGTGTTTTCTAGGGAAAGTCATCCAATTTTTAGAGGATTAGGTATGCACACATAAATAATGTGCAAAGATCATCGAGTCATCTCCGTTGTTCGAGCGTATAACAAAATATCATTTGGCTCTTAATTCGATCTTTTTCTTTCAATCGACGGAAAAGTTTTTATGCAGGATTTTTCGTTTTAAAATTATGAACACTAATAAAGGCAACATACTCAAGATATCAGTGATATTCGTTTCCTTTGCGATGGTTACGATGGGCTTTGTTCATATTTCTACAGATATCTCTTCAGCTGATGATGATGAAGTTGTAGAGGCACCGGAATGGAAGCAGGGATATAGATGGGAATATGAAGCTCGGATGGACCCTGATCCAGATGAGTGGCGGACCTTTTCTGAGACGGTGATAAGCACCAACGTACCTGTAGAACCCGACCACCCGGAAGAGGATGTTGAATACGAAGAATCTTACCATGTTGCTAGGCAGGGAGAGAGAAGGTTGGACTATTATTATGAGAAGGATTCTCTCTCACTCATACTCGAAGATCCTGAAGGAGGAGGCATGACGTTCTTCCATCCGCCTAGAGCTGACTTCAATTTTCCATTCCAGGTAGGAGATACGTGGAACAGGACAACTCATGAATTTTATGAAGATCGAGATGGAGATGTTCACGGTCCTGAAAGCATCCTGTTTTATAATGGAACCGTTGAAAAACAGACTACCGTAGGAGAGACAAGAGATAATCCATTCGTTGGCAGTGATGATATTCCGTTAGATGAAGAAAGTGAGCTTTATAAATTGAATGTAAGTATATCAGCTAAAGAGGAGGACGAGGATGAGTGGACTCTTGGGAGGATCGAGTATTATTATTCTCCAGAAGTTAAAAATGACGTCCTTACCATGATGTGGCAGACAAGATTGGACGAACACGGCCTTCCCGATGAAAGACTCTCGGGTAATGAGGTTTTGCAAGGCTTTGAACTCGAGGAAGAAGAGGTTGATCTTGGGGACGAAGAAACATCGATGTTGGGCTTTGGAGTGGTCCTACTGATCATAGGGGTAGCAACAGCGAGTTTCTTTGTGTATAAGAAAGTGAAGAGCAGTTTCTTATAGAAAAATAGAGTCTAGAACAGAGGTCTGCAAGTGCAGACCTAGACTATTTTTTCCCATTGACACATTCGCATGGATGTCTGTGAAAAGTAAGATAATTACTTAGATGCTCAATAAGATTTACCAGCATTCTTAAACAAGGGTCGGATATATCTCATTTATTTAATTAAATGGTAAATTACTGAAAAGATTAAAATATGTAATCTTAGAATGCTCCTTTATGTCGCAAGATATAAGAGAACGGTTGGTCGCAGTGGTAGTAACTAGTTTACTTCTCATTTCCTCTGTAGGACTCGTTGCTGGACATTCATCCGCTGAAAGTGACGTGAGTCCGTGGTCTATGTTCGGTGGAGGTCTTTCTAACGATGGTAGAAGTAGTGCGACAGGAGGATCTGCCGGTGGTCTAATTTGGAACTTTACCACGGATGGTAGTATCTTATCATCACCTGTCATCGGTCCGGAAGGAGATATCTATGTTGGCTCGATGGATGGTTACCTTTATTCGTTTGGTGAGAGAGGGGATATAGAGTGGAAGTTCAACGCGTCAGCAGAAATAGAAGCAAGTCCTGCGGTTGATGAAGAAGGTAACGTTTATTTTGGAGATGTAGAAGGTATGTTTTATGCGCTCTATCCCAACGGTACTGAGATTTGGTCGATAGAGCTAGATGAGGAAATATTATCGGCTCCAGCTATCACTGAAAGCGGATCTATATTGATCGCAGATTTCTTAAAGATTTATTCTATAAGTAGTGAAGGAAATATTGAATGGGAACACAGTCTTGGGGGATACATAGCTTCTTCTCCTGCCGTAGATGAACACGGAGGAATTTATCTTGGCATGGGCATCGTCGGTGTGGGGCAGATGCATGCGTTAGAGATAGACGGAGATGGAGTAGAAAGAAATTGGACATATAACGTACAAAGTGAAGTACATTCTTCCCCTGCGTTGGATGAGAACGGCAATATTTATTTCGGTTCTTTTGACGGGCATCTATACTCTCTTTATCCGAATGGAACGGAAAGGTGGAGCTTTGAGACAGGAAATCTGTTTACACTGAGCCGAACGGAATATGAAGAACATCTTTATGAAGGGGATGTCAATGAGACCTTACGGGAAGCATTCGAATCTGAAGGTTATGACCTTCACGAGGACGCAGAACTTACTAGGAGAGATGGAGAATGGTATATTACAGTGTGGGGTGATGATGTATATCTCATAGAGACTGGTGAAGAATTACTAACGATAGTAAGCTTAGAAAATGGGATATTCAGCTCTCCATCAGTCGGAGAGGATGGAACTATTTACGTAGGTTCAAACGATAATCATCTATATGCTATCGATCAGTCTGGAGAAAAAGAATGGAGATATAAAACCGATGGGTCCGTTCAATCATCACCGTTGGTAGATGCATATGGTAATGTATATTTTGGTTCTAGGGATAATCATATGTATTCTTTGAATTCGGATGGAGAAGAAAGATGGAGTTTCGAGACGGAGGGCTTCGTATTCTCATCACCTGCTATGGATGCAGAGGGCAACCTCTACTTCGGATCGACCGATGGCAACTTATACTCTGTTGGAGGTGCCGAGGATTTGGTTCTTTATCGTTTATATATCCCTATAGTGATAGCGATCGTAGTTTTGGTGGCGATATCGTATGGTCTTAAAGACAAAAGAAATGAAAGATGAGGATGGTGAATCGGGATAGGCGAGATTTAAGTTTGATGATTGCTGTTCCCTTTATATTTTTTGACTATCACCTATAAAAATCTTGATTGAAACAATCTAAGTTGGATTAACTCTATGAGCATCTACCACTTTCTTTGATCTAGATACCTCCCTATAGGGGCCGATCGAAGTTGGAGGCATCTAGTTTTTTTTCAATATTCGATCCTAGTCTATAAACTGTTCGCAATTTAATAAAAGTTATATACGAGAGTTAGTAATATGCATAGCGAGGTAGAATAAAAAATGAAATGGAAAAGAATACTGAGCCTGCTAATCGTATCGGTGTTAATCACCGGCGGATTGGCGATCATAGGCTCAGAACCGGTAGAGGCACACGAGAATCACCCAGAGACATTGACATTCGGAGTGACAATGGACAGGACTAGTACACTATTGGAGGTAGCAGATGGAGACGTAGATCTTTTCTTGCAGTCTCTTGAAGCGACGATATACGACGGAATGGATCCTTCTGTAAAAGCACAAATCGGAGTTTGGGAATCGTCTGGTGGATACAACAATTGGTATATCAACCCAGCGTGGGAAGGCGATGGAACAGACGCGATGCAGGATGCTATAGATGAAGAATGGATCGAAGATCCAGATGAGGTAATGTATGAAGCGAACGATGCAGACGGCGAATGGCAGTTCAATCCCTTCTCAGTACAGGAAGTCCGCTATGCTTTGAACCATCTGGATGACAGACAGGCCTACATAGAGGACCTACAAGACGGCTTCGGTGATCCCCGATATATATGGGAAGCAACAGGAACTGGCGCATACAATGAATATTTCGAAGACATAGTAGAAGGCGGAGACCCAGATCCTGAAGACGGACAATTCGGAATGACTCCGACTGGAAATCAGGAATGGGCCCAAACTTATGCTACAGATGCGCTACAAGAGATAGCAGATGACGAGGAAGCATTGATGGGCGATCTCCGAAATCCTGATGAAGGCGACAGTGGTTACTGGGAATATCAAGCTCCAGACGGCGATTGGGAACCAGTTGAATTCACCATAGCTATCAGAGAAGAAGATTGGAGATTAGAACAGGGCCAAGATTTCGGTGAAAGAATAGAAGAATATTTGGACTTACAGTTCGAGCCATGGATAGCGTCCAGAGCAACGTTATCACCGCAGGTATTCACTGCAGATCCAGAACCTTTCGATAACCTGCCGTTCCACATATACACAGGCGGTTGGTTGGCAAGCGCTGCGGTCGCTTATCCCGACGTTTCGCTGAGACAGATGTACTCTCCAGCCTACGGCTTCGTATTCCCAGCGGTACAAGAAGGTCACTGGAACTATTCCGGAACTGAAGGCGGTCAATTGATGAACGAGCTGACATTGCCACCGTTCACTGGTGCTGTCGAAGATGAAGAAGAATACTGGTGGTACATGCAGGAAGCGGTTACAGAAGCGATCAGAGAATCTATAAGGGTTTATACCGTTACCGAGACCAACTTCTTCACCTACAACGACGACTCTATAATAAGAGCTGTACCCAACGTGATCACTGGATGGGATCAGATATTTGCTCCGAGAACGATAGAGCCTAGTACACCTGGAGACCACCTAGAGGCACGATACTTCTCTGCAGAAGGAGCTCTTTACATGGACAACTGGAACTGGTACGGCGGTTCAGAAGGAGCTTACGGAGCTAATCAAAGAAGATGGGTCCTCGGACAAGAGACCTGGAACCATCCAACGAGTGGTGAAGCAGTAGAGATGAAGAGTTCATGGACGGATCCCGATACTGGTGAGATAACTGTAGAAAGAGGAGACTACACTATTGACGAAGAAACTGGAGCAGTGATGCCCGAAACCGAACTTCCAGAGACCGCGTTAGAATACAATTTGACTACTCATGAGTGGCAGACGGTCGACGAATACTACGGTGAAGATGAGGGTTATTACGCTACTTCAGCGAAGATATACATGTCAGAAGGAACTTGGCACGACGGATCTGATCACGGCTTACACACAATAGCTGAGTACTGGGGCAGGATCAAGAACATGGTATACGAGAGTCCAGAAGAAGAGTGGGCTGATTATTACTATGAAGGGCACGCTGACGCGGTTGCTCCATGGTGGGGAAACGTTCAGGCGATCGAATTCCACCCTGAAGATAATGCATACACCATCTACGGTTTGAACGTCCATCCGGCAGAGACCCAGATAGCTCAATACTATACCCTTAATCCAAGAACATCCCAGCCCGTTTACGAATCGATAAAGCAGGAAGTCTATGAGACGGATTATTCGATACACGAAGATACTACATTCGGATGGGATTCTGGTGAAGGAGACGTTTACGTCCATCTCATGGGTGCTGGCCAAGCTGAGGACTATTACGTACCGACAATGGAATCCCTGATAGAGGAAGACTTTGTACCACCATATGTGGATGCAGCAAACGATGATGCGTTACCAGAAGAACTTAAATTCACAGCCGAAGAGTACGGAGAGAAACTACAAGCAGCAATAGACTTCTTCGAGGAGAACAACAACTTGTTCATCTCGTACGGTCCGTACTACTTCGCCGATAATATTCCGGAGATAACCGAGTTAGAACTTGCACAATTCGAGGGTTACACGGATTATAACAGCTGGGACAAGTGGGTAGAAGCCTTCGATATCGTAGGACTCGATCTCTTCGACTTTGAACACCCCGAAGAAGTACCACATGGTGAAGAATTTGACGTGAGCGCTCTCGGTGNGATCGAACAGCTCTTCCCAACACTCGAAACAAGTCCGATAGACCTAGATGTTGACTTGTTCCCTGAGCAAGCGACACTCACAAATGAAACTGGNGTAGTCATAGATCAGGTTGATTTAACTAGAGATGTAGGTGAGGACGATACTTTGTTCGAAGCAACACTTTCAACAGAAGATGCAGAGCCAGGCGAATTCTACGAAATAGAGATGGTCATAGGTATGGCCGACGCTTTGGCAGATGAAAGAGTCTTCGGAGAAGTATTTATAAGAGAACCTGCACCTGTCTTTGAAGTAGAGATAACAGACTACGATGACGAGGTTGAAGAAGGCGACACTGTAACAGTTGAATACACGATCGAAAACACTGGAGAAATTGAAGGCACTCAGGATATAGTCTTCAGTGTAGACGGTGACGAAGAGGCGATTGAAGAAGAAATCACATTAGATGTAGACGACACCCATGAAGGTGAATTCGAGTGGGAAGCTGGAGAAGCAGGAGATTACGACCTAGAAGTGGCTAGCGAAGATGACTCGGATAGCGTGACAGTGACCGTAGAAGACCCAGAAGACCCAGAAGAAGAAGACACACCAGGATTCACACTAGCACTGTTGGTACTCGGCGCAGTCGTAGCTATAGCGATCTACTACAAGAAGGAACAGTAAAACTTGACTACTGAGAAAACTACAAAAAAACCAAAAACCCCTTTTTATTTTCTTTTAATTTTGTTTTGAATTCCTACGTTGTATACTATCTATTTTCCATATTTTTGTAATAGGACCTTCGTTCTAAATCTCTTTTAGAGTGTTAAAAAAGGATAACGAAGAAGTTGAAAAACGGTTCAATTTATAATTACTTGAATAGAGCATCACATCGATGTTTATTTAATGAGTTTTAATCTACCCATCACTCCATATCTGTAACAAAAACTTTATTACTGACTTCAAATTGATTATCTTAATGATACTATGCCCGCTTCATGGAAATATTTCGCGTTAAGGACCGTGAATATGGTAGTTGTTTTAGTGATAGTGATTTTTATTTTATCTGCAGCCTATAGTGGTGCAACCGAAGCTGAACTGGAAGGTGTTGTTTCGGAAAGCATTCGGATGCAAAGGCAACAGATGGAAGAAGAACCAGAGATAGGATGGGATGAATGGGAACGACGAAGAAGACAAGAATTAGAAGAGCAGTTTAATTTACATGTCCCTATCCACCAGAGAGTTTTCTATCAGGCTTTCGATGTTTTGACTTTGGATTTTGGCGAGGCCAATACTATGACCACTGATGCTGGTGACTCTTCTCAGGTTTTTGATATCATAATGGATCGCCTACCAAATACGATTATGCTCTTCACCACAGCAGCTGTTATATACACTGCTTTAGGTATAGCAGTCGGTCTGAAAGCTGCTCAGAACGCAGGGAGTGTACTTGATAAGTTCTTGTCACTTTTCAGTATATCGGCATCATCGATGCCCATGTGGTGGGTAGGTATGCTTGCAGTGATGGTTTTTGTTCACCAACTCGGGCTTTTCCCGGCACCTGACGCGCACTTTGGGACGGTTGAACGTATGGGTCGTTGGAATTATACTGTTGAGCTACTCCAAAGGATGATATTGCCCTTGATTGTGATAGTTTTCGTATTCTTTGGAACTAGGGCTTGGACAACTAGAAATATAGTTACTGGAGTGTTGCAGGATGACTATATCATGGCAGCGAGAGCTAAAGGTGTGCCGGAAAGAAAGGTCATATACGGTCATACTTTGAAAACGGCCGCACCTCCTGTTATAACGTCCGCTATAATGGCTCTACTCCTTTCGCTCGGTGGAGCGATGATATCGGAGATAATCTTCAGATGGCCAGGTATGGGTTTACTGTTAAGAGTGGCTATATTGGATCATTATGACGTACCTGTGATACTCGGAATTTCGTTCATAACGACGTTCCTCTATGTCTTTGGATACTATCTAGCCGACTTGATATACGGTTTCCTCGATCCACGGGTCGAAGTTGGAGCGGAATCCAGAGGTGTGTGATAACACGATGCAAGTGTACAACAAGACCTCCATAACTTCGAACTTAACATCGAATAGAATATCAACTGAGATAATTAATAGCAAATGAAAATAAAAGAAATGGAATAAGGTGTATAAAATGGTTCATTGGGACGACGTGAAGGCTAATATGAAGGAAGTGGCTTCGGACTTGAAAAGACAAAAGATAGGCATCATAGGAATATCGCTGATTGTCTTGATGGTTAGTATCGGCCTCTTGGCACCCGTGTTAGCACCTGGTGCAGGTGAGGAATGGAGCCCTATGTACGATAGATGGGATGCTAATCCTGAAAGGGCTCCACCTAAGTGGTTCGATTACATAACTACGACTGATTATGCACACCATCACGTAGAGGAGGATTTTGATTACGATTTAACATATGACAGAGAAAGAGGCAGAGAGAAAGCTGAGCTTACTTTCACCCAGGAGATCGATGCAGATGTGCCTCCTCAAGACTTCTTCTTTAAGATTGAAGGTGAGGTTGAAGAATTAAATCAAGTTAGATATACTGTAGAACGCCCTGAACCTGATTGGTTTAGATTCAGTTTAGATAGAGCGGAGTACGAGGATTATTTTGAAGATGGCAGGATAGTCCCTCCTGAATTGAGGCAAGCTTTTATAGAAAACGGCCGAGCACTCCAGACCCAGGAACAAGTACCAGTTATATTGGAAGTTGGATACGAGCAATATCTGGAGGAAGGTCCGATAGAACAAGCATTGAGAGAAGCTATCGAAGAAGAATTGAGCACCCCGGTTACTACATATGAACTCTTGGATGATACAACTCTAGAGGAAGATAACGGAGAATGGATCATAAAGCAGGTTAACGAGGAGACTCACAGGATAGAGATAGAGGAGGAGGATCTGGTCATCATTGAAGAAGGAGAAGAAGTCGGCACCTTACTTCGGACCGGATACGAACAGTACTTCGAAGAGGCTGGAGAAATTCCTGAACAGTTGAGACAGTCTGTAAACGCCTATCTAGAACATGGGATACCAGAAGGGGCTGAACTCACTAGAGGCGAAGAGTTGTTCAGTTTAGACCTTGATGAATACGAACAATATCTTGAAGAAGGTTTGATACATCAAAACCTTAGAGAAGCATTTGTTGAGCAGGGATTCACACTTCCTGAGAATACCAATCTGACAGAAGAGAACGGTGAATGGGAAGTCTTCGATGCTGATGAAGACGAGACGTTGTATCGTATAGATGTAGGGGAAGACGAGCTAATTATACGTCCTGAACTTGAAGTATGGTTCTCTTACGGTGAAAGAGAGCATGAGGAATTCAGATTTGAAATAGGAGATAGAGGCATAGAGATATACCGCCACAATTATGTTGAGGTTACAAGTACTCCTAATCAGGGAGCATTTTCAGATGAGGATGGAGAATTCTTCATTGAGGGCGATAACAGATTTGAAGAATTCCGCATCGTAATAGAAGATGATCGAATAGACGTATATCATTATCCTGCTGATAGAAGCGCACATGATTTTGATAAATGGGTAGTCCATTCCGATTCAAATCCGGGAATGACAGGAGAGTTTAGATTGTGGGATACATTACGTCGACGTGGTGCTTTTAGAGATATAGCCCGGGAAAAAGGTAGGGTTTATCTCAGAACGTATGAAGGTGTTCCAGACCTAGAGATACCAGATAGACACGATATAGGCAACCCTGTTTACGTACTTCAAAGCCAGCTAAACAAGAACATGTTAAACGAAGCGGAGCTAGATGTTTTAAGAGGTGAATACACTTTAAATGTGGAACTATGGGGCGCCCGGATGTCTCGAGAAGAGTTTGATGCCGGAGGATCCACCTTTGAAATAGACGAAGACGCAACGAGCGTTACTTTCTCCGGAGCAGTTTTCGGCCTAATGGGCACCGACCGATTTAGGAGAGATCTTTGGCAAGGTTGGGTCCATGGTGCCCGATGGGGCTTACTCGCTGGAGGTATCGTAGCAGTATCAACCATCGTACTATCAACGCTCTATGGGATGACTAGCGCTTACTATGGTGGTTGGGTCGACGAATTGATGTCAAGAATCAACGAGATAATGATAGGTATACCGACTTTGCCGCTTCTTATCATCATACTACTCTATTGGCAAAGTATCTGGGCATTCATCATCCTTTACGCCGCATTGATGTGGCGTGGAGCAGCTAGGGTCATCCGAGCTAGAGGTCTGCAAGTGGCTCAAGATACTTACATAGAAGCTTCTGAAGCCTTGGGTTCTGGTTCGGGGAGGATAATAAGGAAGCACATGATTCCTCAAATCCTGCCTTATTCATTTGCCCAGGCTTCGTTGTTGATACCAGTTGTGATAATGGCTGAAGCTGGTCTTCACATCCTTGGGCTAGGTGATCCTGGTATAGTCTCGTGGGGTACCATACTCAACGAGGCTAGAGCAGAAGGAGCTCTGCTTAACCCCTCCAGGTCCTGGTGGTGGGTCTTATTGCCAGGTCTAGGAATGGTGATGGTCGGCTTCGGTTTCATAGCTACTGGTATGGCCATTGAGAGGATAATCAATCCTAAGATGCAACAGAGGTGAAAATTAATGGCAAACGATACTGTCTTGGATGTTCAAGAACTATGCACTCACTATCTAACCCGAGATGGAGAAGTTAAGGCACTCGACGATGCTACATTCGAGTTGAAAAGAGGCGAATCAATCGGCGTAGCTGGAGAATCGGGCTGTGGTAAAAGCACCATGGCCTTTTCTCTTTTAAATCAAGTTCAACCACCTGGAGAGATAATGAGTGGTTCTATCGATCTTGATGGGATCGAAGTGACTGACCTAAGTGAGAAAGAGGCTAGGAAAAAGATAAGATGGAACAAGATATCGATGGTCTTTCAGGGTGCTATGGAGATTTTGACCCCAGTATATACAGTGGGACATCAAATGAAAGAGCCACTCAAGTACCACAGGGGTATCGATGGGAATGAAGCAAGGGAGATTTGTGAAGAGTATCTTGAACTGGTGAACCTTGATGGATCGATATTTGACAGGTATCCTCACGAACTGAGCGGTGGGCAAAAACAGAGGATAATCATCGCTACGTCATTACTCCTTGAGCCCAATGTCGTGATTCTCGATGAACCAACGACGGCTCTAGACGTTGTGGTTGAAGCTCGTATAATGAACGATCTCAAGCGCCTTAGGAAAGAATTGGACATAGCGATGATTTTCATCACTCATGACCTGAGTATTCTAGCAGAGGTGTCTGATAAATTGGCTATCATGTATGCCGGTTGGATCGTTGAACTCGGCTCAGCTAATGATATTTACAAAGATCCTAAACATCCATATACGGAGAAGCTGATGTCTGCTATCCCCGATCTTCATACGGACATCGATAGATTAGAATACATCCCAGGGGTTCCTCCTAATCTAGTGGACCCTCCATCAGGATGTAGATTCCATCCTAGATGTCACAAGGCGATGGAGGTCTGCAGGGAGATGGAACCTGAAGAGTATGATGTAGATGGGGTAAAAGTCAAGTGTCTTCTTTACAGTGAAGACGAAAGCATAGCCGAGAGCAGAGAGGCGACTTACGATACGGCATACGATGATGAAACAGTGACACAGGAAGAACTTGATGAAGAGGTTCCGGAACAGGTAGAAGGCGAGACTGATTTATCTAGCGTTGGATGAACGGAGGTATGAAAAATATGGCTGAACCATTATTTAAGGCAAGAAACTTGACCAAGCATTTTGAGATAACTCAATCTTTCTTTCAGAAATTGAAATTTTCTGAAAAACAGAAAGTGAGAGCAGTCGATGGTATCGACTTTGATATCCATTGGAAAAAAAATTTCTCAGTGGTCGGAGAATCAGGTTGTGGAAAAACGACGATCGGGAAGTTGATGATGCTCTTATATGAAGTAACAGACGGCAAGATGTACATGAAGGGTAAGGATATCACTGAGATCGACTCAAAAGAAGAGATGAAAGCATACAGAAGGACCACTCAAATCATCTATCAGGATCCTTTCTCCTCGCTTGATCCGAGGGATAGGATTCGAACTATCTTGGAGGAGCCGCTACTGATCCATAGTCTAGGAGACACGAGAGAAGAAAGGACCGATATGATCCATGAAGCTTTGGAGGAAGTTAGACTGACTCCTCCTGAGAAGTTTTTACGTCGATATCCTCACATGCTCTCGGGAGGTCAGAAGCAGAGAGTCAATTTAGCGCGAGCAATGATATTAAGTCCAGACTTCGTGGTCTGTGATGAGCCGGTTTCTATGCTGGATGTGTCAGTGAGAGCGGAAGTTCTCAATCTGATGAAGGACCTTATTGATGAAGAGGATATCACCTACTTCTACATCACCCATGACATATCTACAACTCGTTTCTTCACTGATCAGATAGGCGTGATGTATCTAGGTGACTTGGTAGAGAAAGGACCTGTTTCCAAGGTTTTAGATGAACCTGCTCATCCATACACACAGGCTTTAGTAGTAGCTGTACCTGAACCGGAACCGGAGAGAGGCCAAGATATAAAAGAACTACCGATCTCAGGAGAGATCCCCGAAGGTACGAACATCCCCAGCGGGTGCCGTTTCCACCCAAGGTGTCCACACGCAGAGGAAATATGTTCGAAGAAAGAACCGGAGGCAATAGAAGTTGGTAAAGATCACACAGCTAAATGCCACTTTGCAGGTGAGATCGACTTCGATTACGAAGTGGTTACCTAAAACCTTTTCTTATATATTTAGTACATTTTCTGTTGGAGGTTTTGAACGATGAATAAAAAGGGGGAAAGTGGGAGTATACTTTTGAGGATTTTATCAGATAGGAATATACAGATCGGATTTACTCTTTTAGCTGTAGCTCTGATACTCGCCTTTGTCGGTGCCTTACCTGAACGTGTTTCTTCTACCGAAGATGGTGAAGTGACACAGGAAGGTGAGAGTTTTAGAGCTATCACCCAACCATATTTGCCTATAAATTCTTCCATGACTTTCAACTATAGTGAAGGCGAAAGTGCGAGGATATGGTTCGAGGATGACGAGGGGGATAAAATACCCTTAGATGAGAGGAATGAGCAATATGAAATAGAACTCGGAGATGGAGAAAATCACACACAAGATCTAACAGAACTAGTGACTAGACCAAGGACAGTACACTTCAATTTGACATCGGGTGTATTAGAATATAGTCACACCATAACAACCGAGACTAAACCTTATGGTCTTTTATCTTTTCCTGCTTTATTGTTTCTTCTCATAGGTATGGTTTACGCATTCAAAGGAAAAGGTGTGATAGCAGCAGAGATTAAAAGGAAAAAGATGATAGAGGAAGAGAAGGAGATGAAGAAGAAGAGGGAGGAGGAAAAGGAAGAAGCCAGTGATGAGAAAACGATATATCCTGGTGAGGAGAAACAGGAAGAAGGCCAACATGTAGATTTCATGGGCATGTCAGATTCATCTGAAGATGAAGAAAAAGAAGGATAATAGTTTAGAGGGGGTTTTATGAGATTATATTTCAGCCATCCTACCTTCACTTTTCATACGAAAACAGAGAGAAAATGTATAAAGATAATAAAAGAACACTTAGACGTTGAAGAATTGATAAATCCGGCGGATCATGGACTGAGACAGGCCACTAAAGAAAAACTGAAAGAATCTGATGGTGTGGTAGCGATGGCAGTCTCAGGTCGGTTTACGTACTTGGTGTGGAAGGAGATGGAGATCAACGGTAAAGAAGAAAACTTCTACACATTCATGGTCGAAAACAAGAATTCTATAGGTCCGCTTGTTGAAGGGGTCCCGGAGGATGTAAAAAGGTTGAGTAAAAAGGAATCTAGAATACTCAGCTATGATATAACAAAAGATGATTATAAAGAAGGATTTTTAAGTGCTCTTTTTGGTAGTAGAGGAGGAAGGTTCTAGATCGGACTTTTCATCCTTTCATCACGCCGATAGGCGTCAGTTTCGCCAATATTTTGGAAAGACCAGCGTTATGGGTCACTTCCACCACATTGTTCACGTCCTTGTAGGCTCCCGGACTTTCCTCTTTCAACACCTTGTTGCTCGCAGCTTTAACATAAATCCCTCTTTCAGCTAGATCCTCTTTTATCTCGTTCACTCTGAATTTCTTACGCGCTCCAGTCCTCGACATGGTCCTTCCGGCTCCGTGACATGTTGAGCCCCAGCTTCTCTTCATAGCGTGCTCAGTTCCCATCATCAAGTAGCTTGCTGTTCCCATATCTCCAGGGATTATCACCGGCTGTCCTACATCTCTGTACTTTTTAGGCACTTCTTTCCTACCGGGAGCGAAAGCTCTTGTTGCGCCCTTACGGTGAACTATCACATCCTGTTTTTTACTATCTACTTCATGTTCCTCTTTCTTCGCAACATTGTGACATACGTCGTAGATCAGCTCCATGTCCATGTCTTCCGCATCCTCGTCGAATACCTGCTCGAAGCTTTCCCTGACCCAGTGCATTATCAACTGCCTGTTGGTCCAGGCATAATTAGCTCCACAGCTCATCGCTGAGAAGTAATCCTGTCCTTCATGAGAATCGAAAGGAGCGCAGGCCAACTGCTTGTCTGGCAAGTCTATATTGTACTTCCTTATCGCTTTCTCCATCTTATCTATGTAATCCGTTGCGATCTGATGACCGCATCCTCTAGAGCCCGTATGGATCATCATCGTTATCATGCCTTCTTCGATGTCCATTGCAGCAGCCATCTCTTCATCGAAGACCTTCTCTACCTTCTGGATTTCGAGGAAATGGTTGCCTCCACCAAGAGTCCCTAACTGGGGTGCTCCTCTATCTTTCGCTTTCCTGCTCACCTTGTTAGAATTTGCGCTCTCCATCCTACCGTTGTCCTCTATCCTTTTCAGGTCTTGCTCCCAGCCGTATCCTTCGTCGACAGCCCACTCGACTCCGTAATCTAAAACTTCTTCTAACTCACCTTTATCCAATTTGACTTTGCTTTTTTTTCCAACACCGGCAGGAACATTATCGAACATCTTGTTGATCAAGTCCTTGACATTATCACGGACTCTATTTTCATCTAAGTTAGTCTTCAAAAGCCTGACACCGCAGTTGATATCGTAACCGACGCCTCCAGGGGATATCACACCGTCTTCGGGATCCATGGCCGCGACGCCACCGATAGGAAAGCCATAACCCCAATGGATGTCCGGCATCGCCTTTGAAGCTCCGATGATGCCGGGAAGCGAAGCCACGTTAGCGACCTGTTCAGGGGCGTTATCGTCCCTGATAGATTCGATCAATTCATCATCGGCGAAGATCCATCCATCGACTCTCATCTCTCTCTTGTAACTCTTCGGTATGGTGTAAACATAATCGCTGCTCTTTTTCAGAGGACCGGTCCATCTTCTTCCCATATTATCAAATCACAATTGACATTCTATGGTTAAATAATTTTGTATTTCTCAGAAAGATATGGTTTCGATATACTACTATTCAGATATTACAGAGATTATCTTTTCAGCGGTCGAAGGTCCGATACCTTCAACTTCCTGCAGTTCCTCCTCATCAGCCTGAAACACCTCTCTCACTGAACCAAAATGTTCCAACAATCTTTCCGCCAGAACTCCCGATACCGAAGGCAGTCCTTCCAATATGTATTTCTTCCTATCTCGGTTGGACATGCTTTTCTTTTCCTTTCTTATGGCAGAACTTTTCTTCTTTTTCTTGTTCCTCTTGAGCATAGTGGATAGGAGGGAAGATGTTTCCTCCTCATTATCTGTGAAGAGAACCGGTATTCTAAAATCACACGCTAAAGAAGATAGAGCTCCGTAGATAGCGTTTTCATCGATATTTCTCCGTTCAAACAACCCTTCGCCTTCCAATATGATTACGGGCTGCTGATAGTTATCTGTAAGTTCTCTAGCCTGTGAGAACAACCTTCCGTCGGTAACGGATTCTAGAAAATCAGATACCTCTTTCCTCTCTACGGCGGAGCTTTCGGATATTATATAATCGCCTACAGACAATTGAGATGTTTGTATTCTGATATTCTTCTTAGAAAGGTTTTCGACCACTTTGCTGTTCTGCTCTCTGTTATCTACGGTCAATTCCCACGAATCTTCCTCTTTTTCCTCTTCCTTGTCATAATCCATCAGAGACCTCTGATTTTCATCTTTTGAGACTTCTTCATCCATCTTTTGTTTGAGTTCCTTCTTACTTTTCTTCTCAACAACATCATAATCTTTTTCATCATCCATGGGATCACCCACGCTTATCTCGCTACCGAGCTCATCTCTCAACTTCATCAGATTCCTATGCATCTTCTTCTCTTTATTTTTGCTGGACCAGTAATACGCCTCATCTCTCGTATTCTTCGTGATCAATATGACTACCTTTCCCTTCCTCTTTCTTGCGGTTCTGCCTCTCCTCTGTATTGTCCTTATCTCGGAAGGTACTGGCTCGTAGAAGACCACCATGTCTGTAGCGGGTATATCTAATCCTTCCTCACCTACGCTTGTAGCTACAAGGACGTTGAACTTTCCGTCCTCGAAATGCTCGAGGGTCTCTATCTGTTCGTTCTGTTTGAGGCCTTTATCTCCCTCTTTATTCCGCTGACCGATGAATCGAACGGGTCTAACGTCTTCTAACCGAGCCAGTCTCTTAGTGATCTTAGAAGAAGTGTTCCTGTAATTAGTGAACACGATGATCCTTGAGTCTTTTTTCTTCTCGACCTGTTCTTCAACCACTTCAGCGACCTTATCGACTTTTGGATGTTCCTTATCCACATTTTTCAAATTAGCTAGAACATCTTTCATCTCCGGCTCTTCCATGATCCGCTTAGAAGCCTTTGTGCCTCCTCTTGAATCAGCTTCATTCCCAAGCTTCTCTAGATACTCTCTCAAACTTTCCATCCCCTGCGTCTCTGCTTGGTCAACAGCATGGTCTACTTTGATAGAGGAGGCGACTAGACTTGCCGCGTGATAAAGAGAAGATTTATCAGATGAATGGATCTCTCCTTGGATCTTTCCTCTAACATCGATAAGGTCTTTTCTAGAGACCCTGTCAGGTTTCTTTTTCTCTAGAAAGCCGAACCCCTGCAGTTCCTCGATATACTTGTTCTTCAACTTTTTCAACTTGTTCACTATCTTTTTGTGATCTTCTGTAAGTCTTACTTCTATCCATTTTTTCTCCAATTTGTTAGTATACTTAACCACGTCGGGATCGTACTTCGTCCTTATCTCAACGTGATCCAATCCCAGTGTTTTACAAACGGTCAAGATGTCTTCGATCTCGCTGCCGGGCGAAGCTGTCAAACCCAGAGAAAGGCTGTCCTGTTCTCTGTAAATCTCGCCGATGTATACGTAGGAGTAATCTCCTACCGCACGATGTGCCTCATCGAAGACGGTGAGACAAACGTCATCCAAATTCAGTCGTTGAGACATCAGGTCGTTCTTTATCACCTGTGGAGTAGAAACGATGATCCTGCTCTCCTCCCAAAGCTTAGATCTATCTTCAGGGCTCACCTCACCGGTGAAGACCTGCGGTTCCTCCACATCCAACAATTCCTGGACATCTCTAGCGTGCTGATTGACAAGAGGTTTTGTCGGAGCCAAAAATAGTATTTTCTTCTCGGGAAAACGTTCCAGTTGTTCCGCCATCACCATGAAGGCGATTATCGTCTTACCCATGCCGGTAGGAAGTACAACCAAAGTGGACAATTCTTTCGCTGCTCTGCTGATATTGACCTGGTACTCACGCTCTTCGATATATTCCATATTCAGCAGATCATTTTCATTCGTCAAATCTATTGACCCCTATAAATTTAACAGTCTACAAATTCAGATATCAAGATCTTCCTCTAACTGATCTTCCATCTCCTCCTCTAGAGCGAGCTCTTCCTCCCACTTTTCTAGATTATCCAATATCTCTTTCAATCGTCTCAGACAATCTATACATATCCATTTTTCCCCGATCTCTTTTCCTGGAACTTTCTTGTAAGTTATCGTCTCGCAAAATGAACAGTGTTTCATCTCCTTTGTGCGGTGTTCCGCATAAGCCTCCATCCGTTTCCCTTCTTTGAGGCTGGAGAGTATCTTCTTTTTCAGTTCCTCATCTACGTCATCTTCCTCTAGATCGAGATCGTCGAAGTCCAACTGGTCAATGTCGTCCGACAGTTTACCACCTGTGGATGATTCTACATGATTTAAACTATTTAAGTTATATCATTTTTTGGCCCTATATTACCTGAAGCCTTCTACCCTAGACCATGAACCTGATGATACATGATAAAAAAGAAAGGAGGAAAAGTTGTTTATTTTCTCATTTAGACCAATGGATGACAGTTGAACTCAATTACTCCCTTGAGGTGGCGGTGGCGTTGGAGTCGTCGGTGTCGGGTTTACAGGGGCCTGTACTGGTTCTTTGTAGTCCATGCAGTTGTCACAGTACCAGCTATTATATTCTGGTATGAATCTTACCGATGAGCTGCAGCTGGGACAACTTTCATTTCCTACTGAAGTTCCCAACTCTTGATATTTCATATATCCAACGAATATCAGGATTCCTGAAAGGACAAACCCGAACAGCAATCCCAATATTCCGTACAGGATCATCTTGCTCTCTAAGTCTGAGTATCTACCTTCATCTATCGGTCTTATCACATCTTCAGTGAACTTTCCCTTGATGACAAGAGCTACTCCGGCAAAGACAAGCCTGATGAAACCCCAGGCTATCAGTCCTGTGCCGTAATATTGACCAAACCAGGTCGCGCTCCATATCAAACCGCTGAAGATGGACCAGATCCCCCAAAGTCCCCAGATCGCAGCTGCAACCAGTAAGAATATGGCTGCATATTGCATCATCTCTCTACTTTCTTTGAGTTTAGGCTGTAGATTGGGATTGGAGCTAGGTATAGATATCATAGAATGTATATCCATCATCGATCACCATCCCCATCTTCATTTGGTGGTGGAGTTTCTTCCGATACGTCTTTATCTTGTGAAGGCGGAGTAGTTCCCTGAGGAGGTGGTTGTTTATACTGTTGCTTTCCTTTTTCGTCATCGCTCGATATAACTTTGACGACCAAAACGATGATCACTACGATAACTACGAGCGGTATCAGGATCGCTATAGCTATGCACCACATCCCTCTAGCGAAGAGTCTCTCAAAGAATTCTTCGTCGATGTCATCATAATAGTCGTTATCACCATTATCATCTCCGTTATCATCACCAGGATATATAGCGTCAGGCCCTGCCATGTCAACTTTGGGATTTTCATCGTCTTCGTCGTGATGAGCACTCGCCCAAGAGATCTTTAGGACATCAGGATTGCCTATTTGTTCTCGCGTGAAAGAGAAACTCAATGTATCGGTACCTACCCCACTTACAGCGGGCTCGAATACATTTCCAAAACCTCCTTTATCATATTCGATATAAGCACTCATTTGGCAATCCCCATTGTTGTACCAAATATTGAAATCTCCATTAGAGTCATCTTTTAGATATACATAATAAAAGATATCTGGATGGTCTGTGATAGTACCCTTGACTGTTAAGGAGACAGTAACTACTCCTCCGCTTTCTGATATCTCAATACGGGTGATATCTATCTCTGGACTTTCAACATATTCCCAATCATATTCGGTAGGACCAACCCTACGTATGACATCGCCTTCAGGGTCTGTCACAACATCGCTGTAAGGATCATCGGGTTCTTCAACATCTCCCTCGGTAACGGTTACAATGACACTTTGGTCTCCGAAAACAACTGTATATTCTCCTGGCTCAGTGAACATACGAGTAAAAGTCCGTTCTGCTTCACTATATGGGTCTACATTGAATGTGTTCACGACATCTCCATTTATGGTTACTGAGACTTCACCTCTTTCGTCACCAACGTTCTCAACTTCTGCGTAAATCGTGACTGTTAGAGGTGCTTCGCCTGAGGTTGGATATACATCAAGGTAGTAATCTTCTGGTATGAAACCTGTCTCTAATGATTCGATAGAAACTACGAACCTGTACTCTGCAGCCGAATGATAACCCCAATCACCATAGGCAGAATCTACTTTGAGATACCTATAACCGGATTCCATATCAAATGTTACAGTGTGCTCGTCTCGATTTATAGAACCTTCTGAAGATGTTATACTGAGCAATTGACTCCTTTCGGGAGAATAAAGTCTCAACTGGTGTTCACCCCAATACAGACTAGGTGATTCTGAGCTGAACTCTAACTCTATCAACGACCCAGCTTCAACATATATCTTATACATGTCTGCTGTATCGAGATTTCCAAGTATCCCTTCGTATTCTCCTTCCTCTATCTCAAGAGCATCGTCGAAAGTTCCTGGAGCATCTCCACCGCTCCCTGCATCGTCTTGAGTGTCTACAGAAACGGTCAAAGTGTATTCACCATCGCTGTTACCGTATCGTTTTTCAACGTTTATGAACCAGTGATCAGTTTCGGTTTCATTTGCCAATATGTAATTACGGCTATAGGCTGAACCACTAGAGGAATGGAAGCTGAATAATTGCTCACGGTTCGGATTGTAGAATTCTAATGTTTGGTCATTATCAGCATGTGATCTCAATTCTATCTCGATGATAGAACTCGGTCCAAGTTCGATCTTATACATATCCTTCTCATCTAGATCTTTCAACATCCCTGTATGTTCGCCTTCATCTATCTCAAGAGCGTCGTCGAAAGTCGCTGGGGCGTCTCCACCACTTCCTGCATCGTCTTGAGTGTATATAGAAACAGTGAAGGTATATTCTCCATCGCTAGCACCAAACCGTTTTTCGATACCGATATACCAGTGATCAGTTTCAGTTTCGTAGGCCAATCCGTAATCATCACTATCCATTACAGTATCGCTGGATTCTAGACGGAAAACCTCTCCACGATTTGGATTGTACAGTCTCAATCTTTGTGTACTAGGAGCACTTGACCTGAAACTGATATCAATGATAGAGCTAGATGCAAGTTCGATCTTATACATATCTATTTCATCAAGATCTTTCAACATCCCCGTATGTTCGCCCGCTTGGATTTCATAAGCATCCTCGAAAGTTCCTGGAACATCTCCACCACTTCCTGCATCGTCTTGAGTGTCTATCGAAACAGAGAAAGTGTAGTCACCGTTACTGCCAGTAAACCGTTTTTCAACGTTTATGAACCAGTATGCCACTTCTGTATCATAGGCTAATCCGTAATCATCACTAGCCATCACTGCATCTCTAGATCCCAAAATGAAAATTTGCTGACGATTTGGATTGTAGAATCTCAATCTTTGCTCACTGCCTGCATAAGAAGTGAATTCGATCGTTATTATCTCACTAGGTTGCAGTGTAAATGTATAGAAATCCTTTTCATTATCATCATCGAGCGTTCCAGACCATTGCCCAGGTACTTCTATTTCTTCAGCGTCGTCAAAGTCATCACCTTGTGCAGAGATCATCTCCGCTCCTAAAGCAAAGATCGACAAAACCAACATCAATCCGATCGCTAGAACTAATCCTTTCTCCTTTTTTCCTATTCTTTTCGTGTCCTGTTCACGAAACAAATTTCTTTTTATTTTCATGTCATATCTCCCCTTTCATCTATATAAGAATAAATGACTATATAGACTTATCGTAAATATATAATATATATAATTATGTTAAAAATATATGTTTTTGCAGTTGAATATTTTTTCCATCTTTCAAGTCATATTTTTAAAACAAATCCTAGGGAAAATAAGCTTTATATCCTTCCCCGTACCTTCGAATACATGAAGCTAGTATTTCTGGGAACTGGAGGTAGTTATCCTTCCCCTGAAAGGAACGTCCCATGCACCGCGTTGAAATACCAGGGAGAGATTCTGCTCTTCGACTGTGGGGAGGGCAGTCAGAGACAACTCATGAGGTCGAGTCTCTCCTTCATGCAGGTTGAAAAGATCTTCATCACCCACTTTCACGGCGATCACTTTCTCGGTGTCCCAGGACTTGTACAGAGTATGAATATGAATGATAGAGAGGAACCTCTCGATATCTACGGTCCAGAAGGTTCAGTTCCCATCCTCAAGGATCTCTTATCAAAGGGTTATTTTGGAGCTGGTTTCCCCATACACATACTAGAGTTGGAGAATCAGGCCAGATTGGATTTCGATGGTTATCATATAAGCACGTTCAATACAGACCATGACGTACCTTCGATGGGTTATTCCTTCGAAGAGCGGGATAAGAAGGGCAGGTTCGATAGAGAGAAAGCTTTAGATCTAGGTGTTCCGGAAGGACCTCTTTTCAGCAGGATACACGAAGGTAAAACTGTAGAGGTAGAAGGAAAGAAAATAGAACCGGAACAGGTTGTAGGTCCTCCTAGAAGAGGAAAAAAGATAGTTTATACAGGTGACACTAGACCTTGTCAAAACGTCATCGAAGCTTCTAATAGAGCCGACGTCCTCATACATGATTCAACTCTTAACTCTTCCATGTCTGACAGAGCTATAGAACGGGGGCATTCCTCCACCGTCATGGCTGCTGAAACCGCGAGTAAATCTGACGTCGAAAAGTTATTCCTCACTCATATCAGTCCTAGGTACACTGATGGTCAACAACTGGAGGAAGAGGCGAAGGAAATTTTCGAAAAAAGTACGGTTCCTGATGATTTTTTCGAGTACGAACTGTAATTCGTAACTCGCCGAAAATGATAAAAGGAACTATTCTCCATCTAATCCACGGATATGACAGAATTCATCGATACGGTTATCAGGGCGAAGGAAGAATCTCAACCTTCATGCATATTACTCTTCACCCAATCTAAGGATCTGATGGAAAATCTCTCTGAACGTATCGAGGAGGAAAGTTTGACTATTTTCACAAAAAGGACGGCACTATCCACTTTTCTGAGTAAATCTAACGTTCAGGTTCGGAAGATAAAGAACTCTCCAGCAGTAGGTCTAGACGTTTTGGATCAGGTTAAAGACCTCGTTCTCTCCTGTGCCGCGGAAGGTCTTGTTGATAGAGATGAGAAAGTCATGGTAGTGATAGCCACCGATGTTCGGACTGTTTTGACCTTTGATATGTCGGACATAGGCGTAGTGAATCTGAAAGATGAGGTAGAGGACAGGATACAGTTGGATGTGTTGGAAGCGACCTTCAATCTTGGCACCAAGATAGCTAAGGAGGGTAAGGAAGGACTCCCCGCTGGAGCGCTATTCATAATGGGAGATATGAACAAAGTTTTGAACAGAACTACAGATTCTGTTAGAAATCCACTTCAGGGCAGCGCCGAAGACGAGCTCAACATCAAAGACAAGGACAATTGGAACACGATAAAGGAATTCTCTATGCTTGACGGTGCTTTGATATTGGATAAGTTCGGGAATCCTGTGGCCGCAGGCAGGTACGTGATGTTCGAAGACGGTTTTGAAAGAGAGATCGAGGATGGGCTAGGGGGCAGACATCTAGCCGCTTCGTATATCAGTCGTAGTACTAAGGCTGTCTCCTTGGTAGTTTCGTCAGAGGGGGCCATACGCGTTTACAAAGACGGCGAAAAGATATATGAAGTAGATGTGGTGTGATATCCCCACTTTCCTTTTAATCTAATTATTTTATTAATAAAAAATAATAATTATTTTGGAGAAAATATAAATAATAAAAATTGATGCCACCGTAGATACGATGAAAAGGATAAGATACGGAGATATGGATGAGCAAGGAGCGTTAGAAGGTTTACCCTTATACATGATCATCCTCGTGGTCATCGCGGGTATAGGTACCGCGGTCATAGGCGGTTGGATGATGAGCGCGCAGACGACTGAGTTAGGAAGTATGGAAGTCGATCCAGATCAGATACCCGAAAGTTCCACCGCCACTATTCAAGTCAACACATACGAGGAGAACGGTGATCCTCTTGAAGGCGTTACGGTCTCGATAGAGGGATGTGGTACATCGGAATTGGAAGAACCAGTAAAATTGACAGATGAAGAAGGTGAAGCTGAATTTGATATGGAAGAAGTAGATCTGAACGTACCTTCTGGTGAAACCTATGGGCACATAACGATAACTGCGGAGTATACCGGTGATATGACCAGGACGGAGACCGATACTGTTCTAGTGACTGAATGATTTTTTAGATCAGCAGTGGTACGTTGCTTGAAACACATGAGATATTCGGCCGTTCAGAATCTAAAACTAAAGACCTAGGTACTAAAGGCTGTGCATACATAGGCAAGAACGTTTCTTACCCTGGAGGCGAGTACGAAGAGATGGGCAAAGCCTATCTTGATATCGTTTCTCCTCACTGCATGCTCGTTGTAGGCAAGAGAGGGACAGGTAAATCCTACACATTAGGTGTTATCGCCGAAGGCTTTGCCAAGATGAAGGAAGAGTACTCCGAGAACTTATCTCTGATTCTCGTTGACACTATGAGTGTTTTTCACAGCTTGAAAAAAGAGAATACTAATGAAAGTGAATTAGAGCAGATGGATAATTTCGATATCGCCCCTAAAAGTTGGGATGAGGACGTCAATATATTAGTGCCTGAAGCTGCCGTTAAAGAAGCACGTAAAAGTGAAGAGGAACTACACTACGACGAGATATTGAAGTTCGCTTTATCGAGAGTTGAAGTTCACGAGTGGCTTGAACTTTTTGATCTAGACGTCACGAGTTCAACGGGAACTCTCTTGAGCCGGGTCGTCTCAGAACTGAAGGAAGAAGGAAATTTTTCTTTTGAAGACATTTATCGGAAGATCAGTGATGAAGGTGAAGCCGAGAAAAGCACAAAGAAGTCTTTGAAGACTTTATTCCAGATGATACAGCAATTGGACCTTTTCTCCAAAACAGGCATGGATGAAAGGCTCGTTGAAGGCGGCAAGATAACGGTTTTGGATATATCTTACCTAGGTAGACTCGGAGACTATGAATTGAGGAGTTTGATCGTCTCAATATTCGCGCGAGAACAGATGGCAAAACGTACCTTATACACGACGGTAGAGATGCAGGCACAGGCTGGTCTCGGAGAAAAGGAGGAAGTCGAGAGTATTACTGAAGAGTACCCCATAGTGTATATGCTGATCGACGAGGCTCATCTTTTTCTCCCTTCAGAAGGTACCACATTGGCGACAGAACCGCTCATTGATTGGATAAAGTTGGGAAGACACCCTGGCCTTTCATTGATAATGGCGACCCAGGAACCCTCCGCTTTACATCCCAGCGCTATAAAACAGTCAGATATGATAATCGCCCACAATATGACCGCTAAAGGTGATCTAGACGCCTTAAAGTTGGCAAAGCAGTCTTACATGAATGAAGGTTTGGATGAGATGGTAGCTGATATGGAATTCAAGAGAGGACTAGCGATGATATTCGACGATAAAAGAAGAGAATTACAGATGTGCAGGATAAGACCTAGACATACTTTACATACGGGTGTAGACGCTTCGGCTCTCCCACCGGAAGAGAGGTACTAGTCAACCTCCCATCTTTTTACCCAAAGTTCTCTTCCAATCTTCTCTCAAAGTTTCGATCTCTAGATCGACCAATAAATTACCGTTCAACTCTATCTTCAGATTATCTCCACCGGATACACCGATCTTTTCCACCGGTACCGAAAGGATATCTTCAAACTCTTCCTCCTTTTCACTCTTCACCTCAACCAGCCATCTGGTATTGCTCTCTGAAAAAAGGAACTTGTCTTCTCTAAGATCAGTTTCGGTTTTTACACTTATCCCCACATCTCCCGCGAGGCACATCTCTGAGAGAGCACCACCGAGACCTCCAAGAGATATATCATGACAGCTCTCTATGTAACCATCAGAATGGGCTTTTAACATCTCTTTCATACTTTTTTCCAGTCTTTCCACTTCGACTTCAGGAACGTTTCCACTGCTACCATCCCTCATCTTATAATATTCAGAACCACCCATCTCGTCTTTCGTTTCTCCAATCAGATATATAGAGTTGCCTTCTTCTTTCAGGTCCATGGTGACCGCTTCTCTTATATCGTCTATCAAACCGCATGCCAATATAGAGGGCGTTGGTTTAACAGCTCCCTGTTCTGTCTCGTTGTAAAAACTAACGTTGCCGGAAACGAAGGGAATAGTAAGAGGTCTAGCAACAGCTTCTAGACCTTCAGCGACTCTTGCAAAGTCCCCGAGCCTTTCGGGCTTCTCCGGATTTCCAAAGTTCAAACAGTCCGCGAAAGAGTGTGGTTCAGCTCCAACAGCGACCAGGTTACGTATGGATTCGTCAAGGACGGACATCGCCCCGGCTTTAGGGTTTAAATCAGTATAAGAAGGTACCACGTCGGTGGTGACAGCTATACCTTTCCAAGAATCTTCGAGAGGCTTGATCAACGAAGCGTCTCCCGGGCCTTGTTTTCCCAAAACTCCCTGTAAAGGTTTAAGCACAGTATTCTCTCTTACCTCGTGATCGTACTGTCTTATAACCCATTCTTTACTGTTGATATTATCTCTTCTCAACAGTTGTAATAATGCCTCACCGTAATCCTCCGGTTCTTTTGGTTCTTTTTCGTCTATCTTTTTGGTGTGATCCTTTCTCTCCGTAGGTCTGCAGTAAACGGGTCCACCGGTCTGGAATTCGAGGTCTAGATCCATTATCTTCTCCTTTTCATAGTATACTTTGACTCTTTTCTCATCTATCACTTTACCTATCCTCGTAGCTTCGACGTCCCATTTCTCGCAGATGTGCATGACTTCATCTACATCTTCTTCCTTCACAGCGTACATCATCCTTTCCTGGCTTTCCGAGACCCAGATCTCCCACGGGGCCATGTCTTGTTCTTTCAACGGTACTTTATCAAGCTCAATTTCAGCTCCGTATCCTCCATCTAGAGCCATCTCCCCAGCGACGCAGGAAAGGCCGCCGCCGCCAAAATCTTTCATGCCTTGAAGCAGACCTTTTTTATTCAATTCCAGGCTAGCATGTATCAGAGGTTCCTTGGTAATGGGATCTCCTAACTGAACTGCCTGAATATCTTCCTCTTCAGATTCCTCGTGTAGTTCGTCCGATGCGAAGGTAACGCCGTGTATACCGTCTCTTCCCGTCTTCCCCCCTGCCATGATAAAAACATCGCCAGGTTCTTTGACTCTACTCCTTATCAGCTCATCTTTTTCCGCTATACCGATACATCCCACGTTGACCAAACAGTTGGTGACATAACATTCGTCAAAATATACCATGCCGGAAAGCGTTGGTATCCCCAACCTATTTCCGTAATCGCTTATCCCTTCAACTACACCGTCGAAAAGATATCTAGGATGTTTAGTTCCCGGAGGTAGATCATCATGATCCATGTCTAGAGGTCCAAAGAAGAGCGGATCCACAAAGGCTAGAGGTTGAGCACCCATGCAGGTGACGTCTCTTACTATTCCGCCTATCCCTGTCGCGGCTCCACCGTAGGGTTCTATAGCAGAAGGATGATTGTGACTTTCCAACGCGACCACATAAGCGTGATCATCGTCGAACTCTACAACACCAGCGTCCTCCTCTACAACGTAAATATTCTGAGGTGCGTCTATATCGAAGACCGTATCTTTCAAAATAGGTTTTGAAGACTTGTAACAGCAGTGCTCTGACCATGCTTGACCTATAGCTTCAAGTTCCAGGTCGGTAGGATTTCTTCCCAGCTTTTCAAAATGATCCTTCACCATCTTCATCTCGTCTAGGCTCAAGCCGACTCCGCTCTCACGGCTGATCTCTTCTAAGTCTTTCTCTTCAGCATCTAAAATATTGACCTCGTGCATCTCGAAGGGAACGTCTCGCTTTATGTAGTGTTTCATCATCCACCACCCTAGCTCTTTATCTTGATGTCGTAGGTCTGGATTACTGGATTTGCTAGCAGTTTCTTGCACATCTCTTCTACTTCGTCTCTAGCTTCCTCCTCAGGTATACCATCACCCAGTTCGATCTCGAACAACTTTCCCGTTTCTACCTTATCTACGTCCCAACCCAGAAGCTTTAAAGTTTTCTCAGTGTTCATCCCTTCAGGATCTGCGACGCCTTCTTTGAGTTCTATCTTGACTTCCGCTGTTACCATGAAACCACATAGCTATATTGAGAGGTGATTTAATAGGTTTTCTTTTCGCTAGAGAAATGGGGATACGATGAACCACACACCAAAACCGACTATCAAAGGCCCGCATAGACCGAAGACCTTTCTCCAATGCTTATACTAGTATTCCAAAGTTCTGTTCGAAGAATAATTCAAAAAGAAATACTAAACCAGATCACAGGACTAGTGATCTATCGCAAATATGACAAGAAACAACAGACCGTATTCCAGAGCACGACTGATCAATGCTCCTCCCACAGTAGCCCACCAGATGAAGAAGTAAGGATTAGCTCCGCTCGTTACAACACCAACAACTGTGGAGGGGTAGGGAAATCTCTCTTGTTCCTCTTCAACGGGCCTGAAGAGCTGAAAGCCCAGATATATCAGCAATATCCCCCCGACTACACCGATTGTAGCTTTCACTGACCATGTAGCTATAAAGGTCAAACCAAAAGCTACCAACGCTATTATAGGAAATTCGATGATCGCGTGTCCAAGGGCTATCTTCACTCCGGCTTTTTTATCTTCCGCTCCTTTAGTTATGGCTCCAGCGGTCACTGGACCCGGCATCATCACTCCGCTTAGGGAAATTGCAACGGTAGTTCCGAGCAAAAATAATGGTTCTAACATCTTTTGATCACCAAAATAAACTCTCTTCCTTGACTTCTATAAGAATCTTCGTGACCAACATAAAACCTCATAGTTGGATGTTCTTCCTATTTAATAGGGTTTATTATCAAGAGGATAATTTCTTTACTTGATTTCATCGACTATTTCTCCATGAAAGAAAAGTAGCTTTGAGGTATGATAGAAAGAAAGCGGAAATAGAGATAGCAGAGATCTTGGAATAGGATCGGAGATCAAATGAGTGTAAGAAAAGCCCATGCGGGTATGAATGCTGTATCACCATCATAATCCATCCTATCCTTGGTGATAACTATCCCGCCTTCACCATGTTCTTCTTTGAATTTTTTGAGTCCTTTAAGATCGGAAGTGCGGATATCCTCTTTATATTTAACCTCGATGGGGACTGGCTTTTCTTTCTCCAGTACGAAATCTA
>SL_8KL_010_SEDDRAFT_10000513_pt1 | contig 33789 bp, 33 predicted proteins | sample SodLakKL_010_SED_4_FD_11160 | JGI IMG/M metagenome (IMG submission 11160)
TCCACGGCCTCCTGAAACTCTTGATCTGTTTCCATTTCGAAGGTTTCTTCTTCCATTATGCAGCCTGTTGCCGGGGACAGGAGCAGCAGGGTCAGGAAGGATATTATAAATAATCGGGACGGCAGTTTATTTAACATCGGTAACATCCTTTTCATTATTAATAAAAATGCTTTTTCCCGGACCTTGATGGCACTGCCTATATTATCTAGTTATGTTAGAAAGGATGTCAAGTCCCGTGAATGAAGAATAAAGCGGCGGCCCGTTATGAAACCGGCCGCCACTTTTCAGATTTTAATCCCATTCCTGCGTTTCAGTCGATAATGCTCATCATTTTACCGCAGCAAATCGGGATAACTTCCCCCGCTTTCAAGCTCAACAGTTTGTTGCAGGTCCTGCAGTAAACCTGGACGTCGTGTTCCGCCTTTACTTCCACAAATGAACTGTCCTGCGGATCAAGCCCTTCGATGTGAAAGGAAGCCCCCTGCTCCCCTTTCTGGGGGACGTACTCACCAACGGGAACCAGTTTCCTGCTGTCGCCGACACAATCCACCAACACTTTCCAGAGCGCGGTAAGCTTGGCTTTTTCTTCATCGTTTTCCGGAGATAATACTACCTGGCTTTTTTGGAGTTCAATCTTAATGGTAATCATTCCCTTCTATTTGCTTTGAATATTATTATACCATAATATTTCGTTATTGAAATGACTATTAAATAAAAAAAATCTTCTATCATCAGGTCCACCATCAGGTCCACCTTCCCGGTTGGGCGCTTATAACCTGAAAAAGCCAGTGCCATCAATGCCAGCTTTAAAATGACCTCCTCCAGTGATTGTGAGCAGCTGTTCAGCACTTCCAGGCTGTTTCGAAGATGTGGAGATGATGCGGGGAAAGCACTTTAAAAGCCTCGGCCAGGCTGCAGTTTTGGTTTTGGGCCTGTTCCCGGGCCCTGGCGGTCAGGTACTCTTTGAGCAGCTTTCCTTTTTCTGCAGGAAACTGGCTGGCATGGCAGTCAATGGCGGCCAATTTTAGGTCCCAGTAAGCGGAGGCATCGATAAAGGTGTTGGGGTAGGCGCTGAAATAGAAGGCCACGGTATTGATTTTATAGGGCTCCAGCCCTTCTTCCAGGTTCTCGGGGCAGAAATAGGGCATCCCGGACAGGAAAGCAGCTTCGGCTCCGGCCCGGCCGGTGCGGATATGGTCGGAATGAGCTTCATAAGGCAGCCAGGGGTCGCAGACCAGCACGGCGGAGGGCTTAAATTTTCTTATGGTACGGGTGATTTTGGACCGGATTTCTTCATAAGGCAAATTGCCTCCGTCCGGGTAATCAAGCCACAGCAAAGCATCAACTCCCAGGATGGCAGCTGCCTTTTCTGTTTCTCCGCGCCTGTTAAGGGCTAAGTGGCTCCGGCTTACGGATTGATCGTAAGTTCCGGCCGAGCCGTCTGTAACTGTAAGCCAGGTTACCTTTAATCCGGCCCGGCTGAGCCTGGCGATGGTAGCGCCGGCCCCGATTTCAAGATCATCGGGGTGGGGCTGGATGCAAAGCAGGTGATCGGCCTGGAGAAGATCGGGTCTTGGGAAAAACTCGCAAAGATCCGCTTTCACTGGTTATCCTCTTTTCTTTCTGATCCCATAAACCAGCATAGCATACTTTTCTAAAGCAGGAAATGATTGATCATTGAAGAATGTCAAAAGCTAACAGATTTATTAGTTTTAGTAGTGCTTCTGCCGAACTTCGGCGGGAACGGAGAAGATACAATATGGATCAAGAACAAAGCGGCGGTTTTTCCTCTCCGCAGTATGTGAACTGGGTTTTTAAGCCGGACCAGGCAGGCGGGGGATTTTCTTTGGGGCCTCATAAAATGCCGGTCCGTTTGAATTTCTAAGTCTTTTCCCTGGCCTTGGAAAAAAGCGAGGGTGGAATTTGTGATTGGTATTCGTTATTCAGATGACGCCGATAAAGCGGTGCGGGTAATCAGGGAAGTGGTTGATGAACACCCCCTGCCCCTGATTAACCCTGAAGCGCATGTTTTTGTTGACGATCTCGGCGATAACAGTGTTGATATTGTTGCCCGGATCTGGACTCCCACCTCGGAATGGTACACTGTAAAACGGGAATTGCTATGGCAAATCAAGATTGCCATCGAGACGGCCGGGATCCAGATTCCATTTCCGCAGCGAGTGCTCTGGTATGGAACTGATGAGAAAAAAGATCAGGAAAAAGCGGCCGAAGCCGGTAAACAAGGGGCATCTTCAGAGAAATGATAGCCTGTTTCCACGCTGCTGCTTTTTAAACGCAAGCTTTAACCCTTGCCGCAGGCCCGGCGACCTTCAAAAAAAGCAAATTCACTCCTCCGCTTATTGACATTCCAGGGGAAATTGCTTAAACTATTAACAGATATTCTATATAATTAGTAGGGAAAAACTGAAAAGGATAGAGGACATTAATGAAATCGCAAAAATGTAACTGAACCGATTGGCCATATTCCCCTCCTTACCTTGCCGAATGCTGGATGCCGACGGCGCTGTTCGGGGGGACAATTACAGAGAGTAAGATTAATGAGCTTGGAATACTGCTGTGATCTCAGTTGGGCCCTAACCTAAAGGAGGTTTTTATAAATGCAGCTTTCAACAAAAGCCCGTTATGCTGTCCGGGCGCTGGTTGAGCTGGCTTTAAAGTACGGCCAGGAACCGGTTAAATTAAAAGATATTGCCTCCGGACAGGACATTTCCCTGAAATACCTGGAGCAGGTCATGTTCCCTCTTCGCATCAGCGGTTATGTAAAAACTCATAAGGGCAGCCGGGGCGGTTACGTCCTGGCCAAACCACCGGAAGATATCAACCTTTATGATGTAATCCGGACAGTCGAGGGCTCACTTTCACTGGTTGATTGTGTTGATAATCCAGAAAGCTGCGACCGGGTGAATCAATGCGTTACCCGCCGGGTTTGGTTGGGATTGAAAGAGGCAATCTATAATGAGCTGAGTAATATATCGCTGGCTGAACTGGCGGAAAAACAGCACCTGCTTTATACTGAAGCAGAGCAGTAAAAATTTTTATCCAGGCCGTTCAGGCAGAGACTCTTTATAAACAAGCGAGGATTGTTCAAAGATGGAAAAAACAACTTTATTAATTGAGGGTATGAGCTGCGCAAGCTGCTCCTTGGGGCTGGAAAAAGCCCTCCGGGATCAGAGAGGCATAAGAGAAGCCTCGGTCAATTTTGCCGCCGGTAAAGCCTACCTGTCATATGATCCCGAGGTCATTTCCCGGGATGATATTCTAGAAGTCGTCAAGGAAACCGGGTTTGAAGGGTTTTTTGAAGGATCGTTAGAAGATCAGGCCGGGCCATTGGCTGAGGCTATTTTTGAGATAGAAGGAATGAGCTGCGCTTCCTGTGCCCGGGGCCTGGAAGAGACCCTGAAAAACGAAGCGGGGGTTATTGAAGCCTCCGTTAATTTTGCTGCTGAAAAAGCGGCTGTTAAGTACAACCGAAATGAAACCGACCCAGCGACAATTTCAGGACTGGTGGAAAGCGCCGGTTACCGGGTTGTTTCCGGCGGTAAGGATGATAAGGATAAAGAGGGCGCTATAACGGCACCCGGTGGGGAAAAGGAAGCACTCGATCGCGATGAAGCCGCCATCAGCCGCGCCGCCGGGAAGATGTGGTTTGCTGCTGTCTTTGCCGGGGTGATCATGATCCTGATGATGATTCATATGTTCGTGGCACCCATTCCCTACTATTTTGAGATCAGCCTGGTACTGGCTTTTCCGGCCATTTTTATTGCCGGTTATCAAACTCACCGGGGCACCTTGCTGGCCCTGAAAAGGGGCAGCGCCAACATGGATACCCTGATCACCCTCGGGTCGGTCCCTCCATATTTGCTGAGTGTGCTAAGTTTTTGGTTTCCCCTGACCACCTTCGTAGAAATGGCGGCCAGTATTATGGCCCTGCATTTGGTGGGACGTTTTCTCGAGACAAAGTCCAAGGGCCGGGCGTCGCAGGCGATCAAGAAACTTTTGGCCCTGGAAGCGAAAACGGCCCGGATAATGGAAGCCGGCACAGAGCGGGAGATCCCCGTTGAGGAGCTTCAGCCGGGTCAGATCATGATCATACGGCCGGGAGAAAAAATTCCCACTGACGGAATTGTCGTTAGCGGCCGGAGCAGTATCGATGAATCGATGGCTACCGGGGAGTCGATGCCGATAGAGAAAAAAGAAGGTGATGAAGTAATTGGGGCTACCATCAACCGCCAGGGTGCCCTGCAGGTCAGGGCGACCAGGGTCGGTAAAGATACCTTTTTAGCCCAGGTTATTAAAATGGTCGAGCAATGCCAGGGTTCGAAGGTCCCGATCCAGGAATTTGCCGATCGGGTTACCGGTTATTTTGTCCCCGTAGTGATCCTGATTGCCCTGGCTTCGTTTACCTCCTGGCTGCTCTTTCCGGATTTCCACAGTTCCATTGTTGCCTTCTTTAACCCGCCCTGGGCCAACCTCGATGTCCCGACCATTACCCTGGCCTTTATGGCGGCAACAGCGGTGCTGGTAATCTCCTGTCCCTGTGCCCTGGGTCTGGCTACCCCGACCGCCCTGATGGTCGGCAGCGGTATGGGTGCCGAAAAGGGGATCCTGATCAGGAGCGGCGAAGCCATCCAGACTATGAAAGATATAAAAATTATTGCCTTTGATAAAACAGGAACTTTGACCAGGGGAAAGCCCCAGGTGACGGATGTTATCCCTGTCAACGGTTACGATAAAAATGAGCTGCTCTATTATGCGGCCGGGGTAGAGGTGGTATCGGAGCATCCCCTTGGCGCCGCCGTGGCGGAAAAAGCATCCCAGGAGGGTATTAAGCCGGGCCAGGTTAATGAATTCAGTTCAGTGACCGGCCAGGGGGTCGAAGGTAGTATCGAAGGCAAAAATGTGCTGGTCGGCAGCAGGCGCCTGATCGAAGGGCGCGAGATCGACATGGACGGCGCCGGCAGCAGGATGGAAAAACTGGAAGGCGAAGGTAAAACAGCCATCCTGGCTGCCGTTGACGGCAGGCTGGCCGGTATTGTGGCGGTAGCCGATACGATCAAGGACGAAACTGCCGCTGCCGTAGCGGAACTTGAAAAAATGGGCTTCAGAACGGCCATGATTACCGGTGATAACTGGACCACGGCCAATGCCATTGCCCGGCAGGTCGGCATCAGCAAGGTCCTGGCCGAAGTTCTTCCCGAGGGCAAGGTGGATGAAATAAAGCGGCTTCAGGATCAATATGAAATGGTGGCCATGGTCGGTGACGGCATCAATGATGCCCCGGCCCTGAAGCAGGCCAACGTTGGAATCGCCATCGGCACCGGCACCGATGTGGCCATCGAAGCAGCTGATATCACCCTGGTCCGCGGAGACCTGGGGGCGGTGGTTTCGGCCATCAAGTTATCCCAGGCCACTTTCGGGAAAATCCGCCAGAATTATTTTTGGGCCTGGTTTTATAACAGCATTGCCATACCGGTTGCTTTCCTGGGCCTGCTGCATCCCATTATCGGTGCCGGGGCCATGGCGGCCAGCTCGCTGAACGTGGTCCTTAATTCGCTGCGTTTAAGAAAAGTTAACCTGGATCCCGGTTTCAAGCTTCAGCGGGAAGCCTGAGGATAGCTTTTTGGCATTAGCAATTCCCCTCCCCCTGGTATTTAACGGGGGGTTATTTTTTTTAAATCCGCTTTCAAAGAAGCTGCAATCCTCTCTATCATAAGGGTTTACGAGGCAATAAAAATAATTATTGATATAAAATCTTTATAATAGCAGGAGCTTTTATTAAAAAATAGAATAGAAAAATAACGACAAATACAGGGAGGTATAAATATGACTGTAAAAGTTGGCCAGGCAGCCCCAGAATTTGAAGCTGATGCCTATGTAGACGGCGATTTTAAGAAAATTAAGCTTTCAGACTACAAGGATAAATGGGTGGTGCTCTGCTTCTATCCCGGTGATTTTACCTTTGTTTGACCGACAGAATTGGCGTCAGTTGCCGCCAGATATAAAGAACTGCAAGATCTCGGAGTAGAAGTTTTATCATGCAGTGTGGACAGCAAGTTTACCCATAAGATCTGGCAGGAAGTCGAGCTTTCAAAAATGGTTGATGGTGGAGTCCCCTTCCCAATGTTGTCAGATACAGGCGGGCGGATCGGCAGTTTATATGGAGTGTATGATGAAGAAGGCGGTGTTAATGTCCGGGGCCGTTTCCTGATTGATCCGGACGGCAAGATCCAGGCCATGGAAGTGCTTACCCCTCCGGTGGGCCGGAACTTCTCCGAACTGGTCCGCCAGGTGCAGGCTTTCCAGCATGTGCGTAAAACCGGGGAGCCGACACCAGCTGGTTGGCAGCCGGGTAAAAAAACCCTCAAACCGGGCCCGGAACTGGTGGGCAAGGTTTGGGAAACCTGGAAAATTGGCGATTAAACACAGAGGAGAGGCCAATCGTGCTTACATTTTATTGCTATCCGACCTGAACTACGTGTCGTAAGGCGAAAGCGTGGCTTTCCGAGCATAATGTTGAATTTGAGTATCACGACATACTGAAGCAGCCTCTGGAGGAGGAGGAACTGGGTGAACTGGCTTCACGGGGCAAAATGAGTATCAGGGACCTGCTCAACCCGGGCAGTAAGGGTTTCAAAGATTTAAAGCTGGATCTGGACAGTATTACCGACCCGGAAGCAGCTGAACTGATTAACAAGAACCCTAAGATTATGCGCAGGCCTCTTTTAACCGATGGGAAAAAGCTGGCCGCCGGTTTCAAGCCAGAGCAATACAGCAGCCTGGTTGGGACCGGGTAAAAGGCTGGTGGTGTAATAAAAGGGGATTTACCTCCATATGGGGGATCAATAAGCATGGGGGATGAATAAGCTCATGATTACTTGTGGCCGGATATTTGATCATATCCGGCCTTTTTGTCATAATATAGTCAAGTTCGCCCGGTGGCTTAATCCTTAAACCGGCGCATGCTTTAACGGAAAAGGGAGGTATAAGACCATGAAAAAGTTCTTTTCCGGAGTTGCCATTGAGTGTGTGAGCGGGGATATTGCGGGACAGGAAGACATGACGGCGGTTGTCAATGCTGCCAATGCCCAATTAAAGCCGGGCGGCGGCGTAGCGGGTGCACTGCACCGGGCGGCCGGCCCGGGGCTGGAAGAGGAGTGCCGCCCCCTGGCGCCGGTTAAGCCCGGGGAAGCGGTCATAACCGGGGGACACAACTTGCCTAACCGGTATGTGATCCACTGCCTGGGGCCGGTTTACGGCCATGACAAGCCCGAAGAGAAATTTCTGGCAGATTGCTACCGCCACGCCCTGCGCCTGGCCGAAGAAAACAAGGTCGAATCGATCGCTTTTCCTTCTCTTTCAACCGGGGCCTTTGGCTACCCGATGGAAGATGCGGCTGAAATAGCCTTCAGGACCATTAAAGAGGTGTTACCAGAACTGAAGGAGGTTAAGCAGATCCGTTTTGTCCTGCGGGGAGGACAGGCGATTGAAATTCATCAGCAGTATTTGGAAAAAGTATTCGGACAGTAAGTGTATAGAGGAAGGGCCCTAATTATTGCCGCTGTTTCAGGTCGAAAGCGGGGACATACATTTCATGAGTTTAATTGAAGCGCTCGTATTTGGCATCGTTCAGGGTATCTCTGAATTTTTACCCATTTCAAGCACGGCCCACATTGTGATTGTCGAGCTGTTACTCGGTTACAATTTCCCCGGCCTGGCCTTCGAAATTTATCTCCATCTTGCCTCCGTTTTTGCGGTTATCCTCTATTTCCGCCGGGAACTGGCGGCTTTAGTCACCGGCTTTTTTCGCTACTTCGGTGAAAAAACTGCCGAGAACAGGGTCCATTTCAAATTTGGAATTTATATTATCATCGCTACGGCTATAACCGGGGTGTTGGGCATAGTTTTAAAATTCCAGGTTGTAGATTTCATGAAAACGCCTGCTTTTATAGCGGCGGCCCTGGCCGTCACCGGAACGGCCCTGATTTTTATTGAGCGGTTCAAAAAATACGGCAGCCGCCGGGAAAAAAATATGACCGGCCTGGATGCAGTGCTGGTGGGATTAGCCCAAACTGTGGCTGTTCTGCCAGGCATATCGAGGTCGGGATCAACGGTGATTGTTGCTCTCTGGGCCGGCCTGGACCGGGATACAGCGGTCCGGTATTCATTCCTTTTGGCCATACCGGCCATCCTGGGCTCAACTGTTTTGGCCGTCGGAGAAGTATCCCTGGAGATCTGGGCTGCTGTAGGGTCCGCTCCCATGGTTGTCTCTTTCCTGGCTTCCTTTGTCTTTTCATTAATTGGTATCGTATGGCTGATCGATTTTTTAAAAAAAGGCCGCCTGGTCTATTTTGCCGCTTACTGCTTTATCCTTGCGTTATTGGTTTACTTCTTCGTCCAGGAAATACCCCCGACGCTTTAGGGTTCTCCCTTGATCAAGACGCCTTCTGCCGGCCTCATATTTTATCAAAAGGGGGGCAGGTATAAGCTCTCCGCTTAAAGAACTTATTATTTTAAGTTTTAACTACTGGCCTAAGAAGGTGGTTTAAATGGAAACTAGTGCTGCAGGGCTTGAAAAAGCAATTAAGGCCATTAAAATCGGCCTGTCCTTGCCAGAGCAGGATCACCTGCACCGGGAACTGGAAGAATTATTAGGCTGGCTGGAACCGCTGCTTGCATTTAATACCGGTGAAACCGAGCCGCTTTTGTTTGGCCATGAAGCGGTTAACGTCCTGAGGGAGGATCATCCCCAGGAGGGCAGACTGGCTGAACTGCAGGAAGCCGCTCCAAATTTTGCCGGCGGTTTTTACCTGGTCCCAAAAATCATGGATTAATATGCAGGCAGCAGAAGGGGAGATAAAAATTGGAATTAAGGAAAACAACTGTCCGCCAGGCCGCTGATGCAGTTTGGAAGGGTGAGATAACTGCGCACCAGTTAATTGAAAAAACCCTCAAGAACTGCTCTGTCCTTAATGAAGGACTCAACATATTTACTTATTTAGCCGGTATCGACGCCGTCGAGCAGGCTAAAGCTGTGGACCAGAAGATTAAGAACGGTGAAAAACCGCCCCTGGCTGGAATACCGGTAGCGGTTAAAGACGATCTTTGCTATGGAGTTTTGCCGACCGGCCTGGGCTCTCCCGCCTTCAGTGAATTTATCTCTCCGGTAACGGCGGCGGCGGTAGAAAGATTAATGGAAGCGGGTGCTGTGGTTATCGGTAAAACCAACCTGGATGATATGGGCCAGGGCTCGACCACCCTTTCTTCTCCCAACGGCCCGACGGTTAACCCCTGGCTGGCCGGAAGAACGGCCGGAAGCGCCGGTGCGGCGGCGGTTGCCACCGGGGTCTGTATGCTGGCCGTTGAAAGTGACAGCGGGGGGGCCCTGCGCCAGGGAGCTTCGCACTGCGGGGTGGCCGGCCTGCGTCCAACCACGGGACGGGTTTCAAGGCACGGCTTAAACGCCCATTGCAGTTCTTTTGCCCGGGTGGGAATAACCGCTTTTTCCGGTGAGGACATTTCTGAGGTTCTGGATCTGATCTCCGGTTTTGACGAACGTGATGCCGCTACTGCTGTTTGCCGGGAGGGGATCTCAGAAATAATCAAAGCTCCGGGTTCTAAAGATATAACCATCGGCTACCCGGTCACAGCTTTTGATTACCTGGAGCCTGAACTGCGGGAAATATTTGAACAGGCCCGGGAGCGGTTTGCCGAAGGCGGTTACCGGATCGAAGAGGTCGACCTGGGCCTGCTGCGTGAAGGCCTGCTGGCCTATTATGTGATCGCCATGGCGGAAGCTTTTTCCAACCATGCCCGCTTTGATGGAATCCGTTTTGGCAAAACCGCGGAAGCGGACAGCCTGGAAGAGATGTATGAGCAGTCCCGGGCTGAAATCCTGGGCAGAGAAGCCAGGCGCCGCAGCATTTTTGGCGCATTTTTGCTTAGCAAGGACAATTACGGCCGCTATTACCGCCAGGCCTTGAAAATCTGGGAGATGGTCCGGCAGGAATTCGAGACGGTTTTTGAGCGGTGCGATTTGCTAATGCTGCCTGCCGCCAGAAGCCTCCCCCGGTCCCTGGAAGGAGAAAGCGGCTTTCTCGAGGGCTGGTCCGAAGATCTTTACTGCGCTCCGGTAAGCCTCTCCGGGATGCCTGCTCTAACCATTCCCGCCGGCCAGGTTGATCAGCTTCCTGTGGGCATGCAGCTGGTCGGCCCCCCGTTCAGCGAAAAAATGCTGCTCGCGGTCGGATCCGCTTCCGGGTCCACAGGGAAATAATGGGATGGTGGAGACAGTTGGCAGGCCCAATTTATCAGTGTCCGAATGATTTTGGTAAGCCGGCCGGCACAGTTAGGGAAGGAAGGTTATTATGAAATATGAAGTTGTAATCGGCCTGGAGGTTCATGTTGAAATGCTCACCGGGTCTAAATTATTCTGCTCCTGCCCCAACCGCTTTGTGGCTGAGCCAAATGTCAATACCTGCCCGGTATGCCTGGGTTTTCCCGGGGCCCTGCCGCAGCTGAACCGGGAAGCCCTGCAGCAGGCCCTTAGAGCCGCTGTGGCCCTTAATTGCAAGGTGGCTCTTTACAGCTACTTTGATCGTAAAAACTATTTCTATCCGGATATGCCTAAAGGATACCAGATCTCACAGCATTATATCCCGCTTGGCAGTAATGGCTTTTTGGATATCGAAGACGAGAAAGGAGAGCTAAAACAAGTCGGCATCGGCAGGGTCCACATCGAAGAGGATGCCGGCAAACTGCTCCATGAAGCCGGAGGGGCTTCCGGCGGCTCCTCCATGGTTGATTATAACCGGGCCGGGGTGCCGTTGATCGAAATAGTTTCCGAACCGGATCTGAGGTCATCGGGAGAAGCGCGCCGCTACCTGGAAAAGCTGAAAAGCATTATGCAGTACGCCGGGGTTTCCGACTGCAAAATGGAAGAGGGAAGCCTGCGCTGCGACGCCAATGTGTCTTTGCGGATTCCCGGTGATCAATCCTTTGGTATCAAGACTGAATTAAAAAATATGAATTCATTCCGGGCCGTTGAAAAATCCCTGGATCATGACATAAAAAGGCAGGCCAGGATCCTGGACAGTGGAGAAAAAGTGGTTACCCAGACCCTGCGCTGGGATGAAGACAGACAGGAAACAATCGTGATGAGAGGGAAGCTGGAGGCCGGCGATTACCGCTGTTTTGCCGACCCCGAACTGGCCCCGATCGAGCTTACAGCAGAAGAAGTGGAACTGGCCCGCCAAAATCTGCCGGAAATGGCCGCTGAAAGGGCCAGGCGTTTTGTAGAACAGTACGGCCTCCCGGAGTACGATGCCGGTGTTTTGACGGCTTCCCGCTGCCTGGCCGATTATTTCGAGTCCTGCCTGGAGCATTTCAATAAGCCGAAAGAAGTTAGCAACTGGGTGATGGGTGAATTCTCAGCTCACCTTAACAATGCTGGTTTGGAAGCGGATCAGGCTTCTTTTACCCCTGAAGATATGGTTGAACTGCTGAAGATGATTGATGAGCAGGTTATCAGCGGCAAAATTGCCAAGGAAGTTTTGGAGAAGGCTTTTGTGAGCGGTAAAAAGCCGCGCCTGGTGGTTGAAGAAGAAGGGCTGCTGCAGATCTCGGACCAGTCGGAACTGGAAGCGATCATTGACCGGGTGATTAGTGAGAACCCGGACACGGTGGAAAGTTACCGCGGCGGCAAGGGTAAAGCGCTGGGCCACCTGGTCGGCCAGGTCATGAAAGCGACCCGGGGCAAAGCCAATCCCCAGCTGGTTAATGAACTGCTGGTCAAAAAAATTAACAGTTGAGGGCCCGAGAGGTTTTGTCTTTGCTTGACTGTCTTTAAGGCAGGATTGCAGGCCGTAAATGTCTTCTCCGTGACCAGTTTTTTATCCGGTCAGCTCCTGACCCGGTCATAGGCCCACTCTACCCAGAGCATGGCGATTTCAAGATCTTCTTTATCCACCGTGGCCCCGCACCAGAAACGGAGGCCTGAGGGGGCGTCCCGGTAGGAGGCGATATCGTAGGCCACGCCTTCCGACTCGAGCAGTTCGGTCAATGCTTTAACCCGGTCGGGGCTGAGTTCAACTTTCAGGCAGACGCTGGTATTGGACCGGATCGCCGGATCGGCGGCCAGGAAATGAATCCAGCTGTTTCTTTCCACAAATTCCTCAATGACGGCCAGGTTTTCATTACTGCGCCTGATTAGTTCGGGCAGGCCCCCTATTTCTTCGGCCCACCGCAGGGCATCGAGATAGTCTTCGACGCAGAGCAGGGAAGGAGTGTTAATGGTCGATCCTTCAAATAGGTCTGCCATCAGTTTGCCTTTTTTCTTCAGGCGAAATATCTTGGGAAGAGGCCAGGGCGGATTGTAGTTCTCCAGGCGCTGAACGGCGCGGGGTGAAAGGATAAGCATACCGTGAGCGCCTTCCCCACCGGGCACTTTTTGCCAGGAAAAAGTGGTTACATCGAGTTTTTCCCAGGGCAAATTCACCGCAAAGACAGCGGAGGTGGCGTCGCACAGAGTCAACCCTTTACGGTGGCCGGGGATAAAATTGCCGTCCGGCACCCTGACCCCGCTGGTAGTCCCATTCCAGGTGATAACAAGATCGTTGTTGAAATTGATCTTCGACAGATCGGGCAACCCGCCGTAGTCGGCGGCATGATAACGGGCCTTTTCCAGTTTGAGCTGGTTCCTGATATCGTCGGCCCAGGTTTTGCCGAAGGATTCGAAATGCACCACTTCTACCGGCCTCTCGCCGAGAAGATTCCACATGGCCATTTCAAAAGCCCCCGTATCCGAAGCGGGAACTATGGCGGCCAGGTATTCTTCAGGCAGGCCCAGGATTCTTTTTGTGCTGTCGATTGCTTCTTTGAGTTTTGCTTTACCGGTTGCGCTGCGGTGCGAACGGCCCAGGGGGGCATTGCGGAGCGCTTCCAGGTTGTAACCAGGACGCTTGGCGCACGGCCCGGAAGAGAAGTAGGCTTTCAGGGGTTTTTTTTGCGGTTTTGAGGGCATTCTATAAACCTCCATCTGGACTGGAAAAACGCCGATTGTTTAAACAAATCATATCTTAGCCTTACATATAAGTAAACACCAATTGCGCGGGGCCCAGTATATGATATAATGCGTCTAGACCTAATTGATAATTGTTCTCAAAAAGCCTGGTTGCAAATATATGCCAGTATGCTTTCTAAGTAAAATATTTTCCCCTGATACTGCTCCATTAATTGAAATTATCACTTGCGAGAAAGGTAGAGATGGATGAAAAAAGTATCATTTGCCCTGACTGTTCTGCTTCTGATCATGGCCCTTTCCGGCTGCGCTGTCGAAGAAGCGGAACCTGAGAGAGAAGAACCGGTTCTGCAGGTAGTGACCACTATCTACCCCCTGGCCGATTTTGTCAAACAGTTGGGCGGAAACCGGGTGGAAGTGTCTAATCTTTTACCGGCCGGATCAAGCCCCCACACTTACGAGCCCACGGTTGAACAGGCCCGGCTGGTGGACCGGGCGGACCTGTTTGTCTATGTGGGAGCGGGCCTGGATAACTGGGCAGTAAATATGACTGAAGCAGCCGGCACCGAAATTGTGACTTTAGATTTATCAAAGCAGGTCAATTTAATAGGATCTGTCGGTTATTATGATCTTGACAGCAATGATCTGGAACAAGACAACCACCACGAAAATCATGACCATGATGCCTGTGACCATGACCATGGCCCGGAAGATCCCCACTTCTGGCTTGATCCCCTGGTGGTGCGGGACTCGATTTGCCCCGCCCTTCATGGAGAACTGGTTGGGCTGGATCCCGGGTCTGAAACTTATTTTAAGCGCAGGCTTGAGCAGTACCAACAGGAACTGACTGTTTTACACGAAGAACTGGAAGCAGCGACTGCCGGCTTTTCCAGGGACAGCTTCATTGCTTTTCATTCAGCCTGGCAGTACTTTGCCGGTCGTTACGGTTTGGAAGAACTGGCCGTAATAGCACAGTTTCCCGGCCAGGAACCCTCGGCCGGCTGGGTTGCCGAGCTGGTGGAATTGATCAGGGAAGAAGATATAGGCGCTATTTTAACCGAGCCCCAATTTTCGCCTGAACTGGCTGAAAGGATTGCTGAAGAGAGCGGCACCAAAGTAAAGGTTGTCGACCCCCTGGGCGGAGAAGGAGTTCCCGGCAGGGAAACCTACCTGGAATTAATGAGATTTAACCTGTCTATTTTTAGAGCAGCCATGGAATAAAGCCCTGCAGGAATAAGGAGCAGATTAAATTGAATGAAGTAATAGCAGCTCATAACCTGGCCGTCGCCCTGGGCGGCAAAACGGTCCTGGAAGACATAACTTTTACGGCCGGCAGCGGAGAATTAACGGGAGTTATCGGCCCGAACGGTGCGGGAAAAACAACCCTGCTGCGGGCGATTTTAGGTCTGGTCCCCCTTCAGGAGGGCAGCCTGAGTGTGTTTGGAATTTCCGGGAGGCGGTTGAAAGATATCAGGCCCCGGATCGGCTACATGCCCCAGCGCCAATCTTTTGAAAGACGCTTTCCGCTTTCCTCCGCCGATGTGGTTGCTACCGGTCTTCTTTCACCGCAGACAATTTTTCGCAGGATTCGGGGTAGAGAGGATCAGGTTAGAAAAGCGCTGCGGGCGGTGGGGATGGAGGGTTATTATCACCGTCCTTTTCAGGGCCTTTCCGGGGGGGAACAGCAGCGTGTTCTGCTGGCCCGGGCCCTGTCCAGGCGCCCCAAGCTGCTCCTGCTGGATGAACCGAATACCGGCCTTGATTTTCCAGCCCAGCAGAGTTTTGTCAAACTGTTAAGAGAGCTTAAAGATAAAGAAGGGCTGGCCATAATCCTGGTTTCACATGACCTGGCCTCCATAGCGCCTGCAGCGGACAAGCTGCTCTGCATTAACCGGACCATGCATATTCACGGTCATCCCGCTGAAGTTTTGCGCAGCCCCTACCTTGATGAAGCGTACCGCTGTCAGTTCGATTTTCTAACCACGGGAGGCGATAGTGAGAGGTGCTGGCATTGAGCGAGATCCTGGCCTACGGCTTCATGCAAAGGGCTTTGCTTGCCGCCCTGCTGGTGGGCCTTCTTTGCCCGACCATCTCTTTTTTTGTTGTCTTAAAACGCCTCTCTTTCCTGGGTGCCGGTATTTCACATACTGCCCTGGGGGGAATTGCCATCGGCCTGGCTTCAGGAGTGGATCCGGTCCTGACCGGCAGCATTTTTGCCGTGGGGACGGCTATGAGTACCGGTCACATTAGCCGCCTGGGTAAAATAAGCGAAGATACGGTAATCGGCATTTTCTATGCTTCCGGCATGGCCCTGGGCATAGCTCTGATCAGCACTTTCAAAGGCTACTATCCGGAACTATTTTCCCTCCTATTCGGAAATATCCTCGCCGTTTCAAGCCGGCACTTACAGTTGATGGCCGTGGTCCTGGCCGTAATTTTGGTTTTTGTCCTGCTTTTTTTTAAAGAACTACTGGCAATTTGCTTTGATGAGGAAATGGCCATTGCGGGGGGGCTTCCGGTCGGCCCTCTTTACATGGGCCTGCTGGCGGCAATCGGCTTGACGGTGATGGTTTCTATCCAGCTTGTCGGTGTGGTCCTGGTTGCGGCTCTGCTGGTTATTCCCGGCGCTACAGCCTACCGCCTCAGCAGCAATTACCGCAGTATGTTTGCTTTTTCTCTGATTATCGGCCTGAGCGGTTGCTTTGGGGGTCTTTTTGTTTCTTATTTCTTCCCGGTTCCCCCGGGGGCGGCCATTGTTCTGATCCTGGCTGCAATATTTGCCGGGGCCGTTGCTGTTAAATATTACCTGGAAAGGCGCCCCTAACTTTTTCTCGGGGCCAGGCCTCTCCCGTTGTTCAGGGTTCTCATTAAAAGGGAGGGTTTTCGAGATTAATAAGTCATTTTTGCAGGAAGCTAGAGAGCTGCTGCGCCGGAAAGGTTACAGGCTTACCGGCCCCCGGCTGGCCATTCTCGGCTATCTGGCCGAAGTAAAAGGGCATCCGAATGCGCAGGGGATTTATGCGGGCATCCATTCCGAATATCCGGAAATCGGAATGGCCACAGTTTACCGCACCGTGGATCTGCTGGCCAAAGTCGGTCTTCTGCGGATCCTGGCTTTAAAAAATAACCAGGCCCGCTACGAGCTAAACCGGCCCGGTGATCACCACCATCACCTGGTTTGTAAGACCTGCGGGAAGATTGCCGAGTTCGACAGCTGTAATTTTCAGTTGATATCCGTTGAAATTGAGGAAGTGACCCGGTTTAGGATTGATGAGCATACTCTCGAGGTCTACGGCTGCTGCCCGGGATGTTTGGCCGGTAGCAGGGATTATTCTACTGAAAAGATATAGTAATAAATGGGCTGGCCTCCATACTGCAGCTCAATTTCCAGTTCCGGATTATTTTCCGCTACGGCCCTGGCAAGACTATCGGCTTCTGAGCGCGGGATGTCATGGCCGTAAAAGATAGTTGCGATATCGTTGTCTTCTTCGATGATTTCATCCGCCAGCTCCAGCGCCGTTTGCTTCAATCCCTGGCTCGCGGAAACAATTTTATCTCCGAAAAGGCCCAGGTATTCGCCGGCCTTAACTTCCAGGCCTTTGACTGAAGTAGCCCTGGTGGCATAAGTTACCAGGCCGGTTTTTACCCTGTTCATCCCCTCGATCATGGCTGTTAAGTTATTGTCAAAGCTTTGGTCCGGGTTGTAGGCCAGAAGCGCACCCAGGCCCTCGGGCAGGGTCCTGGTCTCCACCACTTCAACATTTTTTTCGGACAGGTTTTTCACCTGTTCGGCAACCATAATAATATTTTTATTGTTCGGCAGTATAATTGCCGCCTTCTGGGGCAGTTTCCGGACAGCCTTCAAGAGATCTTCGACCTTGGGGTTCATGGTCTGGCCGCCAAAAACAATCTCGTCTGCACCCAGGCTGAGAAAGATTTCCCGGAACCCTTCGCCAAATGAAACCGATATAATCCCGGCTTCGCCCTGTTCCCGGCGGCCCGTACCGGGCAGGATCAGGGGTGTTTCCACTGCCGCAGCCGATGAGGCGGCTTCTTCATGCTGGTCCTCCATGTTTTCGATCTTAATATTATGCAAAGAACCGTAGTTGTGGGCAATCTGCAGGATCAAACCGGGTGATTGCGTGTGGATGTGAATTTTAGCCAGGTTTTTATCAGCGGCAACGATCAGGGAATCCCCGCCGGAGGCCAGTTCGTCTTCAAGGCCTGAAAAGTCCCCGTTCTCTGCTTTAATTACCATTTCGGTGCAGTAGGGATACAGAAGATCGAGCGGTTCGGGGGTGAATACTTCCGTACTTTTCTCATATAGGGCGGCAACTGTGGTGGGATCATCATCAAGTGCGCCTTTCCGGCCTTGATGCAGGAGGTCATTCAGAGATTTTTTCATGGCATATAAACAGCCTTCAAAAAAAACAAGCAGGCCCAGGCCCCCGGCATCGACAACTCCAGCTTCTTTAAGGGCGGGAAGCATTTCGGTGGTTTTTTCAAGGGCCTCTTTACCGCTCTTAACCGCCTCTTCCAAGCTTTTGTGAATATCTTCGCCCTGGCGGACGGCATTCCTTACTCCGCGGGCCATCTCCCTGGCCACAGTTAAGATCGTCCCTTCAACGGGAGTGGAAACCGCCTTGTAAGCATATACCACGGCGTACTGGAGGGCTTTACTCAGTTCACCCGGGGAAACGGTCTCTTTTTGCTGCAGTCCGTGAGCAATCCCCCGCAAAATTTGGGACAGGATCACCCCAGAGTTGCCGCGGGCCCCCATCAAAGCATGGGAGGCCACGATCTCTGACAGTTCCCCTATGGACTGCCCTTCATAGGACATAGAGCCCTCAACGGCGGCGCCCAGGGTCATGCTCATATTGGTCCCGGTATCTCCGTCGGGAACGGGAAATACATTGAGGGCATCGATCTTGTCTTTTTCTCGTTCAAAGAAGTAACTGGCGCCCAGGATCATCTTTTTAAAATCTTTTACAGACAGCAAATAATCCGGTTGAATTCTAATATCACTTTCCATTACGATACTCCTTAAATGATATTGAACCTCACTAATCAGAATAATACCATAAAATTAATGGTTATTCTACTAAAGCCCGTCCTACCTCATGCAACTCGGTGGATCTCCCCCTCTGCCGCTTGGTTTAGACATGGTTTCGAAGCATTAGTTCAGCCGGATGCGGTTCCAGGTATACCTGGTCCTGGAGGTATGAATCCTTGTATTTGCGAACGTAATGTCCGACCAGGGTCAGGGGTACTACCAGGGGGATCATAAAGCGGGCGTATTTCTCGATCACTTCCGAAAGTTCCGTTTTTTCATCGCCGGTGAGGAAGGTTTTAAAGTGGCCCATGATGTGATAGAGGACATTGACGTTTTTCTTGACAGTCGCTTTTAAAGCCATTGCTTCCGCCAGGCTCTCCTGGTATTGTTCCAGCAGTTGGTCCCGGGGCATATTCTTCCCGGCGGCAACCAGCCTGCCCATTTGGGCAAGGTGTTTGGGGCTGTGGGCCATCAACTGCAGTTTATGGCGGGTATGGAATTGGACCAGTTTTTTATAATCCGGCTCATGCTCCAAAAAGGACTGCCAGCGATAGTAGCAGTAGACCCGTTCAATAAAGTTCTCGCGTAGGTTTGCGTCATGCAGGCGGCCCTCTTCTTCAACTGGTAGAAGAGGGAACCGGTTTACCACGGCTGAGGCAAAAAGGCCCCGGCCTTTTTTCTGAGCCTGGCCTGAATTTCCATACACCTTAACCCGGAAAAGGCCTGAACTGGGTGAATCTTTTTTGAAAATAAAGGCGCATAATTGTTCATTTTCCAGCTCCCTTGTTTTAACATCGCAAAATTTTTGCATTTTGTCGGTATGGTCGACACTGCTCCTGGTGGTGACAAGGCGGGGCTGATCGGGGTCGCCTTTCAAGTGCATTGCTTCCCGGGGCACCGGCAGGCCGCATTCCACCTCGGGGCAGACCGGAACAAATTGAAAATAATTGGCCAGCACATCAGTTATATAGCGGTCATGCTTATGCCCGCCGTCATACCTGACCCGGTTGCCAAGGAGACAGGAGCTAACCCCTACTTTAATTTTTTCCTCCATTTTAAACTTAAGGCCTCCTTTTTGAAAAATTAATGTAGTAAAAAAGATGTTTTTGCTTTATATTAATTTTAAACCATTAGAATGTGATAATGCAAAATAATTGCTGCCCGGGAACTAAAACCGGCAGCCGGCAGTCTATTAATCAGACAATCATAAGGGGTGAAGGCAATGCGTAAAAAGAAAGCGTTTTTAATTTTTTTACTGTTTATTGTCCTGCTGATTGTTTTTCCTGGCGCCGGGTGCCGGCCCGGAGACGACGAAATTGATACCGGCGTAAGGGAAGAAGAGGAAGCATTGATCATGGGTGAAGGGATTTATGTCGGGCAAATCGACAGCCGTTCTGTTGAAATTGAGGAGGACGGGCAGGCCAAAGCATATGGACTTGCCGAAGAGATCGACGTTTCAGAAATAAGGAGCGGTTCCAAAGTCGCTTTCACTTATGACGATGGGGGAGAAAGGCCGCTGCTGCGCTCGATAGAAGTTATCGAACCGGCGGCAGAGGAAGTTCTGCGGGGAGAAGGGATTTACACCGGCCGGATTGACAGCCGCTCCGTGGAAATTGAAGTCAACGGTGAGTACAGGGCCTTTGCGCTCAGCAGCGAAACGGTAGTGGAAGGGTTAAGCGACGGTTCAAAAATTGCCTTTACCTACCGGGAAAGCGAACAACGGCCCATGCTGTTGGCGGTTGAAGTGCTTGAAGAGCCGGAAGATGAGGCCGGCGATGAAATCCTGGAAATCGAGGCCGAGGGAATCCTGGTCGGCCAGATCGACACCCAGTCCATAGAAGTTTTAAGAACCAGGGCTTTTGCCCTGGGTGAAGGCGTAGAAGTCGATCATATCGCCGCTGGATCCAGGGTCGCTTTTACTTACACCGAAACCGGAGAACGGCCGGTCCTTGATTACATCGAAGCAGTGGACAGCCATCCTGAAGGCGAACTCAGGTCCGGAATCCTGGTCGGCCAGATCGACAGCCATTCGGTGGAGATAGAATATGATCAGGCTTTTACCCTTGGAGCTGCAGTAAGTGTCGAAGAGATAGCCGACGGCTCGGCAATAGTTTTTACTTACCGTGTAGGCCCGGTGCGTCCGGTGATCACTTCAATTTCCGGGTTATAAGCCGGCGGGGCCGGACCCCGCTTTTTTTGAAAAAGTTTAGGCTTGTTTGTTTGGCTTGAAACATGTTAATATAAGGCACGATAAAAATAGCCTCTGGCCGGAAGACATGGCCTTTTTTTGTTTTTTCATGCCGGGGCGGGATTGATTGGGTGGGGGAAGCGACATGAAGTATGGGTGGTTGATGATCATTATGCTGGCCCTGATTATTGTTAGCGGTTGTTCGGAAAATGAAGCAGAAGAGGCCGGCGAGGAACCGGTAGAAGAGATTGCTTCTGATGAGCGCGATCCGGGCCCGGAAGAATATGAAGCCAAGCCCTGCGCAGATCCAAAAGCGGTCAGCATTGAATTGACCGAATATATTTCTGAAGACGGAAAAGTGACAGTTAAAATTGACAGCTTCCTGGTTGATGATATAATCCCGGATCAGGTCAATAATTTTTTCGCGACTGATAAAGGCGCCGAAGACGGCACAGGGATTTATTTTGAAAGCTCAGAGCTCAAGCTATTCGAAGGAGAAGTTTATTACCTGGCCTTTTTTATGACCATAAAAAGCATAGAAGACGGTTTTGAAAAAATTGCCCATGCCTCCAGCGATCAACAACCGCTACTAATAACTGAAGAGGGGTTGGAGCATGAAAGGACGATTACGAAGTTTAAGTACACCGGGGAGGTCGCTGATTATGCAGCCCCAAGGGTCCTGCCTGCAGGATCTGAAGGAGTAATCGTTTTTGCCTGTCCGGCCGGAGAAAGGCCCTCTGAAGTGCATTATATCTATTCCCTGGCTGGAAATGAAATACCGGAAGCTGTAAAAGGTAAAATCATCCTGCCTTTAAATACTTTAACAAATAATTAAAGTATGATGTGCGATTTCAGGCAGGAATAAGGCCCTCAATGTAGAAATTTTTTCGATGCAGCAATGAGGCATTTTAACAATCATGCTTTTTAAGGGCAGGGTTTATATTATTAAGACAGGGCTGTTTCACGGGGCATCCCGGATGTGAAACAGCTTATCTATGGCTTGATGAATGTTTAAGCACGGCGTTCAGCTTTTTGGCCGGTTCAATTGTCTTTGAGAGGGGTAGAAAATGATAGATTGCAAAAGCTGCGGCATGAATTACGATGAAAATGAATATGGATTATGTCCTTATTGCGGCGAACAGGCGGTTGGAAGTTCTGAAAAAGTACAAGAAACTTTGCCCGATCAAGAAAAAGAAACACCAGCGTTGAAGCCGGATCAACAGGAAAAAAACGGATCGGGTAAAAATACTTTAAAGTTTATTATCATTGGCGCCGCGGCCGTGGCTGTGGTCGGTGTTGCCATTTCGGCCATTTTTGCCCTGGGCGGCAGCGATGTTACTGTTCCGGATCAATATCCGACCATCCAGGAAGCGATCGATGCGGCCGAAGATGGTGATGAAATTGTGGTTGATGTGGGCGTCTACAGGGAGAACCTAGATTTTAAAGGCAAAAACATTATTTTGCGCAGTACCGACCCGGATGATCCGGGGGTGGTTGATTCAACCATCATTGATGGAGGAGGCAGCGGAGCAGTTGTTTCTTTCCGGAGCGGGGAAAGCGAAGAAGCGGTCTTGAGCGGTTTTACCATTACCAGGGGCGGCGGTTTGCTGATTTCGGGCGGCAGTTCCCCGCTGATCAAGAAAAATAACATTGAAGACAACTCTGCCGAGGTTGGAGCAGGCATAGCAATTTTTGATTCTTCACCGACGATCCTGGAAAATACAATTATCGGCAACTCCGGGTTTTGGGGCGGAGGACTCCATATAGAGGAATCATCCCCCCTTGTCGAAGGCAACATTATTCGGAGAAACAGAGCCGAATACGGCAGCGGGATAGTTATATATTCCAATGCCGCGCCCATACTGCTCAATAATACTATTTCGGAAAATACTGCCGGCCAGCTGGGCGGGGGAGTAGCCATAGCCGGAAATTCCACGCCTGCCCTGGACGGCAACACCATCATCGATAATTCTGCCGAGCGGGGTGGCGGACTCTACATCGAAGACTCCGAGCCGGTTGTGGAAAACAACATCATATCCGGTAATCGCGCCGGCAACGGAGGCGGGCTGTTCCTGGTGAATTCATTAAGCACCGCTCTGATCATTATCGGCAATGAAATTGCCGATAACCTGGCTGTAATGGCCGGCGCCGGTTTATACATGGAAGGCTCTTCACCGACCCTGGAAGATAACTACTTTATCAATAATTTATCCGAGCGCCTGGGCGGCGGATTGGCTGTTTACAACTCTGCTCCGGTCCTACTCAGTAATGTTTTTGAAAGCAATGAAGCTGAGGCTGATGATGGCGGGGGCGCGATCTGGGCCTCCGGCGACTCAGAACTTGAACTGGAAGATCCCGACAACAACGTTTATACAAATAATATCCCGGATGACATATCCTTCGAAGAGCAGTAGTTCTGCTAAGTTATATATCTGAAAGGAGCATGGCAAATAATGGATCAGAATGAAAATACAAGGAACGAAAATATAGGGCAGGAGCCTAAAAATAATTCTTCCAGAGGTAAAAAGATCGGACTGGCAGCCGGTGCCCTGGCCGTGATTGCTGCTGTGATCCTGGCCGTAACATTTTGGCCCAACCCTTATATCTCGGTCCCCGGCGATTACCGCAATATACAGTCAGCTATTGAAGCCGCTGATGATGGCGATGAAATTGTCGTGGAACCGGGGCTTTACTATGAGCAGCTGGATTTTTTGGGAAAGGATATTACGATCCGCAGCGCCAATCCCGAAGATCCGGAAGTGGTGGCTGAAACAATTATTGACGGACGCCGGAGAGGTTCCGTGGTCACTTTCCAAAACGGCGAAAGTGAGAATGCCGTTTTGAAAGGTTTTACCATCGCCGGGGGGACGGGCACCAGGGATACCCTGATCCACGACTACAAGGGTGAAGAATTCGTGGAAGAGTCTTATTTCGGCGGCGGGATCTACATCAGCGGAAATAGTTCACCGACTATAACCCTGAATATAATCGAAGGCAACGAAATCGAGCATGACAAATCTGCCGGAGGCGGGATTGCCGTACTTGACAATTCAAACCCGCTCATAACCGGAAACATATTAAATAACAACCGGTCTTTTAACGGTGGGGGGATCTATACCTGGAAATCCGATCCTCTGATCGAAGAAAATACCCTTCGCGATAACGATGCCAGGAACTATGGCGGCGCCCTGTTCATTGATTTTGAATCCAATCCCGGTATTAATGGCAATAACATTCATGACAACAGGTGCACCAGCGGTGGGGGCATCGCTGTTTTTTATGCAAACCCCATCATCAGCGGTAATACCATTAATAACAACCGGGCGATCTGGTACGGGGGCGGAATCGCGGTATTTGACGCTTCCCCGACTATCGAAAACAATGATATCTCCAGTAACTCAGCCCGGAACAATGGCGGGGGTTTGGCCTTTACCGAAGGTTCCTCACCTGATGTCATCAACAACACGATCATGGAGAACTATACCGAAGAAAATGGCGGCGGCTTAGCGGTTTTAGAAGGCTCCGAGCCCAATATAATTGACAATATCATCTCCGATAATGTTGTATTGCTTGGCGGCGGAGGAATTTTTATCAGGGAGGCATCGCCAACGATAGAGGGCAACAGTATTATTAACAACATCGTCCAGCAGGACGGGGGCGGAATTGCTATTTTAACCGACTCTTCCCCGCTGGTAACCAATAACACAATCGATGATAATCAGGCCGGGCGAATGGGTGGAGGTATTGTTATCGGCGACAACTCTTCAGCGGTTTTTGAAAACAATACTATTTCGGGTAATCTGGCCTTGAATTCCGGGGGAGGGTTTTTTGTCCAAACCTCTTCTTTAACCCTGGAAGGGAATATTATTACCGATAACATAGCCCAGGGTGGTTCGGGCGGCGGTTTGCTCCTGGTCGCCAATTCAAGCGCGCAGGTGATCGGCAACGAGATGATTGGAAATATTGCCCTGGAATTAGGTGGCGGACTGGTGGTTTTTGACGAGTCGGCGGTTGAATTGAAGGAAAATGACTTTATCGCCAATGAAGCCGAGGAGGGCGGTGCATATATCGGTTTTGGCGAGGCAAGCATCGATAGAAGCGACCCTGATGATAATACTTACCAGGATAATGTTCCTGAAGATGTGGAAGGAAATGAACAGGATGAAAATGATGATTGATGAAAATATCCTTTCCGATTAGGCCCTCAGCCTAAGAATTGAAACCCTGCTTTAATTCGCAACCTGCCCCGGGCAGGTTGCTTCATTTAGGGGATGAGGTAGGGCATGAGGGCTAAATCGAAAGCGGGGACAACTTTGGTTTTGCCCCTCCCCGCTGCCCGAGGGCCGGCAGGTTGCATTGAAGAGGGTTGATTTTATTTCAGATTACGTTATAATACTTATATAAATGTTTGAATGTATAGGAGGCCTGTCATTATGCCTGCCAGCTCTGATAATTTTGTTCGCTGTGAGATTTTTTGTAGTGATCCGGCTAAAGTAGATTATGTTAAAAGCCGCCTGGATGGGCTGGAAGTGGTAGTAGACATTTTTAAAGCGCTCGGTGATCAGACCAGGTTTAAAATAGTTTATGCCTTGTGGCACGAAGAGCTTTGTGTATGCGATCTGGCCCTAACCCTTGATTTGCCGGTTGCAGCCGTTTCATATCACCTGCGCTATTTAAGGAGCCTTCGGCTGGTCAAATCCGACAAACAGGGCAAAATGGTCTTTTACAGCCTCGATGATGACCATGTTTCCAGTTTGGTCCATTTGGCCCTGGAGCACATCCAAGAAAATAAATGAACCGGAAAGGGCGGTTTTAATAACTGGTATGGAAATAGGGTTTGAACTGATCAGAACCGAATTTCTTCTCGAAACTCTAACTTATGCAGGTCTGTTGACCCTGCGGGTAGTGCCAATGCTTATTGCCGCGATTTTTATCGCCGAAGCGGCACGGTTGTGGCTCGGTGATGATAAATTGAGATCCTACCTGACCGGCAGGAGCATCTGGACAGGGCGATTAAGGGCACTAGGGCTGGGGGCCCTGCTTCCTTTTTGCGAGTGCGGTGCTTTTCCGGTAGTGCTGGGACTGATCAGGGCCGGAGTGCCTACGGGTGTAGTTTTGACTTTTTTCCTGGTTAGTCCCGTGGTTAGCATGCCTGCCTTTATGATTTTGATTGGAGTCTTCGGCCTGCCTTTAGCGCTGGTTTACCTGATTATTACCTCATCATCAGCCCTGGCAGCCGGCTTTTTGCTGGAATCCGCCGGAAGACGCTGGGGGACATTTAAAGATGGCATAGCAGTTTGGGAAGAGGACCGGGTCCGGGTTCCACTGGCCATGGCAGCAGGAGATGATGATTGCAAGCCTGCATCAAGCAGCTGCTGTTCCACTTCAAACCCTCCCCAGGATGGCCGTAATAATATTACAGCACTGGCCGGATCGGCCTGGGAACACACCTTCAGTCTTCTCAAGAGAATATTTCCCTATGTTGCGGTAGTGATTGTAATTTCCGCCCTGCTGCAAAATCTTGTTCCGCAGGACCTGGTTAAGCAGGCTCTTGCTGAAAGGGCCCCTTTTGATGTTCTGATCGGGGCCTTGATTGGTATTCCCATCTACAGCGGCGATTGTGCCATGATTGCCCTGGCTGCCCCTCTTATTGGGGCAACCGGAGCGGTAGCAGCCGGTATAGCCTTTATTATTGCCGGTACCGGAACCAGCATTAACGGGGTTATTTTCATGAGTTCCATCTTCAAACGCCGTTTTCTTGTCTTTTATGTAGGGGCGGTCTTCTGCATTGCCCTGGTGGTGGGATATCTGATTTCAGTACTGCTGGCCCTGGGCCTGGTTTAAGGCAGCTGCCGTTTACGTTAAGCAACCGACCGGGTGTCCACGAAATTATGACTTTGGCAAAACGCTTGATTAAAACAAACCATACAGGTATTGCTTTTGGAGGGAATCGAAGATGTATTTGGAAGACATCAGTCCGATCATATTTGAATGGGGGCCGGTTGTGGTTCGCTGGTACGGTTTAATGTTCGCCATTTCTGTTTTAACCGGTTTCTATTACCTGCGAAAAAATGGGTTGCGGAAGGGTTTTGATGAAGATACTATATCTACCCTTTTCATCCTTGTCCTTGTTTTTCTTGTTATTGGGGCGCGGGCTGTTTTTGTGGCCGTTAACTGGTCATATTTTATGGAAAATCCGCATCTCATTATTCGGATTGACCAGGGCGGGCTGGCTTTTCACGGCGGACTGCTGGGCGGCATCATCATCAGCTGGATTTACTGCCGGATTAAGAAACTGAACTGGTGGGCCCTGGCCGATCTGGCCGTTCCGGGAGTTGCTACCGGGATTGCCCTGGTTCGTATAGCCAATATCTTTAACCAGGAAATACTGGGTCGGGAAGCGGTCCTATTCTTTTTCGAAAGGCATCCTACCCAGATCTATGGATCCCTGATTGGTATAGCCCTGCTTATATTTCATAATTATCTGGCCCGGCGCAGGGAACTAAAACCCGGCTACCTGTTCTGGAATTTTGTCCTGGGCTATACTCTGCTGCGCGGCCTAATTGAAGAAACCTTCCGTGATAACCCCCTGGCTGCAGGGGGCTTTGTCAGTGAAGCCTGGGGGGCGGGGTTCTTTACCGTGGTTCATCTTTTTACCCCGCCAATTGTCATTCTCTGCCTGCTAATGCTGTGGTGGATTAACCGCACTCAGCAGCCTTACCGTGAACTTTAAGCTCTCAGGCATTTATATACAAAATTATAATATAGTGATATAATAATATAACGGTTTAGGAAATAGTCTAATCCGGTTGGAAAACATGAATTGAGACTGGTAAGGTTATAGTGGTGATCTTGACTACTCTATTAAGATCATTTTTGGGGAGGTCAAAAATATGGTAAAAGCTGTTTTGGATGCTACCATCCTGGCGGAAAGTGAAAACACGGTTCTAGTTGAAGGAAACCACTATTTTCCGTCTGAGGATGTAAAGCAGGAATGCCTGTTTGAAAGCGACTACCGGACCAGCTGCCCCTGGAAAGGGCTGGCTCATTATTATGACCTCGAGATCGATGGGAAAAGGATTGAAAATGCGGCCTGGTCTTATCCGGATCCAAAAGAAAAAGCCCGCCACATAACCGGTTATTTTGCCTTTGGGAGGGATGTTAAAATTGAATAAAAACTTTGGAATACTAATGCTCGGCGGCCTGCTTTTAGTGGCTGCCGGTTGTGAACCGGCGCTTTCAGAAACCGGCTTCGAGGAAGCGGAGGAAGTCGAGAAAATAGAAGAAGTCAGGGGAGATGACGAAATGGATGAATTAAAAGAGCGCTTGACAGAACTGCAATACCAGGTCACCCAGGAAGACGGGACTGAACCCCCGTTTCAAAATAAGTACTGGGATAATAAAGAAGAGGGCATTTATGTGGATATAGTTTCCGGGGAGCCCCTGTTCAGTTCAACCGATAAGTATGATTCCGGAACCGGTTGGCCCAGCTTCACCAGGCCGATCTACGAAGAAAGTATTGTGGAAAAAGATGATCACAGCTATGGAATGCGCCGGATAGAGGTCCGCAGCAAGGGGGCCGATTCCCACCTGGGGCACCTTTTTGAGGACGGGCCTGATCCGACCGGCTTACGTTACTGCATCAATTCAGCGGCCCTGGAGTTTATCCCCAGAGATAAACTGGAAGCAAGAGGCTACGGGGAGTACGAGCGGCTTTTTGATTCTGAGTGATCCATCTTCTGTAAAGCTTAATTAGCTGTAAGGTTTAATTAGCGACATAATGAATTGCCCGATAATACGGTTCCTGCTTGATCAGCAGGAACCTTCTTTTTTGCAGGCATAATCCGCGCTTAGCCGGAACATGAATTTTTGCCGGCAGCGAGACTCAACATTGCTGCTGCCGCCGCGGTATAGAAGGGAAAGACAGCGGGCAGGTACTGCCAGATTAAACCGCTCAGGGGCGGCATCAAAGCTACTCCAAGAGAATAGGCGGCGAAAAAAATACCAATGGCCCGGCCCCTCCAGGCCGGATCGGAGTTTTCCATGACCAGGCCGAGCATGCCCTGGAAAGAAAAGCCGAAACCGGTGCCGTATATGACCATGGCAGCATAAAGTAATGGGGCGGCAGGGGCAGACGCGGCAAGGACTAAAGCGGCGCACAACAGGGCCAGCCCGACAGCGCAACCGGAAAAATCCCCTTTTACAAGCGGTTTTAATCTTCCGGGCCACAAGACCTGGATGACAATGGCGGTAAGGGCAAAAGTGGCAAATAACATCCCCGTCCGGGCATGGTCCAGGCCCAGCAGCCCGGCCCTTGCAGGCAAAAAAGAAGCCAGGGTTCCGGTGGATCCCATTGTTCCGAGAGCAAAGATGAAGGCCCCCTGCAGTTTGGGCCTGCTTAAAATCCAGCGGACAGGTATGGCAGGCGCAGTCAAGGGACTGCCCGTGGGATGGTCTTTTTCCAGGAGCAATAAGGCGGCGGCCAGGGCGGCGGCCATTAAGATGGCCAGGCCGTAATAAACGGCCTGAAAGCCCAACCGGTTCGCCGTTATACCGGCAAATAGGGGGCCCGTAATCGCGGCCAGGCCAATCGTGGCTCCAAATAAGGCCAGGCGCATATAGTAAGAGGAGCCCTCATTTTTTCCGGCAGTCAGCGAGGCCAGGGCGGCAGGGATTAACAGTCCGCCCATAAATCCATGGCCGGCCCGGATCATGACCAGGTGATAGGCGCTCCCGGCCTGGGTGTATAAAAGCAGAGCCAGCGAAACGCCGAGCAGGCCGTATATAAGCGGGTCCCGCCAGCCCTTCTGGTCTATAATAGCGCCGCCGGTAAAGTTTCCAAAAATGTTAAGCAGGGAATAAGAGCCGACCACCAGGCCCAGTAAAAAAGGAGTAGCGCCGAAAGACAGGGTATAAGGAGCCAGCACCGGCATCTGGGCATGGGTATCAAAGAAGGCGCAAAAGACAATCGCATAAACCGGGATCAAAAAATATTTAGCAGCGGGTTTATCAGATCTGGCTTTTAGTTTTCTTTCCTTTCCGGGCCCGCCTCTATGATTAGCCTGCAACGCTTCACCCCCGGTCTTATTGGCTGACAGCTTTGTTTGCTAATATACAACTATACAATAATTTACCGGTTTTTGATATAACTAAAATCTGTTCTAATCAGGTTTTATCTAAAGGCACATGGCTGATAGAATATTTCATGAGCTAGTTTTGCTCCAGCAGGGTCATTTTACGTGGTGACATTTAAGAGAACAAATTTAGCTTAACACTGAAGCGAAACTTATGTCTTGCATTAGAGCGCGCTAAGCCACGGGGACAGTCCCATCGTCTCCCCTTCAGCCTGCGCTGCGCTTCGGGATGCTCTAACCGTCACCTTGGCACCGCTTAACTCTTAATCTTTTGCTGTAGTATTAAATATCCCGGAACAATTAATACAACCAGAATTTTAATTGACACCGGGAGGAAGTGATGCTATAGTATTCTTGTTAGCTAAACCTAACATAATTTATTTTAACTGGCCTGAGCTAACAATATTTTAAGGTGGTGGTCCTGATGGTTCATTCTTTACCGGTTACTTCTTCACTGCAGGATTATCTCGAAGTTATTTTAAACCTGCACCAGGAAAAAGATACAGCCCGGGTTACCGATATTGCCGATCGCCTCGATATTGCCAAACCCAGTGTAATTCAGGCTCTGACGGTCTTAAAAGAAAAGGGATTGATCAGGCAGGATCGGTACGGTCCGGTAGAGTTAACCGATGAAGGACGGCGTTATGCCATGAAAATCAGGCACAGGCACAAGATAATCTACGGCTTTTTAACCCAGGTTTTGGGAGTATCTCCGCAAGTAGCGGAAGAAGATGCCTGTCTGGTTGAACATGACTTAAACAGCGAAACATTTGACAAACTGCTGCAATTTATGCTGGAACAGGACATCGATGCCGGTTTAAAGAAAGAGCTGGCCTGGCAGGATAAGGGTAAATGAATGGGTCATGGAGGTGACAGCTAATGGAAGTTTCGCTGGTCGATATGAAATCCGGCCAAACCGGGGTGATTACAAAGGTTCGGGGCGGGGCCAATTTTAGCCTGAAATTAAATCAGCTCGGGTTAAGGGAAGGCAAACGCATTAAAAAGATCAGTTCGGTCTTTAACCGCGGGCCGGTGACCATAAACGTAGACAATTATCAGGTTGCCGTAGGATATGGCAAAGCGACCCGTGTTTTAGTGGAGGTGGATCAAGTTGAAGAAAATAGTCCTGGCCGGTAACCCGAATGTGGGCAAGAGTGTGGTTTTTTCTCAGTTGACTGGCTCCAAGGTAATGATTTCTAATTACGCCGGAACTACGGTAGAATTCACCAAAGGTTTGCTCAATACCGGGCAGGGCACTTTTGAAGTCCTGGATGCTCCCGGCACATACAGCCTGGAACCCACTTCAAAAGTGGAGGAAGTAGCTTCAAGCCTTGTTGATCAGGCAGATATCGTAATCAACGTGGTTGATGCCACCAACCTGGAGCGTAATCTTTTCTTGACTACAGAGCTGCTGGAAAGGGAAGTTCCCCTCGTTGTGGCCCTGAATATGATTGATGAAGCCGGGCACAAGGGAGTGAAAATTGACATTGAAAAGCTGGAGTCCCTGCTGGGAGTGCCGGTTATTCCAACCGTTGCAGTAAGCGGAGAAGGCTTAAAAGAGCTCGTTGATTCGCTCTCAGGGGCGGTTAACAGGGGTCAATTTCCTTTAAATACTGCCAATCGCTGGGCCTACGTCGGTGAACTGGTCGGTGAAGTACAGGAAGTGGTCCATCGTCACCACAGCTGGCTGGAAACTCTGCAGGATGCCAGTTTAAGGCCCCTGACCGGCCTTCCCATTGCGGCTGCGGTCCTTTTCGTAGCCTTTCAACTGGTAATCGGGCTGGGAGAATTTATCCATGAAGCCATGGAAGAATTTATCTTTGAAGGTTTTTATGAAACCCTGCTGCTTTCTCTAAGTAACGCCCTTGGCGGTAGCGGTTTTTGGCATAATATTTTAATTGGCAGTCTGGTTGAGGGCAGTATAGATTTTGAAGAGTCGCTCGGAGTCCTGACTACCGGGGTTTATGTTGAATTGGGGGTAGTTCTCCCCTTCCTGGCAGTTTTTTACCTGGTGCTTGGGTTCCTGGAAGATTCAGGCTACCTGCCCCGCCTGGCGGTGATGGTTGACCGCAGCATGCACCGGATCGGGCTGCACGGTTATTCCATTATTCCCATGGTGCTTGGATTCGGGTGTAATGTGCCGGCGGCGCTGGCCGCCCGTAATCTGGAAAGCCGCCGGGAAAGGTTTATAGCCTGTACTTTGATGTCGGTGGCCATTCCCTGTATGGCCCAGCTGGCCCTGATCGTAGGCCTGGTCGGGCGCCATGGGTTCGAATATTTGGCCGTGGTTTTTGCCGCTCTCTTTTTCATCTGGGTTGTCCTGGGCCTGATTATAGACCGGGTTATGCCCGGCTATACTCCTTCCATGGTGATAGAAATTCCCCCCTACCGTATCCCCAGTGTTAAAGCCCAGGCTAAAAAGCTGGCCATGCGGATCAGGGGGTTCCTGGTTCATGCCACCCCTTATATCCTGGGTGGAATCCTGGTTGTAAACATCCTTTATACTGTGGGTCTCATTCAATTACTTGGGGTCCTATTTGCGCCGGTTGTGCAGGGTTTGCTGGGCCTGCCCGGTGATGCCGTTTCCACCCTTTTGATTGGATTCCTGCGAAAAGATGTTGCCGTGGCAATGTTGATCCCGCTCGGGTTAAGCGCCCGCCAGCTGGTAATCGGAGCCGTGGTCCTGGCCGCTTATTTCCCCTGCGCCGCTACTTTTACGGTTTTAGTTAAGGAGATGGGGGTTGTGGATATGGCTAAGTCGGCTGTAATCATGATAGTGACGGCCTTTTCAGCCGGTTTTATCCTCAACCTGCTGCTGGACACCATTATTCCCGCCGCTTACCTGGCCGCCGGCCTGGTTATATTGAGCATAATCCTGCCCATGGTGCTGGGGAGCACTTCGGATCGCCGGGAACTGTCCGATTTGGATGAAACAGCCTGATTCAGTCTTCAATCTGCAGACCGATATCCTGATGCGCTCTTTCCATCAGAGAATAGAATATCCACCTCCACGCTCATCAGGAAACTATTAGTCAAAGCAAGTCTTGACAAATGGTTTTTAAAGAGGTAATATTTATAGCATTAAATAAAAGTAATAAGATAGTATTAATATCATATCAGGAGTGTTTGAGTTGCTGCCACGTCAAGTTAAAGAAAACGTCCCAGTAAAAGTCGTGATTACCGGTTTATTTTCTTCTGCTTGCTGTTTTTCTTCCACCGCGCCGCACCGGTTTAATTGCCGGGGCGGGATCTCTTCCATGTGCCTCTAATTATTTACCGCAAACAACTGAAAAGGTAAAAATTAAGGAGGTCAAAATTCCATGTTCTATAACTTCGATACTTTATCTATTCATGCCGGACAAAATGCTGATCCGGCTACCGGTTCACGGGCCGTGCCGATTTATCAAACCACCTCTTATGTTTTTGATTCGGTGGAACATGCGGCCAACTTGTTTGGACTGAAAGAACAGGGCAATATTTATTCCCGCATCATGAACCCCACGGTGGGAGTTCTGGAAGAAAGGCTGGCCCGGCTGGAAAATGGAAGCGCAGCGCTGGCTCTCTCGTCAGGCCAGGCGGCCATAACCCTGGCTATATTTAACCTGGCCCGGGCCGGCCAGAACATTGCCTGCAGCAGCCATATTTATGGCGGCACCTACAACCTGTTTTCCTACACCATGCCGAGATTTGGCATTGAAACCAGGTTTTTTGATCAAAACGATCCGGGAAACCTGAAAAAGGTCCTTGATCAAGATACCCGGGCCGTATTTCTGGAATCAATCGGCAATCCCAGAAACAGGATTGCCAGGCTGGAGCAGATCAGCGAGATTGCCCATGAACAGGGGATTCCCCTGATCGTTGACAATACTGTTACCACCCCCTACCTTTTCCGTCCTTTCGAGCATGGAGCCGACCTGGTGATCCATTCTCTGACCAAGTTCATCGGGGGCCACGGCAGCTCGATCGGGGGCGCGGTTGTGGAAAAAGGGGACTTCCCCTGGAATAATGGTAAATATCCTGATTATTGCCGGCCCGATCCCTCTTACCATGGTTTTAAGTACTGGGAAAGTTGCCGGGGGCAAAAAGAAGGCGAACCTGGCCATGTATTCTCCGTAAAGGCCAGGGTTCAGCTCTTAAGAGATCTGGGCAGCTGCCTTTCCCCTTTTAATGCCTTTTTGTTCCTGCAGGGCCTGGAAACCCTTTCCATACGCATGATCAGGCACAGTGAAAATGCTCTTGCCGTAGCCAGGTGGCTTGAGGCCCATCCTGCCGTAGCCTGGGTTAATTATCCGGGGCTGGAAAGCCATCCCGACTACCGTTATGCCGGGGAAGTAATGCCCCGGGGCCAGGGTGCCGTGGTCGGTTTTGGCATTCGAGG
>SL_8KL_010_SEDDRAFT_10000515_pt1 | contig 33720 bp, 28 predicted proteins | sample SodLakKL_010_SED_4_FD_11160 | JGI IMG/M metagenome (IMG submission 11160)
TCCGGTTCTTCTTCTTCCAGCTCTTCTTCAGGTTCTTCCTCCGGTTCTTCTTCTTCCAGCTCTTCTTCAGGTTCTTCCTCCGGTTCTTCTTCCTCCGGTTCTTCTTCAGGCTCCTCTTTCACTTCCATATCTTTTACATCCTTTTCCAAACTATCCTCTTCTTCCTTTTCCCCTTCTTTTTCTTCCTCTTCCTCTTCCTCAGGTTCCTCTTCAACCGGTGGTCTGATCTCGATCTCATCGGGCAATACGGCTTTTGGATCCATCACCTTTACAGTAACGCCGATGACCCCTAGTTTGAGCTTTGCCTGTGCAAAGCCTTCGTCTATCCATTTTTTCTTCTCTTCTCCGCAGTATTTGATGTGACCGTCCTGGAATTTTTCGACCCTGTGCCTGGGACCGGTCAATTTACCCGAGAGCACTATCTGACAGCCCTTGGCTCCCGCATCCATTATATTTCTTACGGTAGAATGACCCGCCCTCCGGAAATACCATCCTCGTTCTAGGGAAGATGCAAGTTTTTCGGCCATTATCTGAGCGTTCAACTCAGGTACTCCTACCTCTTGGACTTCTACCTGTGGATTGTCAAAATCGAATCTTTTTTTGATCTCATCGGTCAATTCTCTGATCCTTTTACCTTTTCTACCTATAACTAAAGCAGGTCTTTCAGTATGAAGGGTGATCCGAGTCCCCATGGGAGTCCTGGTGACCTCGGCTCCTCCGAAGCCGGCTCTTTCAGTCTCCTTTTGGAGGAATTCTTTTAATTGGACTCGTTCCATTTTTTCTTCAACGAACTTTTTTTCTCTTGCCACTATTACTCCTCCTTTTCTTCTAATATGATCTCGATGTTAGTTCTTTTAGTATCTTGGGGTGAACTTCTTCCGAACGCTCTAGGTCTAAAGCCCTGTATAGGAGCCGCTCTATGAGCAGCTATATGTTTGATCCTCAGCTCTTCTGAATCTAGACCTTTATTTTCAGCGTTAGCTTTACATTCTTCTATGAGCGACCTGACCTTTTTACAGACCTTCTGAGGATATCCTCCGGGTCCGACGCCCTTCTGGTGAGCCACACGTTTGTTATGTTTTTTGTAGGGCACCGCCCTTTCACCCTCTATCACCTCGTCGAGTATGTTCAAAGCATTATCGACGTCTCTGCCCCTCACCATATCACAGACTTCCACCGATTTTTTAGGTGATATCTGATACTCGCGTCCAAATGCCTTTGCCGTGGTTTCCGGATCCGTCTCCATAGAATAACCCATACTTCATCACCTCATTTAAGTGGTATATATTTCGAAGAACGCGTCGCTCCAATACCAGGCCCTGAATGCTCGACTACCTTTCTTGTGAGAGCGAACTCACCCAAATAATGACCCACCATCTCCGGCTCTATCTTTACGGTTTTATACTCTTCTCCGTTGTGTATCGCTATCCTTTTTCCCACGAACTGTGGTAGTATGATCATCTCTCTTCTGTGAGTTCTGTAAACATCCTTCTCTTTGTTTTCGATCGTATCTAACAACCGTTTCTCACCTTCGTTCAATCCTCTATCTAAAGATCGCCTTGCTCTTGCAGGGAGAACCTCTTTCAATTCAGCCAAGGACATATCTTTTAGTTCTTCCATGGTATGACCCCGGTAAGTGAATTTTTGTCGACCTCTTGATTTACTATCATCAGCCATGATTGATCACCTTTCTTTTTTCTTCTTTTTCTTATCTTTCTTCTTTTTCTTGGAAGAGATATTACCAACCTTTCTACCTGGAGGCGCATTGGATGAAACCGTGGAAGGTACACCTACGTGCTGGTGATCGCCTCCGCCGTGAGGATGGTCCACTGCATCCATAGCGACTCCTCTCACCTTTCTAGCTCTCTTCGCTTTACTTCTCAAACTGTTGACCCTTTTACCAGCTTTTACAAAGGGTTGATCCGTACGGCCGCCTCCGGCTACTATGCCTATGGTGGCTCTACACCTGTTATCCACTGTTTTTTTCTTACCAGAAGGCAGTTCCAAAACAGTCTTTTTTCTTTCCTGGGCCACGACCGTGGCATGGGTCCCGGCGGTTTTAACCAATTTACCACCATCGAGGGGTTCCAACTCTATATTGTAGACGAACATACCGACGGGGATACGATTAAGAGGTAAAACATTACCTTTTTCAACCTTGGCCTTGGGACCGACCTCTATATTTTCTTCCACCCAAAGACCGTGATTTGCTATCATGAAAGACGTTTCTCCATTTTCAAACTCGACTTCAGCTAAAGGAGCCGTTCGTCCAGGAGCGTGATGAAGGTCTACAACCTTACCTTCCGTTTCCTGACTCTTGGGATAACCGGGTTTAGCAAGATGTCGGTGGCTTGGAGATCTGTACGTAGGTGATCCTTTGCCTCTCCTTTGTGGTATGACTCTTTTACCCATCTAGAACACCCCTATCCTCATGCCTATTTCCTCGGCCGAATGCTCTTCAGTAAACTTCACGACTGCTCTTTTGCCGTTCCCGTCTATACGCGTGTTGACCTTTTCGACGTCAACATCGAATAATTCTTCCACCGCATCCGCGATCTGATGCTTTGTAGCCTTCAAATCGCAGATGAACTCGAGTTTGTTCTCTTCTTCCATCTCCATCATCGTCTTCTCCGTCACGTAGGGATGTAAAACCACTTTGTGAGGTGAGTCATATTTGACCATACTTACCAATCCTCCAATTGATTTAAGGCTTTAACACTGAAGATAGTTAATCTTCCCAAGTCTCCTCCCGGAGATAGATCTTCTATGGTGAGTGTATGGGGTGTTTTCGCACTCACGCCCGCTAGATTAGAGAATGCGTCTAAACCTTTAGAACCCTCGGGCAGTACCACCAGCAAACTTTTAGGAGTCCTATATTTACGGTTTCTCCTTTTTCCTTTGCCTGCTCTTATGTTCTTTCCTTTTTTAGCTCTCTTTATATCTGAGTACAGACCAAAGTTTTTCAGCAGTTCTACGGCATCTTTTGTTTTATCTAGATCCTCGATACCTTTTTCCACTACCAAGGGGGTCTCTATCGAATCATTTTCTATCCTGTGTCCCCTCTCTTTGATAAGATCAATGTTGGCAGTTGCTGCTAGAGCCGAGCGTCTTGCTTTAGCTCTTTCCTTCTTATTTATCTTTTTAGACAGGTCCTTCTCAGGCTTGGGGGGATGAGCTCTCCTACCGCCGCGAGTCTGTGGTGTTGCGGCCGCCCTGTTACCTCCCTGCGTCAATCTCTGGACCCTCGCCATCCCTTGGCCTATACCCTGCATCTCCGTAGCGTGCCTCATGCCTGCATCTTTGGAAGGTCCGTAGGGCTGCTTTTTGTTAGCCTCTGAAGCCTCAACGGCCCTTTTCACCACGTCAGGGCGTACCTCTTCAGAAAAGGCAGGTGGAAGATCGATCTTACCTTTGCTTTCCCCTTTAACGTTGTATATCTTAGCTTTCATAGATTATACCCCCTGGTTAGACTCGGTTGATATGTACGTAAGGTTCGGTTCGTGAACATCGTATCTATCATCTCTCACGGAATCTCTCATTATCGACAATCTCTTCGTAGGACCGGGTATGGAGCCGTGTAGAACAACATATTTGTTATTTATCACACCATAGTTTACAAAACCTCCGTCTGGAGTAACTTCTTCGCCATCTTCGCCCACCTTGAGGACACGCTTATTCAACTCCGTCCTCTGATGATAACCGGTTTGACCGGCCTGAGGTACCGTCGGTCGAGTATAACCCGGTCTGAAAACACCAGTGGTACCTACGTTCCTTATTGATTTACTATTCTTGTGTCGGAGTAATTTAACTCCCCACCTTTTTACATGACCCTGGAATCCTTTGCCTTTCGTTATAGCCGATACGTCGACCATCCTTCCGGCTTCGCAGAACTTTTCATATTCTACATCCTTACCTAGTATATCTCTTCCAAAGTCTATTCTCTCTTGGATGGTCCCTCCTCCTATCCTAAACTCCATTATCTCTGGAACCTTTTTAGGTATCCCCGAAACCAGTTTGGGTTGAGTATGGATTATAGCTCTTACCTCATCCACCAAGTCTTCATCTATCTTTTTCCACATCTCGCTAGTTTTGTATTGATTGGGGATCGGCAATCTCTTTTTCAACGAGTCGTCTACTTTACTAGCCCATACATCTCCCATGGTCTTCAAACCCTCATGAGTTTCTTGATAAAAACGTAAACCGCATACTTTCGCCGGGGGCACCTCAACTATAGTGATGGGGATGCGTATCTCTTGTCCAGATGTTGTGCTTTCACGTCTGTAATCCACAACAAAAGCGTGGCTCATACCAGCCTTGTAACCCGGAAAAGCTTGAAGCTTCGGCTCCCCGTCCCATTCTGGCCAGGACCGGATCTTAGGCACGGTGCTCTTTGCACGCTTTCTAGGGGAATATCCCATGGAACCTCTTCTCGGATGATGTGTGTCTACCATATGTACACCTCAATATGATTAACTCTGCGTAAAGCAATGGAGACAGAATCCCCTGCTTTGGGTGTTGTCCATAGACCGTGACGCGGCACGAAAGGGATCCGAACTGGATTGCCCTGTCACGTCTGGTCAACAGACAGAGTAATGGGGTATTACAGGCATTTGTTATTTAAATGTAACGGTGCATACCTGGTTAAAAAATAGAAAAAAGTCTTCTTTTTTGGCGTTCCATCTTTTGCTCACCGTTTTTTCTTGGCCAAAAGAGCTACCAGTACGATCACCACCAAAACGACCAAGACCAACCACCAAAGGAATGGTGAATCCGGTTCCCTCACTGAGACCACCACTTCCGCACTGTGATCTACCTCATCTTCGTCGTCTAGACTCCTAACAGAAAGTTCGGTATCGCCTTCTCCTTCGGCCTCCCAAGTAAATCGGCCTTGGAACGTATCACCACCGACGATATTCACGTTCTCTTCCATTTCTATGAGACGCCCGTCGACTAGGAATTCTATCTTTTGCTCTCCATCGATATCACCTGTGTTCTCAACGATGAATTCCACCACTATCTCTTCGCCTTCTTCGAACTCTTCGTCGTCTTCTGGAGAAGTGATATTCACCTCAAAATTTGGTTCCTTGAGAAAATTAGCCGTTAACGACTTGTTTTCCTCGATAACCAAGGTGATATTTTCATCATCACTCTCGTGATCACCGGTCCATCCTACGAAGGTCCAACCAGGATCGGGGAAAGCCTCTACCTCGATCTCCTCCTCGTATTCGAATATATGATCACCAGGCCTGGGATACGTTGTGCCTTCTCCTTCAACATCTATCACCAGTTCGTATTCGCGCCTCTCAAAGTAGGCTGTGACTTCCTTGTCTTCATCCATTGTTATACTGATATCTTCTTCATTACTTTCATTATCTCCTCCCCATTCCACAAATTTCCAACCCTCGCTCGGCATGGCCTCCACGGTGACCTCTTCATCACGATCATGAGTGTAAGTACCTGGCTCAGGATCAGTAGTCCCTTCTCCAACGATGTTTATGGTAAGGTCGAATTCCATCTCCATCTCTTCAAAGTGTGCTCTTATGGTCTTGTCTTCGTCCATGATCACGGTTATCTCTTCCCCTGTATCGTCATGATCACCGGTCCATCCTACGAATTCCCAATCCTCTTCTGGAATAGCTCTTAAAGTCACCTCCGTACCATCTTCATATAGGTGAGTTCCGGGCTCCGGTTCTGTTGTGCCTTCTCCCTCTACATCTATGGTCAACGCGTTTCTTTCGACACCGTCGCCATAATTGCAGATCCATATACGGGCTTCATGCTCTACGACCATCGGTATGTCTTCCCCCATATATAGATTGAAACCGATCATAACGATATCCGAAGAAGCACTTCCATCTAAAGGTAGAACTACCTGATCTTCTACAAGGGTCATTGTCTCTTCCAACCAAGTTTGGTCTGCCTGAAAGACCACTTCCCCCTCGGAATAAAGGCAGGCCATTATGAAACCATAGAATCCGGTCCCTCCGGGAACAGGTCCCTCGGCCATACCACTGACATATATCTCTTTGTCGCCATCACCGGTTCCATCGACGGCATCTACAGTCTGACCGATCGCATCCCCCATATCTAATCCCGTATCCGGGAAGAAAGTGTCTCTGCCGAGTATTTCAAGGTCGGGATAGCTAAGCACGGCCACCTCTACGTGTGTTCCCTGCATGCCTTCATTGGCCCCTGTGGTTACTACCTCGAGTTCACCGTCTCCCGTTAAGTCAGCGGTATCTAAACCAAAGACTCCCGAGTTTATTTCCCAAGTGATGGATTCACTGAGTGTTAGATAGTCCCCGTCCCATCTCCAAACACGTATCTCCGATTCTCCTCCACTTCCTCCTCCCGTGATTATCTCTTTTGTTCCGTCGCCTACTAGGTCGGCTATCTCTACACTCTGCACGTTGGAGAGATCATCTACCTCCCATCTTTCCTCCGCACTCAAAGAGAGTGACGAGTCGTGCTCAATATTCCAAACGGTGATCTGCGCCTTTGTTTTGTCACCATCATCATCAAAATTAGATACGCCTCCAGTCACAACCTCCAAATTGCCATCGGAATTGATATCGTCCACCGCTATCGAGTGCACCGTATTGTTATAATCATCGTCGATCCACTGTTCCTCGTGAAGTAAATTTATCGAATCGCCGTCGTATCCCCACAGCCTCAAGTCTGAACGTGGTGGTTCGGATTCATCCTGCCCACCTGTTATTATAAGTGAATCAGAAGGGTCTGTGCCTATGGACGATATCCTACCAAGATTTTCTGGGATGGTTTCCACCATCACCTCCAATTCAGCAGTAGCTTCATCATAGTCCCATATCCTGATAGCTCTTTGGTCTTTGCCCTCGTCATCTTCTCTATGGTACGCACCCCTCTCCTTATCATGTTCTCTTGTCTCATACCATCCGCTTCCGCCACGGAGATCATTTTCCGCCGTCTCCATATCTTCAGAACCGGTGATCAATTCTATAGATCCGTCTCCGGTCATATCTCCGTATGCTACAGAAGTACCCATGCTCCCATATACATCCGCGATGGGGTGTCCACTTTCAGTGGCGTTCTGCCAGGCCACATCATTCCTTGGCTCAAACTGGGACAACTGCCTTGTTTTCTCCTCAACACTTTCGGTAGCTGAACAGGAAAAACTCACCGCTACGGAAGCCACAGACAGGACCAAAAACAAAGCTAACAGGCTCGAAATATATTTCCCTATATCCTCGCTCCACATCCCTTTTCACCTCTTTTTTTATAGATGATATCTCGCTATATTGCGGCTATAAACGAACATGCTTTGTATAGGCATCATAGTATATATAGATTAGGGTATCACTTTTCATCCCTATTTACAGGCTCACCACAAAAGAACTCTTTGCTCTCCGGACACGGACCCCTAACGCAGGGAGCCCCAGCGTCCTTAAAGATCAGCGGTGCTTCTTCCCTGGCTAGTTCAAGCATCCTGTGGGCCATGTCTCTTATCTCCCACTGTGCCCTCTTACAGCATCGTAGAGAAAAGAAGTGCCAAAGTTCCCTTGCGTTCATGGTTACTATTATGTTGGTTTTGGTTGCATTAGGCAGAACGTACCTGGCATCTTCTAAAGGTATCGAGGTCTCTTTCAGCTCGGTGTAAGTCTTCCGTATATCTTCCATCAGATCTTTGAACAGCCTTTCCGCTCTCTCGTTATCCTTGATCGAGTCCGGAACCACTGGGTCAAAATCATCTATGTCGACGTACCTCTGACTCTGCTGACTGTACGAAGCCAACCTATGCCTTACCAATTGATGAGTCAACGATCTAGATACGTCGTGTATCGCAAAGGTGAAGGAAGCATGTTCGATCACACTGTGATGACCGCTTTCCCTGATCTTCTTCAAGATTTCATCTATCTCATCTTTGCTCATCTCTTCTTTTTTCGGAACTTCCTCACTGTAGCACGTCAGTGCGGCCTGCGCGGCACATCTGTCCGGTTCGGGCGTGTGGTTGATCAATTCTACTTTCATTTTATCACTTCAGAACAGACCGGTTATTTTACCATCTTTATCTATGTCTATATCCAGGGCGGCCGGGCGTTTAGGCAAACCAGGCATGGTGGTTATATCTCCCGCCATGGGGATCAAGAAGCCGGCGCCGGAATTCAGTTTGACCCTTCTTATCTTGACTTTGAAGTCTTTGGGTCTTCCTCGTAAAGACCTGTCGTCAGAGAGCGAGTAATGTGTCTTAGAGACGCATATGGGTAGATCGTCGAAGCCCATCTTAATGATCCTTTTAAGGTCTCTCTCGGCCCTAGGGGTATAGACTACATCCTTCGCCCCGTATATCTTGGTGGCTATATCATATATCTTTTCTTTAGGAGGCTCGTTCAAAGGATATAGTGGTCTAAAATTGCTCTTTTTTTCAGAACATATGTCCATCACCACTTCGGCCAGTTCTAAGCCTCCTTCGCCACCTTTCTGATGTACTTCTACCACGGCATGAGGGACTTCGATACTTTTGCAGAGTTTTCTAAGATAATCTATCTCCTCTTCTGTATCATCATCGAATCTGTTGATAGCTACCACCACGGGTACGCCGAACATCTGTATGTTCCTAAGATGTTTATCTAGATTTGCTAAACCTTCTTTCAGTGCTTCGAGATCTTCTTTATCCAGGTCCTTGACCGAGACGCCTCCCTGTCTCTTCAAAGCTCTCACCGTAGCCACCATCACCACCACGCTGGGCTTTATATCTCCTTCTCTACAGACCACGTTAAAGAATTTTTCCGCACCCAGGTCGGAACCGAAACCTGCTTCCGTTATAAAATAATCAGATAAACCCATCCCTATCTTAGTCGAGATCAAACTGCTGGTACCGTGGGCTATGTTGGCAAAAGGACCGCCGTGTACCAAAGCTGGTACGCCTTCGATGGTCTGTACTAGATTCGGTTTTATGGCGTGCTTCAATAGAGATGCCATGGCTCCAACACATCCGAAGTCTTCCAGAAAGACGGGCTCGTTGTCGTGTGTATAGGCCACAACTACCCTCGACAAACGTTCTTTGAGTTCGGTTATACTCTCGGTCAAACATAAGATGGCCATCACTTCGGAGGAAGCCGTGATGCCGAAGGAATTTTCATGGGGCATACCGTCGCTCCTGCCTCCCAGACCCACGACGGTGTTCCTCAATGCCCGATCGTTCATATCCATGACCCGGGGCCAAACTATCTTCCTAGGATCTATGTTGAGTTCGTTACCTCTATGCATATGGTTGTTGACCACGGCTCCGACCAAGTTATGAGCGATGGTTATAGCGTGAAGATCACCTGTAAAATGGAGATTTATATCTTCCATGGGCAGAACTTGAGAGTATCCTCCACCCGCGGCACCACCTTTGATACCCATTGTGGGACCGATAGAAGGTTCTCTTATACCTAGAGTGGTCTTTTCGTCCAGGCGCCAAAGTGCCTGTGCTAGACCGATGGTGACCGTGGTTTTACCTTCACCGCCCCTGGTAGGCGTCATGGCCGTGACCAATATCAGATCGCTCTCATGGTCGTCGCCTTTACTTTTGTATTTTTTCACAGCTTCAAGGCTGAATTTCGCCTTAAAATCGCCTCTAGGTTCGATCTCGTCTTGTCTCAATCCCAGTTTTTTCGCTATATCGTTTATGGGCTCTAATTCGGCCTCTTGAGCTATCTCGACATCGGACTTCATGTTCTTCGTTAAGGAGAGGAGATTTAAAATCATATCGATTGTCTTTACGAGGTAAGAGTAAAACTTATCAAATAGCTGTATCTTAGGTCGGTTCGGTGTTTCAATTGTCGCAAAAGGCACTTATAAGCGTTTACGAAAAGAGTGGAGTAGTTGACTTCGCCAAAGGTCTTGTCGAGAACGGATTCGAGATCATCTCTTCAGGGGGTACGGCATCAGTATTAGAAGAAAATGGATTAGAAGTGCAAAGAGTGAGCGAGGTCACAGGTTTTCCCGAGATATTGGACGGAAGAGTGAAAACTTTACATCCTAAGATCCACGGTGGAATTTTATACCGAACTGGAAAACACGAGAAAGAAGCGGAAGAGCATGCGCTGCCGATGCTGGATCTCGTTGCCGTGAACTTATACCCCTTCGAAGATGTAGTCGAAAAAGAACACGAACTAGAAGAAGCCATAGAAAACATCGATATCGGCGGCGTAGCCCTGTTGAGAGCCGGAGCAAAAAACCATGATAGAGTCACGGTGGTCACGGAACCCCAGGACTACCGACCCGTTCTAGACGAACTAGAAGAAGAAAAAGAAGTGCTCTTGGAGACCAGGATCAAACTTGCCCTTAAAGCGTTCCAGAAAACCGCAAATTACGACGCTGCTATATCTCAATATATGCACCAAAGATTCGTAGGGGGAAAATTACCCGAGTTTTACCACGTGGTAGGTGAAAAGGAATGGGATCTTAGATACGGGGAAAACCCGAATCAAAAGGCCGCTTTCTACAGGAGTAAAAGGGTCGAAGAAAGTTCTGTTCTTAAAGCAACGCAGCACCACGGTAAACAGTTGTCTTTTAACAACATATTGGACCTAGAAGCCGTTATGGACATGGTCAAAGAATTCAAAAGGCCAACGGTGGCGGCGGTAAAACATACTAATCCCACGGGTGTAGCTTCCAAAGAGGATATTACAGAAGCTTACAAACTTGCCCACCGATGCGATCCCGTTTCTATATATGGAGGGATAGTAGGAACGAACCGAACAGTACCTGTAGAGATGGCCGAAGAGATCGATAAAATATTTGTGGAAGCCATCATAGCTCCAGGATACGAAGATGGAGCGATAGAGGTACTAAAGAACAAGAAAAACATACGGATAATGGAACTGCCCGAATGGATCAAAGAAAGTAAAGGATACACCTGTCAATGGGTTACCGAAGGGCTTTTGGTACAGGAAAAGAACACTGAAACCGCCGGTAGAGACGATTACGAGGTGCAGAGCCAACGAGAGCCGGATGAAGATGAATTGAAGGCCATGGAGTTCGGATGGAAAGTCGTAAAACACGTAAAATCCAACGCCATAGTATTTTCAAAGAAGGACCATGTAGTGGGGATCGGTGCGGGACAGATGAGCCGAGTCGACTCGGTGAAGATAGCACATATGAAGGCAAAAACTGAGACCGAAGGTGCCGCTATGGCTTCCGACGCATTTTTCCCATTCCGGGATGCGGTGGACGAGGCAGAAAAAGCTGGTATCAAAAGCGTGATACAGCCCGGCGGTTCTATAAGAGATGACGAAGTAATCGAAGCGGTAGACGAATACGATATGAGCATGGTGTTCACGGGACTCAGAGTTTTCAAACACTGAATCAAGAGTGATCTCATGGAAAATGAAAAGGATATGATCGCTGCTAGAGATATAGAAGACCCAAAAGAAGAGTTCGATCATCCCGAAGAATATTTCTATTCTTTGAAACGCGTGGGAACGAAGCTCGGCTTGGATAAGATAGAGGATTTTTTACACGACCTAGGCGACCCACAAGAAGATCTTGAATCCGTATTGGTCGGAGGTACCAACGCAAAGGGTTCCGTCTGCACGGCCCTGACGGAGATACTTAAAGAAGGAGGTTATAAAACCGGCCTGTATCTATCGCCTCACCTCCTCAGATTCGAAGAAAGGATACAGATAGACGGCGAGAATATAAAGGAAAAAGAGCTTTGGCGTCTCATCGAAAGATTACATCCTAAAGTCAAAAAGATCGAAGAAGAAAATCCAGAAAAAAGACCGAGTTTCTTCGAAGTTCTGACTTCGGCCGCCTTCCTTCATTTTTCAGAACAAAAAGTTGATTTTGCCGTGCTTGAAGTAGGCATGGGCGGAAGGCTGGATGCTACCAACGTGGCTCCCCACGACTTCTCCGTCATCACCTACATAGGTTACGACCATGCCGAGTATCTCGGTGATTCTAAAAAGGAGATAGCCCGTGAAAAAGCAGGTATAATAAACGATCATAATTATTTTGTGACTGGAGAAAAGGACGAGTACATAAGAGATCATTTCAAAAAAGTTTGTGAAAATAAAAAGGCGGAGTTCAACTACGCCTTCGAAAGAGATCATGCCATCCTATCAGATCCGCTCAGATTGAAGACCGAGCCATATGGAGAGATAGAAGTGCAGGGGATAGTTCCCTGGTTAGCCGAGAACGTACTCTTGAGTTTAGAAATAGCGGAGGGCATCCAAAAAAGAGGTTTCGACCTTGATAAAAGAGCCATCAAGAGAGGCATAGAAAAGACCGTATTTCATGGCAAGATGGAGACAATAAAAAAAGAACCCTGGGTCATGATTGATTCCGCCCACAATAAGACCGGATTCCAAGCACTGAGGACGGGTTTGGAAAAGCTGGATCACGACAGATTACTTGCAGTAGTAGGAATCCTTGAAGATAAAGACTACGAGAGCATGATAGATATTTTAGGACCCATCACCGACGTAGCATATACGGCTGAACCGGTAAGCGAAAGGCGATTGGAGAGTAAAATATTAGCTGAAGGGTTTCAACGACACTGTCCCGCGAGATCTTTTGGACACGGTATAGAAGCGCTCCGCAGGGCGGAATGTGAATGGAAAGACGGAGATATAATAGTCATCACTGGATCACTTTACTTGTTGGGTGATATACTAAAAAAAATAAAGGAGGAAGAAAATGGATCATGATTTTGACCGTATGATGGAACATCTCAGGGACGAATTCGAGGTAGGAGCTTTTCCGGGTAAGGCTCCCGATGAAAAGAAAACACCCGATAGATCACCTTTCCAGGTACTGATCTCAACCGTACTCTCACAAAGGACTAAAGATGTGAACACGCACAGGGCCTCGGAAGCCTTATTTGCAAAGTACCCTACTCCAAAGGATCTTTCCGAAGCTCCTCTAGACGATATAAAAGAACTGATAATACCCAGCGGATTTTACAACGTTAAGGCGGAAAGGATAAAGAATATAGCCGAGAGGATACACCATGAGTTCGACGACGAAGTGCCGGACGACCTGGAACTGCTCTTGGACCTCGAGGGCGTAGGAAGAAAAACGGCCAACTGCGTTCTCGTCTACGGCTTCGGAGAACCAGCAGTACCTGTGGACACTCACGTACACCGGATCAGCAATAGACTTGGTATCGCAAGTACGGGGCATCCGGAAGAAACTGAAAAAGTACTAGAGAAAAAAATACCTAAGAGATATTGGATAGAGATAAACAAATTGATGGTCCAGTTCGGCAAGAAGATATGCAAACCCAGAGAGCCGAGATGTGAAAGATGTCCCTTGACAAATATGTGTAGATATTGTAAACAACCCACACCCTAGAAGGGTGGGGCTTTCCGAGAGGGAGCCTGTGTTTACCAGCCTAAGCCACGCAATACGCAATATGGCTACGTTACCCGTGCATCACACCTTCGGATATTTCGGGAAAACACGGTTTTTCCGATATCGAAGGAAAACTTCGTTTTCCTGTAGATGCCACCTCAGTCCGTTGCTCTGTGGTCAATGTCTAAACATTCCTGTTGGGTCGGGAAAGTGGCATGGACGAGAAAAGCGGGATAACATTGGCGAGAGGTACCTAACTGGTTGCCAGAACCAGGGCCTAAAGCCATCAAACTGGCAAAATAAAGGAAAGTGAACCCATGAGCAAGAAAGTATATGTGCAGAACAAGGATGGTACGCCGTTGATGCCCTGCAAGCCAGCGAAAGCGAGGCATCTACTCGGAGACGACAAAGCCGAAGTGGTACAGAGAACACCGTTCACCATACGGCTGAAATGGGACTGCGAGGACAATACACAGAAAGTGAGAGTCGGTCTCGATACGGGTTCTAAGAAGGCTGGTGTTTCAGCGGTACGGGAAGACGGAGAGGTACTCTACCAGTCGAAAGTCCAGTTGAGAACCGATATCCGGTCGAAGATGGACAGGCGAAGAAGATACAGACGTTCACGTAGAAGTCGGAAGACCAGGCACAGAGAACCAAAGTTCGATAACAGGCGAAGAGAAGAAGGCTGGCTGCCGCCCAGTTTGAAGTCGAAGGCGGAAAGCATGGTGAAGGCCGTGAAGAAAGTATCGGAGATATTGCCCGTCGAAGGTGTGAACGTTGAGATAGCTCCCTTCGACATGCAGAAGGTGAAGGACCCTGATATCGAAGGAGAAGAGTACCAGAACGGCGAGTTGAAAGGACACACGTCAGTGAGACAGTACGTTCTTTACAGGGACAAGCACCAGTGTATCAACTGTAAGAAAGACGATGTACCTCTACAAACGCATCATATACAGCCCAGAAGTGAAGGAGGTACAGATAAGCCATCGAATATGGTCTCCCTCTGTGTCGAATGCCACGAGAAGGTACATTCAGGAGAGATAGAGCTGTCGGAGAGGAGTTTGAAATATTGGACCAACAAGGAATACAGGTTTGCGTCTCACGTCAACTCGATGAAAGATCGCATAGTGGACGAACTGAGGAGACTATTTGACGACGTAAAGGTGATCTTTGGTAACATGACGAAGGCTGTCAGGAAGAAACTGGGATTGGATAAATCAGATGTGAACGATTCCATAGCTGTAGCTTCAATGGACTTGATCGATAAAGATTTCGTCAGCAAGCTGGAATACACGTTCGTCAAAAAGTGTATACCAAAAGGCAGGTATAGACTTCATAAAGGTGAGAGGAGTGAAGTGAGGATATCGGCCGATAACTCTGATTACTTCGGTTTTAACCGATGGGATAAAGTAGAGCTACTAGATGGGACGGTTGGATTTGTTAAGGGTAGAAGAAAATCAGGATACTTTGATATATCGGATATCCATGGAAATTCATACGATCATTCGATCAAACATGGCAAACTTGAGTTGATTTCTAGAGCAGATACGATCATAACGGAGGTGAAGGGTAATTCCTCCCCACAGTAGAACTGTGGGGTTTCCTTACCTGATGGTGATATTATGAAAATTAAGATAGATGATATAAAAACATATCCCATAGCGATAGACAGAGACGAAGTATTTAGGATCTCAACGGGCTCGTCTCTCACCGCAGAGAACGTTTTGGTACGTATAATATCCGAAGAAAAAGAAGGCTGGGGAAACTCCAGCGCCAACAGCGTGACTCAAGAGACCACCGAATCTATACTCAAAGCCGTTAACGTAATGGCCTCTGAGATGGAGAACAAGGTTGTGGACGTTGAAGATAATTGGAAGCGCATGAGAGATAAATTACCTGAGGACCCTTCGGCGTTGGCAGGTGTGGACATAGCCCTCTACGACCTGTGGGGTAGATGGGAGGGAAAAAAAGTTTACGAGATCTTCGGCGGCGTGGGAGACGACATCTTGACGGACAGGACCATAGGTCACATGACAGAAAGCGAAACTAGAGAACACGCCAGGGAGTTCATAGACCAGGGATTCAAGGCCATCAAGATAAAGATAGGGTTGGGATTGATGGAAGACGTTAGGAGGATAGAGGCGGTACGTGAAGAAGGAGGTCCAGACCTGAAGATCTGGGTGGACGCCAACCAAGCGTTCAAACCTGAAGAATCCATAACTTTATGTCATATGATCGCGGACTTGGATGTGGAATTCGTCGAACAGCCCGTTCATGTAGACGACCTCAAAGGCTTGAAAAAAGTCACTGAAGAAACCGATATACCCATCATGGCGGATGAAACCATCAAAGGACCGAAGACGGCCGAAAAGATCTGTACCGAAGAGATCGCAGATATGATCAACATAAAATTGGCCAAATGCGGCGGCCTGACCGGAGGTAGGAAGATAGTAGATATAATGGAAGAATACGGCGTAAACGGCATGGTTGGATGCATGGGTGAGACAAGTGTATCTATAGCCGCAGGTGCACACCTGTTCAACAGTACCTCAAAACTAAAATACGCAGATCTGGACAGCCACTTCATGCTTTCCGATAATATAGCTAGTGGTTTAGATTTTAGAGAAGGCAAGCTACACATCTCGGACCAACCCGGACTAGGTATGAAAGTCCACGAAGATAAGGTAAATAATCATCTCATGGACTTAGAAGGTGAAACATGATAATCAAAACACCCAGCAGACTGCATTTTGGTATAATCGATCTCAGCAGGAGTCTCAGAAGAGAATACGGCGCCTTGGGACTCACTTTAGAAGATGGTTACGAGATAGAGATACTAGCGAAAAACGATAAAGGACTCCTGGTAAAAGGTGATGAAAGGGAATGCAGGATCGTAAAAAAAGTACATGAAAGGTTAGAAAAGAAGTTTAAATTACCTCATGGTTTCAACGTGACCATAAAAAAAAGTGTGCCTAGACACGTGGGATTAGGGTCCACCACCCAGATCACCTTAGGAACCGGTTTCGGCATGTTGAAAACCATCGGTGAAGAAAAAAAAGGATATGAACTGGCTACGATGCTTGAAAGAGCACGTTATTCAGCCATAGGTACGTACGGCTTCGATTCGGGAGGGTTCATCGTAGAAGGTGGAAAAACTGATAAGAACGAAGTACCTCCTCTTCTTTTTAGAAGCGAAGTGCCGGAAGACTGGAGATTTTTGATAATCTGCCCCGAAAAAAGGAAGGGTTACGACGAAAAAGAGGAAAAACCCATAATGGACGAACTGAAGGTGGAACGAAAGTATCCTGAGAAGATATGTCATAATATCTTAATGGGTTTGCTGCCCAGCTTGATAAAAAGAGATATCCAAGCCTTCGGTGAGCATCTAACAAATATTCAAAGGTTGGTGGGAAGATCATTCGCCGACTATCAAAGTGGAATCTATCATCCTGCGGTGGCCGAGGTCATGGATAAGTTGGTAGAAGAAACCTACGGGGCCGGACAGAGTTCTTGGGGGCCCACCGCATATGGGTTGGTCAAAGCAAGTGAAGTTGACGAAGTCAAAGAAAAAGTTCTACCCAATGATCATAGAGAGTACGGAGTATGGGTGGGTAAACCCGACAACCAGGGAGTCAGAGTAGAAGAGTGAATCTTACTTCTGCATCTCTATCTTTTCAGCTATTTTGTCTATATCTCCCAGGGCGTCAGCTACAGGTAACCCATACTTTTCCTCGTAACGCATTATGTACTCTTCCGTTTCCTCCTCGGTAAGATCTTCGGTGTTCAAAGTTATGGCTATCACGTCGGCTCCAGAAAATTTTTTGATCAGCTCCATCTCTTCATCCAATTCCGGCATCGGCCACTTGATCTTTTCTTCCTGGTAGTGCCTGTACCTTCTACCGGGAGCATGTTGGAGAACCACTCCGTCGGGTTGGCTGGCTGCAAGTATGGCCCTAGAACCGCAAACGTAGGCAGGATGAGATATACTGCCCTGTCCTTCTACGAGTATGAAGTCCGGTTCTTTGTCTTTCCAAACCCTCCATATATGATGTTCGAGTTCACCCACCATGTAATCTCCTTTGATAGAATCCAGGGGGAGGCCGTAATCCTGGCCCTGTAAAAGCCCGGTCTGTCCTGTTGCGACCCACTCTACCTTGCTGCCCTTTTTCTTCAGAGATCCATAGACCTCTAGAAGCGCTGTCCTTTTTCCCACGGAACTGTCTGTTCCAAGAAAAGGTATAGTTAAGGCGTCGATCTCCTTTTTTCTATCTTGAAAGTAATGTAACTGGTCTAAAGGTGGTGATCTTCTTATGTCTTTCAAATTGACGTTGTGATCTTCGGCTAGACCGCTCAACTCTTCATCTTCGTTCAGGAAGTGATGAAGACCAGCGATTATGTCCATGCCGTTCTTTATGGCAGTTTTTATATGTTCCCTGAAATTCTCTGGTAGATAACCGCCTATGGTAGCGACTCCCAGGATCAAGACATCTGCTTTTTTCTCCTCCAGGGCGGAAGATACGTCGGCATATATCTTTACAGACTTGCCCCTCCTGACTATCTCGTCAGCGCTCTTTCCTTCAAACTTAGGATCTATCACGCCAACGATATCATAAGTTTCTGAATGTCTCAGTAAGCCGTGGGCCGTCTTAGCGGTACCTTCATCTAAAAAACCATCGGTCAGTATCAGTGTTTTGATCATCGAATTAAGATGTAGGGATGTATTGATAAATTTTTTGTTCCGTCAAAAATCTATCAGCGATCGTTGTCTGTCCTGTTTTTTCGTGCTCTTTTTAGATACTATCTTTCCGTACTGTCCGCCGCCGCCTGGTTCTATCTCTATCTTCTCTTTTCTAAAATCCTGTATCAGAGAGGCTAAGGGTTCTCCGGCCGAATCCTTTATCTCATCTATAGGGGCCTTGCAGAGCACGTGAACTTCATCACCGATCTCGTCTATCAAACTATTCCATATAGTTGTAACCTTTTTGGTCGTGGGACTTGAATGACCTACAGCTTCGGCTATCATCTCCTGGAGCGGTATGATGGCAAGATAAGGCGGTTTCGTTTCGAGTACGTCTTCAGTATCCGATAGTTCCTCTACCCTGTCCTTTACGCCTTTTTTTATCCGACCACCGCAACTGCATCTCCAATCCCTGGATATCGACTCTTGGAATGAATAATGAGTATAGCATCTGTTGCAGGCGCTCTCGTTGTACTTTCCCTCCTCTGGCGGTAAGCCGATGTTGCGTACGACTTCTCCTTTTTTACCCCTGAAAAGCGCCTTCAAACTGTCAAAGCTTATATCGTGCAGGTCCAACGTGTTGAACTCTCTAGCTAGGCGATGAGGAAAGGGCGAATGTGCGTCGGAGTTGGAAAGGTACGTTATATCACGAAGTTCCAATATCTTAGATGCATAACTACTGTCCGCACTGAGCCCCAATTCTAGAAAATCCAGGTCTCCACTGAGCTTACCATAAGCTGAAGTAAGGGAGTCATGATTACCATAAAGACCGGTATAGGGCGTGAATGCATGTGCAGGACCAAACAAACAGCCGCACTCCTTTGCCATCAACGCCAGCTCTTCACCAGAAAGTTCCGTCCTGGGTCTACCGTTTGAATCTATATCCGAGGAAAAACGTTTCAACCTCTCATACATCTCTTCTACTTTGGAGAGCGAAGGAAAGATCAATAGATGATGAACCCTATCCACAGTTTCGACTTCGCCGGTGAGCAGGAACTTCATACTCCGGTAACTGAAAACTGATCCACTTTCTTTCTCTAACCTTTCGATCTTTTTCCTCCAGCTCGGATTTAAACAGTCCCCGGTTCCAAGAAGGTCTATCCCTTTCTTCTTGCTCTGTTCGCTCAAGACCTTGAATTCCATCTTTTTCGAGACACCTTGGGAATACTTACCGTGGATGTGTAAGTCCGCGTTGATCCGACTTTCGCTGCTAGTCATCCTCCCGTCTATCTTTCTACGGGATTAAAATATTATCGGATCTCATGGTTATTTAGTAAATTTTGAAAAGATTTTTATGCTAGGAACCACAGTTATAATGATAGAGAAAAAATGGAAAAAAAAGAGGTAGATATCAAAGGCTCTAAACTCGAGCTAGTGAAAGGCGATATAACCTCACAGGATACCGACGCAGTGGTGAACGCCGCAAACAGAAGATTGGCCCCAGGTGGAGGTGTAGCCGGGGCCATACACCGTGCTGCGGGACCGGAACTTTACGACGAGTGTAAAAAGCTGGGTGGTTGTGAAACATGGGAGGCAAAGATAACAAAGGGCTACGATCTACCCGCGGAATACGTCATCCATACCGTAGGGCCGATCTATTCGGCCAATGATATGGATGAAAAACATCTTAGGATGAGTTATAGAAACTGTCTAAAAATGGCATTAGAAAAAGAGCTGAAAAGCATCTCATTTCCCGCTCTGAGTACGGGGGCCTTCGGTTATCCCGTAGAGGAGGCGGCGGAGATCGCTTTAGAAGAGTTGATAACTTTCCTTGAAGACAACGATGAAATAGAGCTTATAAGGATGGTCCTGTACAGCGAGAAAGATTACAAAATACACGTAGAAAAACTCGATGAGATATCATCATACTGACGTTGCACTTCCATAACACCGTGGAGACATCGTTTTATTTGGAAAGGTATTTATAATGATGTGTATTTATACCCTTAAGAGGTGAAAAAAATGGATGATAAAAATATAGAGGAACCCCCTACACCACCACCGGCGGAACAACCACCCGAACCTACACCTGAACCTACACCTGAACCTACTCCCGAACCTACACCTGGACAGCAGCAGACACAACAACCGCCGCATCAACAACCCTACCAACAGCAGCCTCCTCCTACATCGATGTTCTCGGCAGATAGGATATCTAAGACCATAGGCATGGCACTCGTCGTAGGAGTGATAATCATGCTAGTCGGAGGAGTTCTAGTGGCAGTAGGAGGCTTCATCGAAGCTGAAGACTTTGACGATATGAACCGTAAAGAAAATCTGCGGGCAGCCGGCGTTCTACTCGGAGCTATAGGAATTTTTTTCCCGGCGGTAGTTTCTAGTTTTGCTCTATTCAACACCATTGATCTATCGGATGAGCAAAAAAGAAACTTGATATTACTAGCAGGTATATCTCTGATCGGTTTTGCTGTGTTGATCTCTTCTGTTTTCTGATCAAAGCAAACCGTATCAAGAGTTGTGACCTGTTGAAAAACGTTTCCAGTCGATGACCCTTGTTTGGCGAGGGAAATTGACTATCAATGGAACTCGTAACATGGCTAAAAAAGTTACGGGTTCCAAAATTTTTTCCAACTCACTACTCGTAAAAGAAGAATATATATTATAAGTGATACATAACCGTACCAAAAAGTGGTTCCCATGAAAGCCTTAGAAGTCAAGGATCTATACAAAAACTATTCACGGTGGAGGGGAAAGACCACCAAGGCGGTCGACGGCGTTTCTTTCTCGGTGGAAGAAGGCGAGATCGTAGGCTTCTTAGGTCCCAATGGTGCGGGTAAAACCACGACCATCAAATGTATCTGCGGTCTTATCGAACCGAACTCGGGAGACATAAACATATTCGGTATAGACGCCGTGAGCGACACTAGAAAGGCCGTGGAGAACACCAGTGCCGTTTTGGAGGGAAATAGAAACATATACTGGCGACTCACTACTAGAGAGAATCTAGAGTTTTTCGCCGGGTTGCACGGAAGGAGTAAAAAGGAAACAAAGTCCGAGATGGACAAACTATTAGAACGGTTCGATCTGAAGGAAAAAGAAGATACGTCCGCTAGAAAACTATCGAGGGGGATGCAGCAAAAACTTGCCCTGGCATGCGCTCTTATAAGAGGTACCGATCTTTTGCTGTTGGACGAACCAACCCTTGGTCTAGACGTGAAGACTTCAAAGGAACTGAGGCGCTTCGTGATGCAGCTTGCAGTGGATAAAGGGAAGACCATCTTATTGAGCAGCCATGACATGAACGTAGTAGAAGATGTATGCGAAAGGGTCATCATCATCAACGATGGTAAAGTATTAGCCGACGATAAGGTCCGTAACTTAAAGAGGTTATTCGATGTACACCTATATGATTTCATACTCCGTGGAAAACCGTCTCTTGACGAGATCGAAGAATATCATGAGGTTATCGACGTAAGATACGAAAACAACAAGACCAGATTGAAAGTCAGTTTGAAGGATTCTGGGTCATTTTATCGATTGATAGATCATCTCCGAGATTCAGGTATGGAGTTAGAAAAGGTAGAAAATTTAGATACCCACTTAGAAGAGATCTTTATGAACATAGTCGAGGAGGAACTGGGAGGATGAAAGAACACATCATATTTTATTCCGTAGTCAAAAAACATTTCATCGAACTCAGAAGATACTTTCTTAACACCCTGATGACCATCAGCGGGGTCTTCATACTGTTCTTGCTCGTCTTCATGGGGTTGAGGAGCTTCGAAGCTGGTACCGAAACGTTGAAAGGAAGTATAATAGGATTTGCCATGTGGACATTTGCGGTGGGTGCATACAGTGAGATGTCCTGGGGTCTTTTGCAGGAAGCCAGAGATGGAACTTTAGAACAGCTTTACCTTACCCCTAGTAGTTTCAGAAGGATATCAGGATATAGGGTATTCGCATCGTTCTTATTCCAATTCGTCCTATTCATTGTGTTCCTTATCATAATGATGGTCACAACGGGCCAATATCTTTATCTTGATCCTGGAATCATAGTGCTGGTCGGTTTAACCCTTCTCTCCGTTTATGGTATAGGATACGTCATGGGCGGACTTTCACTCGTATTCAAAAAAGTCCAGGCCGCCAACCAGATACTCATGTTCATGTTCATATTGTTTTTGGTACTACCCACCATCACGGACCATAAAATAATCTATTTCGTGCCTATATCATGGGGGAACGTCCTGCTCAACAAGATGATGGTGGACGGTCTATCACTGTTCGACCTTACATTGGTCGAACACGCGATACTTATCTTAAATTCCTTCGCCTATCTGGTCCTTGGATTGATCGTATTCAGGTTCATGGAAAATATAGCAAAAAAGAGAGGGCTCTTGGGTCACTACTGATACACAAAAAAAGGTAAAATTCGGAAGCTTTAAATCCATTACTTCCTTGGAAAATGCGATCACCATGATAAAACATGATAACCTTGCCGATAGATTGTTGGATGCCGTAGATGATAAAAAAAATCCATCCGTCGTGGGTCTCGATCCCAGGCTGAACAATATTCCCGACCATCTTAAAAAAGAGGCGATGGAAGGATCTTCCCATCCATTCCAGGCATCTGGAAGGGCCATATTAAAATTCAACAAAGGACTGATCGATGCGGTACACGATATAGTCCCCGCAGTAAAACCTCAGATAGCCTTCTACGAAAAATACGGTCACCAAGGCGTCAAAGCCTTTATCCATACAATCGAGTACGCCCAGAAAAAAGGGTTGATGGTGATAGAAGACGTTAAGAGAAACGACATAGGGAGTACCGCTGAAGCCTATGCCGCCGCTCACCTGGGGGAAGTAGATACCATGGAGGATAGAAAGACTTCTTTTGATGGGGATATGGTTACTGTCAACGCATATCTAGGCTACGACGGCATAGAACCTTTCATAGATACTTGCAAAGAGTACGGAAAGGGTGTATTCATACTGGATAAGACTTCCAATCCTTCTTCTAAAGAACTACAGGATCTCAAAACCGAAGACGGTAAGATGATCTACGAGGTCATGGCGGAGCTCATCAACCAGTGGGGCAAAGACCTTGTTGGCGAAAGAGGGTATTCGTCCGTGGGCGCGGTGGTCGGTGCAACTTACCCTGAAGAGGCAAAAAAGTTGAGAAAGATCATGGATGATAACCTATTTTTGGTCCCGGGCTATGGAAGCCAGGGCGGTACTGCAGACGATGTAATACCGTGCTTCGACGACCATGGGTACGGCGCAGTAGTCAACTCATCTCGCGGCATCGATTACGCTTACCAAAGAGAACCTTACTGTGACTCCTTCGGACCGGAAGAATTCCATAAAGCCAGTAGAGAAGCTGCACTGGACATGAAAGACGATATTATCACCTCGCTTGAAAAAGGAAAAAAGATCCCCGGCGGGTGGTAGATCAAAAAAAAGAAAGGGTTTTTGACCGGAGCTTTACTTGTTGCCCAGCAACACGGACAACATGTTAGCGTGTTCGTAACTCGGATATCCGGCCCTTCTTACATTGAATCTTTTTTCTTTCATCATTTTTCTCACTGATAATGATAAGGAGAGGGAAGTATTTATATTATTCTTGAAAATAATAATGGATATGTCCAAAACGAGGTTGAACAACGTCAACTCAAAAGTTGTAAAAGTCCCCTTGGCCTCCGAAATTCTTTTATCTTTAGACTTGAATCGTGCTTCGAGTGAAAAGATGAACGAAGAAGAAAAGGCGGTGAAACGCTCGCTGGGAAATGAAGGGTTCGTTCCTATAAAGGAGATATTAGAAGGAAAACACACCGACGTGGAAGTAAATATCCGCGGCTGGATACATCGTACTAGAGACATAGGCAATATGGCGTTCTTAAACGTTAGAGATCCCAGCGGTGTGGTCCAAGCTACTTTCGTTAAAGATGAATTCGATGAAGATAAGTTCAAGGCTATAAAGGACCTCTTGGTAGAATCTTCGTTGAAGGTCAAAGGAAAGGTCAAGGAAGACGAAAGAGCTCCTGGTGGTTACGAGATAGCCGCTGCGGATGCTGAGATAGTTCACGCCTCGGAGGACTTTCCGATCCACAAAGATCAGAGTGTAGAACATCTATTGGATAATCGGCACCTGTGGATGAGGTCTACCGAGATGAGAGATATACTGAACGTACGCTCCACCGTTTTTGGAGCCATCCATGATTACTTTAGAACAGAAGGATACAAAGAATTCCAATCGCCCATATTGACGCCTCTAGCGTGTGAAGGGGGAGCCACGCTGTTCCCCGTAGATTATTTTGACGAAGAAGTATATCTTACCCAAAGCTGGCAGTTGTATGCAGAGGCTGCCATCTTCGGCCTAGGCGACATCTACACGATAGCGCCCAGTTTCAGAGCCGAAAAGTCCAGAACGCCTAGACATCTTACTGAATACTGGCACGCGGAGGTCGAAGGTTTGTGGCACGAACTAGACGACATAATAGCGCTGGGTGAAGGACTAGTCTTACATGTTGTAGACAAGGTATTGGAACAGAACGAAGAAGAGTTGGAGAGACTCGATGTGGATCTCGATTACCTTAAAAGATTAGAGGCGCCGTTCCCTATAATCACCTACGACGAAGCGGTTTCAAAGTTGAAAAAGGAAGGTATGAACGTCGAATATGGAGAGGATTTCGGCGTACCTGAAGAAAAGAAATTGACCTCTTTGTTTGAAAAACCTGTTTTCGTGACCCACTACCCTAAGGAAATAAAAGCATTCTATATGAAGAGAGACGAAAAGGACGATTCAAAGGTACTCGGCTACGACCTGATGGTACCCCACGTAGGAGAACTCATCGGTGGAAGCGTCCGAGAGACCGACGTTGATTCGATGATACGTAGACTAAAAGAAGGTGGAGAAGACCCATCCATATACGAGTGGTTTTTGGATACGAGAAGATACGGTAGCGTACCCCACGCCGGCTACGGCCTTGGTGTGGAAAGAGTGATAATGTGGTTGTGTAATCTAGATCATATCAGAGATGCGATACCTTTCCCAAGAACGCCTAATCGCTGTCGGCCATAGCCTTTGCGTATTCGACGTATAGTCTCGCGGCTTTGATCAGTTCAGGCAACTCTATGAATTCGTCAGGTTGATGAGCAACATCCACTCTACCTGGACCAAATATGATGGTGTTCTCATTTTCTTTATAAAACCGCACCATCTCCGTACCATATGGAACAGACCAAGTGGTGGTATCCGCTATTTCGAGTAAAGTCCGCACAGCATGGTTGTCCTGGTTCAGCTTCACGGCGTCCAAGAACTGGATCTCGTTGACTTCGAATTCTTGATCTATCGGTTCAAAAAGATATCTTTCTAATATGTCTTTGTTGAAGTGATCTGGGAATCTGACATCGACCTCGGCTCTGCACTCTTTGGGTATCACATTAGTTGCCTTTCCTCCTTCTATCACGTTAACACAGCAGGTCAGTTCGTCCTTTTTAGCAGGTATGTTGTTCTTCCTGCTCAGAGTCGTCAATATAGGAAGTATCTTAGCTATGGCGTTTTCACCTTTTTCCGGCATACTAGCGTGTGCGTTCTTTCCCTCGGTTTTTATTTCAAACTGGAAGACTCCTTTTTCTTGGGTCACCACCCGCATCTCGGTGGGTTCGCAGACCAGTACGGCTGGAGCCTTAGTCACCTCATCTCTATCCGCTACTTTCTTTGCTCCGTCCATACTCACCTCTTCGTCGGTGGAAAAAATTATAGAGAAAGGTACGTCTTCTTGTATCAGTTCCCTGGCCGCAGCTATGACGGATACGCAGGGGCCTTTCATGTCAAGGGTGCCTCTACCGTACATCCTATCTCCCTCTATCTCCGCTTGCTCGTGCTCCCAACCGTCGCCCAAAGGAACGGTATCGAGATGTCCTGAAAAACAAACCCCTCCTTCTCCATGTGAAGCGATTATCAGAGGAGCGTGTTCCTCTCCTTCAACTACTTCGCACTCGAGACCTATACCTTTTAAGATCCCAGTTGTAAAATCGATGATCTCATCCATATCGCCTTCGCTTACGCTGTCTATCTTTACCATCTTTTCCAAATTTTTCTCTATGAATTCTTCCATCCAAACACCTCTTTACCTAAAAAATTATCATCAAGTAAAGGAAAAAAAGTATCAACGCTATCACCAATCCGATCCACATCATCTTTTTTGTTATACTCTTATCTTTCCCGAAAACTATGGGTATAGGACCTAAGAAGATCACTCCTCCATAACTCGATTCGGTTTTTTTGTATGCGCCTTTTCTCTGGTGGGGTACCCTCTGAAGAGATCCAGCGGAGAAGACAAAAAATAAGATAAAAGATAAAAATAAAAGCAGGATACCCATGATGAAGAATATACCCGAGCCATAGATTACGGGTATGAACAGTAAGAGAGCTATCTCGGCGTCACCTTCAAAAACAGATAAGACTACCAATAGTATACCTATAAAAAGTACGGATAGAGGTACAACGAGCCTTTTGTTTATATTCATCGTAAAACAATACGCCTGTTCATTTAATAATTTTGCTGTAGTCGAAGGAAAAATAATTAACACTTGAAATGATTCGTCAACTATGATTTCAGATCCGCTGAGCTATCCTTACGGTTCTAAGCGAACCTTGACTTACGCAGGAAATAGCATGGTTGCAACTTCACAACCACTGGCGGCCCAGGCCGGCTTGGAGATACTGAAAAAGGGAGGTAACGCAGTCGATGCCGCCATAGCTACGGCAGCCACACTGACAGTGGTGGAGCCCACCTCTAATGGGATAGGAGGAGACGGTTTCGCCATGGTCTGGAAAGATGGAGAGCTGTCCGGTTTGAATTCTAGTGGTCCGGCTCCAGATGGAATAGATATAGAAACCGTGAAGGATAAAGGGTACCAAGAGATGCCAAAATTTGGTTGGATACCCGTTACCGTTCCCGGGATACCCGGAGCATGGTCCGCACTGTGTGAAGAGCATGGAGATCTGCCTTTCAAAGAGGTGCTCGAACCCTCGATCCGATATGCAAAGGAGGGCTACCCGCTCTCTCCAATTTTGGGAAAATACTGGAAAGCGGCCTATGAGTCCTACAAAAAAGAGTTGGGAGGAGAAGATAAATTCAAACACTGGTTCGAGGTTTTTTCTCCAGCAGGTAGGGCCCCTGAGATAGGGGAGATATGGAATTCCGAAGATCATGCCCGGACTTTGGAGAAGATAGCCGAAACCAAGGCGGAGTCATTCTACAGAGGCGAGATAGCCGAGAATATAGCCGAATTTTCCAAAGAGACCGGAGGATTCTTGGACGAAGACGACCTCGCTGATTTTTCTCCCGAGTGGGTCGACCCGTTGAGTATAGACTATAGGGGATACGAAGTATGGGAACTACCTCCCAACGGACAGGGTCTGATAGCACTGCAGGCGTTGAACATACTGAAGGGATTCGACTTTTCACACAAAGATACCGTAGAAACTTATCACAAGCAGATAGAATCTTTAAAGTTAGCATTCTCTGACGGAAAAAAGATCATCACGGACCCGGAACACATGAAGGTTGACCCGGAAGATCTGTTGAGCGAGGATTATGCTGCCGAGAGAAGACAATTGATAGACCAAGAAGTCATAGAACCGGAACCAGGAAGACTTGCCGACAGAGGTACCGTTTACTTGGCAACTGCCGATAAAGATGGGAACATGGTATCCTACATACAGAGTAACTACATGGGTTTCGGCTCTGGATTGGTCGTTCCTGGAACAGGTATAGCACTGCAGAACAGAGGAAATACTTTTTCACTCGATACGGATCATGCGAACTGTCTAAAACCTGGAAAAAAAACGTACCACACCATAATACCCGGATTTTTGACTAAAGATCGGGACGCAATAGGACCCTTTGGAGTGATGGGAGGTTACATGCAGCCCCAGGGTCATCTTCAAGTAGTTATGAACTGCATAGATTTTGAACTGAATCCTCAGGCCGCTCTCGACGCACCGAGATGGCGATGGGAAGAAGGAAAGAAGGTGCATCTAGAAAAACAGTTTCCTCACCATCTGGGCAAGGCACTTTCGAGAAAGGGCCACGACATAAATTACTCAGTACACTCGGGAAGTTTCGGTAGAGGTCAGATGATATGGAAACTGGAGAACGGTGTGTATGCAGGAGGAACCGAACCCAGAACCGATGGACACATAGCTTGTTGGTAAGATCTTTAGGAAATGATCAATCCCGATCGTAATAGTCGGACCAGTCTTTTTTATCCCTCTTGATGTTTCGATCGTACTGGCTTTCCCTTACGGGTTTTTTTCCACTCCTTTCACGTATCGCTAGGGATATGATGGCCAGAGTTACTACTAACATGATCAGGGCGAACATCGGTAGAGCCCATGGACTACCTTCATCTCCTTCGACGGTCAATTCCATGGTCTCGCTGTCCAACTCGATATCTTCATCCATGCTCTTCAGTTCGACAGTGTATCTGTCTGAATCCGCTTCCCAAGTAAATTCTTCATCGCGTGTTTCGCCGGATCCTAAGGTAAAAGTTTCCTCGTATGCCACCCTCTCAGAATCTCTAGTTCGTAATATGATCACTACACGCTGGGCACCTTCGGTGGACTGTGCGGTGTTGGTCACAGTAAATCTGACGGTAACTCTATTCTGTTCGATCTGGTGATCCTCGATCCTCACTCTATAATACGGTGAAACCCTTGCGGGTGATTCCACGACGATAGGTACCACATCAGCTGTATCTCGACTGCGGACATGGAGATGATGCACATCTCTACGTGCCCTTGATGTATTCCACCGGAATCTTCCTTCATAGGCTTCTCCAGGTTCTAGGGTCAGGTTTTCATGATCATCCATCATGATGCGGTTAACTCCAAAGAGAATGTCCTGAGTACCCTCGGCTCGGCCTATATTTTTAACCATGTATGAGACATCGATAACGTCTCCATGCTCAAATTGCTCTCTTCTTTCTGGCGCAGTTATCCTTACCTTGAATACATCTCTCTCCCAAGGTGCCTCTCCCAAAATTATCGAGACTGCGTCTACGGTGTTATCACTGTGCACGGACAGATGATATACGTCATCAGGAGCACCGGAGGTATCCCATGTGAAGTTGCCTTCGTATGTTTCTCCGGGTTCTAGTGTGAGTTCACGGTAGACGTCTTCTCTAGAGCGGTCCACTCTCATGAATATGCTTTGGGTCCCTTCTTCTCTTCCTACATTTTTAATGGCATATGATACGGTGATGATGTCACCACTCTCAAACCTAGCCCTGCACTCGGGTTCGATTATATCCACCCTAAAGAGAGCCCTGCTTACATCAGTTGAGCCTACGGCCACCTTGACCACGTCTCTCATGTTATCACTTTGCACTGAAAGATAGTATATGCCACTCTCGACTTGGGATGTATCCCATGAGAAATCACCTTCGTATGTTTCTCCAGGTCCAAGGACTAGATCATAAAGGACTTCTGTCCTCCATCTGTCAACGGAGAATATGATATTCTGGGTATCCTCTTCACTCCCTGTATTCTCCACAGTATATTCCACGATGATATTGTCTCCTTGTTCAAACCTTTCACAGCTTTCGGGTGCGGTTATCTCCACATCGAAAACGGAGGATTCATCGTCGGTAGGCCTTCCCACGATCACGGGGACCGTGTCATTGGTATCATCGCTGCTAACAGACAGATAGTAAACGCTGTCTTCAAGATCAGATGTACTCCAGCGGAAGGATCCCCGGTAAATCTCACCGGGTTCCAGGGTCAGATCGTACAGTACGTCCTTTCTCCATCGATCCACGGAGAATATGATATTCTGGGTACCATTTTCTCTACCCACGTTTTCCACAGTATAGTTAACAACAACGATATCTTCCTGGTGGAACTCATCCCGGGGCTCCGGAGAGACCACGTCCACCCGGAATACAGCGGGGCTGAGTTTTGAAGATCCTATTTCTACATGGACCACATCTTTGGTATCATCGCTACTTACTGAAAGGCTGTAGTAATCATCTTCAACATCCTGGGTATCCCATGAGAAGCTTCCCCGGTAGTTTTCTCCTGCTTCCAGGTCAAGGTCCGTGAGAACGTCTATCCTGGACCGGTCCACCATGAAATTTATATTTTGGCTCCCGTCCTCTCTTCCCAGGTTCTCCACGGTGTAATCCACTGACACAACGTCTCCCGGGGAAAACCTCTCTCTATTTTCAGGGGCATGTATATCTACCTGGAATGTCGCTTCTGACAGAGGCGGTGTGCCTACCATGACCTTGGTCATATCCCTGGTGTTCTCACTCTGGACAGTCAAGATGTGTTCCCCTTCCGAGACTCTCGATATATCCCAATAGAACACACCCGTGTAACTTTCACCATCTGTTAAATTTAAGTCGTTGCTTTCTATCTCTTCATGATCGGCGCTGAAAATGATCTCTTGTCTCCCTTCGACACCTCCAAGATTGGTCACAGTGTATTCCACTCTGATCACTCTCTCGTCACGGAATTCCGCACCATCTTCAGGATGGTTTATTTCCACCTGAAAAAAATCGTATCTGTCGTACCTTCCTTCATTCAGATTTTCACCCCTACTCTCCACAACCAATCCGAAGGCGAATACGGAGAGCAGAAGGATACCCGTCATCATAAACGCGGTGTATCTTGCTTTCATATCTATCACATCTAATTGGGTCATTAAAATATATAAACTTAAAGTGTGGTTATATCACTTATTATATCACATCTATCTGTCCGATGTTCATAAATATTATGCTGTGTATTGCAACACGTATGAAAAGGTCCTGGCGCGAACTTACTCACGGAGAACGTATACTGCTACACATATCGGAATTCGAATACGACGAGGAGGGTTATCACGCACCGTACAACCTCTGTCAGGACGGCATCAGCGAAGCACTAGGGATCCTAAAAAACAATGTCAGTCGAGAGATAGGCAAATTGAAAAAGAAGGGTATGATAAAGGAAATGATATCCAGAGTAAAGGGTGCCCAGCGCAGACGGAAAATATACAGACCTACATCCAAAGGAGAAAGGGTCTGCAAAGACATAAAAAAGGAGTTGGAAAAAAATAAATTTAATATCAAAGAAGATCACAGGATCGTAAGTATAACTGTGGGGGATGCCGTCAAAAGGCTGAAAAAAGATATTCCAGAAATAGACCCCTTTCATGTAACGGAGTGGATGCGTACCCGTGACGTGATGGATCCTAAGGAGTTCACACTCTATTACCGTGCAGCGAAAAAAGATGGGCGGATGGTAGAATCGATGGCAGAAGCACCCGTGGTAAAGTCATTTTACGGGCGAAAGGATGAATTTACGTCTATCCTAGAAATGCTTTCCGGAGAGGATCCACCCATAATAGTTATCACGGGAATCTTAGGTATAGGTAAGAGCACTTTAGCTGCAAGGATCACGGATGAGTTAAAGGGAAAGAACTCTCTATTTTGGCACACATTTCATTCATGGAAGTCCCAAGAACTTCTGGTAGGTGAGCTGAAGAATTTTTTAAAGAAGGCGTCGGGAACCGTGAATGAGGAAAGCATGTATGGGATACTTGTGGAAGTGTTGGATAACGTTACCGATCCGGTTTTTTTCTTGGATAACTGCGAGAAAGCTTCGGAGGACATGAGCAGAGTATTCGGGATGCTTTTGGAACTCAACAAAAGAAAGGGGGGATTCGGTACAGTGCTCATGAGCCGTAAGAGACTCTCTTTTTACGACGTTCGGGACATAATGAACCAGGATGTGGTGGAGATAGAGATAGGTCCCCTGGATGAAAGGGACGTGGAGAACATGACGGAAGGGATGGAAATATCGTCCATGGATGTGTATCAGAAAACCAGGGGTCATCCCCTTTATGTGGAGATATACAAGAGATTCCAAGGAAAAACGGAAAGCATGGATGAATTCATAGGACGAGAGATGTATTCAGCACTCGATGATTCCGAAAAGAATTTGATGAAAAAGCTAGCGGTGATTTTGAATCCGTGTGAACGAGAAATTGTTTTAGATAAAGATGAAGAAAATACGCTACTGAAGCTCAAATCATCCCACTTTGTAGAAGAAACTAGGGAGGGTAAATTATCTTTGCATCCCCTACTGAAGGATCACATATATTCTAGACTTTCGATGATCGAGCGTAACGAACTCCACGCCAGGACAGGATCGGCCATGATCAAAAAACGGAAGATACCTGACCTGGAAACCCTCTACCACCTAGAAAAGGGAGGATGCTGGAAGGAGGCTCTGGAATCCCTCTCTCTGCTGAAAGATACCGTGGCCCATCTGCACGAGGAACATAGAGGGGAGTTGATGGAAATGTTTCCGGAAGATCTTGTCCCCCAAGAACATCTACCTAAGTACTACGAGTTAAAGGGAGACATACACATGGAGGCAGGTGAGTGGGAAGGGGCGGTAGAGAATTACAAGAGGATTTTGGATACGGGTTCCAATTACCCAAGTGCAGTTATGGAAAAGATCGGGGAGGCGCATAGGAACCTCCGTAGATGGAAAGAAGCTTTGAAAACTCACAAAAAAACTCTCGACGCATACCGAGAGTCAGGGGATAAGGAAGGAATGGTAAGAGAACTCCTAGCCCTGGGAACCGTATACAGAAAAAAAGACGAACTCCATAAAGCGGAGAATCACTACGAAAAGGCACGAAAGATAATAAAAGAAGAAAAAATAAAAGATGCGATGGGGGCATACTATAACAATATAGGATTACTGCACGTCCATAAAAGCGAGTTCGCATCTGCGGAGGAGTATTTTAAAAAAGCATTAGAACACGGTGAACTCGGGATCGTTTACGAGAATCTAGCGGAACTGTACCGAAAGATGGGAGAGCATTCAAAAGCTTTAGTTTCTCTAGAATCCGCACTTGAACAATACATAGATACAGCACGATGGAGAGAGGTTTCGAGATTGTACTTGACCTTAGGGGAAGCCCATGCTGTAACTGGAAGAAGGAAGAAAGCGATAAACACGTTCAATAAAGGACTGACCAACGAGAAGGATCATCGAAAGAAGAAGTTGTTTAGGAAGAATACGAGTCTTAGCCGACTTGAGATCGAATTGCACCGTAACCTTGCGGATTCTCTGAGAGGATATAATTGGAAAGAATGTTTAAGGCATAGGAAGATCGTCATAGATGCCCTGGAGACAAGGAACCATGAAGATGAAGTACACAGGGCCAAGCTGGAGTTCGTCTTCGATCTTAGGGACAGCGGCGATTCAGAAAAGGCGTTGAAAGAGTTAAAATCTTTGGAAGAATATCTGCAAGATGAAAAACAAGGAGTGCTCGCATGTAAACTGGAAATGGGGAGGATCTACAGGGACATCGGTCGTTATAAAGACGCTTTTCACGTTGCAAAAGACGGATTGAAGCTGGCTAAAGAGATCGGCGAAGAGTCAGGTATATCCACAGCAAAAGAGATGATAAGAGATCTACGCAGAATGAAAATGTGATTTTTCTCAAATCGATCGTTCTGGGCCCATAGATGCGGAGGAATTTTTTTAAAAAATTCCTACTGCCTATGCACCCAAATACTTACAGCATTCGTTTCGGGCCCATAGATCAGTCTGGCAGATCGCCACCTTCGCATCTACATGAAAGCCTCTGGCTTTCATTCGATTCACGGAATTAGATTCCGTGTAAAGGTGGAGG
>SL_8KL_010_SEDDRAFT_10000516_pt1 | contig 33706 bp, 23 predicted proteins | sample SodLakKL_010_SED_4_FD_11160 | JGI IMG/M metagenome (IMG submission 11160)
AATGCAGAAACAATCTTTAATAGTTAAAAACAAATATGTTCCGTAATGAAAGGTTTTCCCGGTAGGAAAAAGATATTGCTATATCTAGATGACAAAGGTGAGAAAGAAGCCGAAAAGATCAAAAAAGAGATCGAAGAAAAAAATATTCTTATCAAAACAGAAAATGGAGTCGATGAGACAAAACTAGGAAGTATCGGAGATTATGTTAATGGTCCGAATTCTTATCTATTCGCTTTGAATAACCTCGATAATGAGGGCATTTTAGATCTGACCGATCTGGGGCAAAAAGATATTTTCATTAATAGAGAAACAGAAATATCAACACTGAAGAAAAATATCAAAAGAGAAGAAAGTGAAAATATCAACACCTTGCTTATTGAGGGAGTTACTGGGGTTGGAAAAACTCGGTTGGTAAAAGAGATAAAAAGATATACAAAAGAAGTGGGCATCGATTTTTATGGAGGAGAAGAATTTTATGAATCTATTCAACCTTTTTCACAGCTCCAAAAAATTTTTTCAGAAATATTAGCAAAGAAACCAAAAATAATAGATGATGAAGATGTCGTAGAACTCTTTAAATCTGAAGGAGAGGGCTTAAAAGAAAAGTCTAAGGAGCTCGATATAGCTGATAAGTATCTATTCAATGAGTTGAAAAAAGCATTGGAAAATTTTGCATCGAATGACCCATATATTATGTTCATTGATAATCTTCAATGGATCGATCCTGCCACTTCAAGACTTCTAGAATTTCTTACCGAGGAAATAAAAAATTCTTCACTGTTGATCTTAGGTGCATACAGAAAAGAAGAGATGAATAATCCTAACTCAAAAAAATCAATAGATGCTATCATCCATTCGAACCATTCAAAGACTGTTGAGATTGAACCATTCGATTGGAAAAATACTAGAAAACTCCTCATCTCGAAGATAGGTAGAAATGATGTCCCTGGAAAATTCGTTGAGATGATCTATGAAGTTACAGATGGTGTACCTTTATTCGTTGAAGCTTTTATCGATAAGATGTTAAAAGACGGTATATTAAATCCCTTAAAAAATGAATATCCAAGTAGATTAGATGAAATAAAATTACCGAGTGAAGTGAAAGAGTTATACGATAACAAATTTAAAGAGTTAGGGAAAAAAGAGAAAGAGGTCCTTCAATTATGTAGTTGCTTTGATAATGACTTCTCTAAAGATTTAATTTTTAAGGCAGTTAAAGGTGAAAAAAACGAAATTAAAAAGACTATCGAAAATCTAAAAAGAAATAATTTCTTAGAAGATAATCAAAAAGGCAGATCAGATTTTAAATTAGAAATGACAAGATTTTTCCTATACAAAACATTATCTGATTCTCGGAGAAAAGAACTTCATAAAAAATTAGCCCAAAGCTTGAAAGGAATCGATGAAGAAGAAGTGGTGGATTATCATCTTAAATTGGGAAAACATCTTGAAGTAATTGATAAATTCAAAGAAGCTATCAAGGTGTATCTAAAAGGATCTGATAAAGCTAAGAAAAATTACGAAAATGATACGGCTGTACAGCTTTATGAAAGGGCATTAAAAATCCTAGAGGAAAAACATGTTAAAGGAATCGATAAAATCAAGATTCATGAAGATCTTTCCGGGGTTTTAGAAAGAAAGGAAAAATACAGCGAAGCTTTAGATCATTTGAAAAAGGCTAAAAAAGAGACAGAAGACCGTAGAAGATTATTAAGTCTAAATAGGAAAATCGCAGGGTGTTTAAGAAAGACGAACCAGTATGACAAAGCATCCCAATATATAGAAGAGGGGCTAGAAATACTATCAAAAGCTGATGAGATCTCTTATCAAGATGAGAAAGAAAAATGTAGATTATTGAAAGAAAAAGGCATGGTTTGTCTACGCAAAAACGAATTCGAAGAGTGTCAAAACATCTTCAACGATATGAAAAATCTATCTGATAAGATAGAGTCAAAAAAAGATAAAGCCGAGGCAATCCATTATCTAGGAACTATTGCTTATTACAGATCTGATTTTGACCAAGCTAAAGAACATTTACAGAGATCTATTGAATTACGGAAAGAAGTAGATGATTTAGAGGGTTTATTGAAATCTTATAACAACCTTGGTGTAGTCTTTCGAAATCTTCAAGAACCTAATAAGGCGTTAGAGTTTTACAAAAAAGCTAACAAAATCAAAAAAGAACTAGGTTCTGAAGAAGATGACTTATCTGCCCTAGAAAATATTGGAATTATATATTACGATCTAGGTGAGCTCGATAAATCTATAGAATACTACCAGAAATGTCTAGAAATAGAAAAAAAGGTCGAAGACGAGCACGGAATGGCGGCTACATTAGATAATATAGGTGTTAGCTTTTTTGGGAAAGGAGAGTTTGATAAGGCCCTTGAACACCACGAGCGTAGTTTAGAATTGAAAAAAAAATTTGAAGATCGATCAGGAATTTCATATTCTTTATACAATAAGGGTCTAACTTATCGAGGAAAAGGTAAGTTTGAAAAATCACTAGACCTTCTCAAAGAAAGTCTAGAGATAAGGAAAGAACTAGAAGATAAGTTGAATATAGGGTACTCGCAATTATGGATAGGTATACTATATTTAGATATGGGAAAATTAGACAAATCTAGTGAATACCTCAAAAAAGCATTGGATATATTTAAAGAGACAAAAAGCGACCATGGCATGGGCATGACTCTCACCTACTTAGGAAGATTAAATATCTTTCAGGATTCTTTAGACGAAGCAAAGAAATATCTAGAGCACAGCGAAAAGATAAAATCGAAACTAGAAGAAGAAGGTATTAAATTGATAGTCGATCGGCATTTTGCAGAATATTATCTAGAGAAAAACAGACTAGAAAAATCCCTTGCCTACTGTCAGGAAGCTTTGAGAAAAGCGAAAAGAACAGATATGAAGAACCAACTCGGAAAATGTAGGAAAGTCCTAGGGAAGCTATACTGTGAAAAAAATGTTTTTTCAAAGGGTCAGAAAGAATTCCAAAAAGCTCTAAAAATCTTTAATGAAACCGGTGATAAAAAGAACAAAGCGGAAGTCTTGTTTGAATGGGGAGATAGACTCATAGAAAGGGGTGAAGAAGAAAGAGGGAATAGGAAAAAATCGGAAGCTATAAAATTATTCGAAGAATTAGATATGGATATTTCCTCTTTCTAAAGTAAATAAAACTTATGCTAATCTTATCGTTATATTTTTATTTGTAGATGGATTAGAGGTCTAGTAGATGCTTAATAATGAAAAATTGATGCTGTTACGGTTTTCATCTTATGGATTCCTTAAAAACTTAAAGTTCTTTGAACCGTTTCTTTACCTTTTCTTTTTAGCGAATGGATTAAGTTTTACTCAGATCGGTCTTTTGATTTCGATTAGAGAGATCTCCACAATAATATTAGAGTTGCCTACCGGTGTTATTGCGGACCTAACAGGAAGAAGAAGGGCCATGGCCACGGCCTTTTTCAGCTATATGATTTCATTTTCTATATTCTATTATTTCTCCTCATTCTTATTGTTTGTACCTGCGATGTTCTTGTTTGCCATGGGAGAAACACTAAGACACGGCACTCATAAATCAATGATAATGCAGTATTTAGATAACGAGGGTATGGAAGATCAGAGGGTAAAATATTATGGAAAAACTAGAGCCGCCTCGAGGCTGGGTTCAGCACTTTCAGCTTTGATCGCTGGAGCTATAGTATATCACGTTGGTGGTTATAACGTTATATTTTTAGCTACGTTAATACCTTACTCGATAGCCTTCTTCCTAATGCTTACCTACCCAAAAGAATTAGACGGAGAACCAGAGGGCGCTAGTATAGCTTTGACTTGGAAGCATCTGAAGAACAGCATACATCAACTCTATAAACATTCAGGACTCGGAAAAATGCTGGTAAATGCATCGATATACGATTCATTTTTTAAAATATCTAAAGATTATCTCTCCCCAATAGTTGAGTCTCTAGCTATCACACTACCTATGCTGATGTTCATCGAAGAGGAGGCGCAGAGAACAGCCATATTAGTAGGTATAGTTTACTTTTTTGTGTATATCAACAGTTTCGCTTCTTCAATAAAGTCTTCGAGTTTGATGGAGAAAATAGGAGATATCGGAAAAGCGCTGAACGTTCTTTACTTTGTGATGGCTTCCCTTTTCTTCATGGTTGCGATCTTCTTACAATTAGATGTCGTGATACTCTCTATAATTGCTTTCTTTTTCTTTTTTACTCTTTATAATTTAAGGAAGCCGATGGTTGTAGGATATGTTGGAGATCGTATGGATTCTCAAACAAGAGCGACCCTTTTCAGCGGTCAAAATCTATTGAGATCAGTAGTAGGTATGATAATTGCACCTATACTCGGATTTTTTGCGGATAATTACAGTATAGGGATCGCTTTCCTTTTCGGAGCGATTACTTTGTTAATTGTAGGTATAATACTTCCCATAAAAAGCAATGAATAGATGACGACTTAAATCATAGTAAATGATTCAAGCTTGAACTTTTACTAATCTGTATTCTCTAAAGCCCTGAACCACCTTCATATAACCTTTTTCCCTGATCTGCTCATTCAATTCTTCGTCACCTGTATCAGCTCTAAGATTCGTCGTATTTTTGACTTTAGTGGGAGTAGCTAAGATGTATATGTTATCTAGACCAGCTCTTTTAACTACCTCAGGACTTATCTGTTGATTGCCTCTTCCTAAGAAGAAACCCTGGTTGCCTATCATCGAGACGACGATTTTTAACCCTACCGAGTCATCAGCAAGTCTCAATATATCCTGCTCGGCAACATCTAATTCTACGATCTCCTTATTTTTCAATACATCAACGCCGAGAACTGTATGTTCTAAACCAAGTATCTCCTGTATTTTAGCCGTTGTAGAGCCTGGTCCAAGTATAAATAAATGATCTGGATTTTCCTCCATCTCTTCGATTATGAAGTGTCCGATATCAGTCTTCTGATCTTCTTGGTCTACAGAGCGAAAACTCTGCTTTCCTAATTGGATATAATGAGGTTCATATATGCTGAGTGCTTCACCATGCATCTTTATCTCCCAATCACCTTTCCTATATCTTTCCTCATCAAGGTCCATAATCTCGACTCCCGAGACGTCAGCTTCACCTTCGATGAAACTGTTGAATGACCGGGCACTAGCTTCAGGATTTACGCCAAAACAACCGCTGTGCATTTTCACTCCTGCAGGTATACCCAGTATAGGAACTTCTTTATCAACTTCTTCAAGTATATCTCTAGCGGTTCCATCACCCCCACAGAAAACTATCAACTCGACCTCATTTTCTAGAAAATTTCTCACTAATTCATGGGTGTCTTTTGGAGAAGTTTTGCCTATTTCATTCTCAGATGGTTCCTGCAGGACTCTAATCTCATCATTTGGAAAATGATTTTTTAGAGACTCTTCACCTAATATACCCCCTCCAGTCAACCAGATATGACCTTCTTTCATCATTTGAAGTGCTTTCTCTGCCCTATCTTTTGCTACCGGTTCTGCACCCAGTTCGACCGCTTCTTCGTAAACACCATCTGTACCTTTCAAACCTACCTTTCCTCCCATCCCTGCGATGGGATTTATAACAAATCCAACTTTCATCAGTCAATGTAAAAAGAAGAAGAAAATAAATGTTTGGTCATTGTATTACCTACCTAAAGTCAAAAACTCAGATAGCACCCTCAATATTTATATCCCAAACCATATACCTATTTTATGCAGATCTGTGAGATTTTCCACTCGCTACAGGGCGAAGGCAAAGATATTGGTCTACCTACTACTTTCGTCAGAACCGCCGGCTGTAACTTGAGATGTGAGTGGTGCGATACAAGATATGCGTGGGAAGGAGGAGAAGAGATAGCCATCGATGAGATAAAGGAAAAGTTGGATACTATAATATGCAATAAAATATGTATAACCGGTGGAGAGCCGCTTTTACAAGAAGATCTCATCGATCTTATAGATTTACTACTTCCAAAATATGAAATAAGTGTAGAGACAAACGGTTCTCTTGATATATCAGAACTCGCACAAAAAGAATTGACGATATCTATGGACTACAAGACCCCCTCTTCTAGTATGGAAGATGAGATGATGGAAGAAAACTTGAAACTTTTAGATGAAGATGATCAGCTCAAATTCGTAATAGCAGATAAGAAAGATTATGATTTCAGCAGAGAGGTCTTAAAAAGTTCCGATATAACGTGTGAAGTCATATTCCAGACCGAGGAGAACTATGATATCAAGGAATTAGCCGAATCCGTATTAAGAGATGGTCTAGATGTTAGAGTTTTACCCCAACTACACAAGATGATCTGGGGCGATAAAGAAGGAGTGTAAAACCCTTCAATATTTTTCTTTAATTTTTAAAATATCCCACCATCCGATCTACGATACAAAACAAAAACAGCAGCTATCAAAACGAGCAAGACGATTCCAAGCATTGTTTGAATCGAGAAAATAGGAGCCGATATCCCTGTAGAATCTTCATCCTTCTCTAATTTTTCTTCGAAATGAGCCGTTATCTCTACATCGCTATCTACAGTTATTATTATATCAGACACATCCTCCTTTTCTTCCATAATATCGCTATCCCAATGACTGAATTCCCAATCCTTGTTGGGTTCGGCTCTTAAGGTAACTTTAGTATCCTCTTCATATTCGTCCTGTTCCGGATCGATATCTACTGAACCTTTTCCTTCAATGTTTATGATAAGATCGTAATCTTCTTTTTGATCCTCTAAAAACACTGCAAAAATCTCTTTATTATCGTCCATCCGGATAGTTATATTATCCTCAGTCTCATGATAATCACCTGTCCATTTCTCAAAATACCAACCATAAGCTGGCTCTGCAGTTAAAGTGACTTCGGTATTTTCTTCGTATTCACTTTGGTTTGGATAGATATCTACCGATCCTTCTCCATCAGTATTGACCATAAGTTCATAGGTTTTAATTTCCTCGAATACCGCTGTTATTTCTTTATCTTCATCCATAATGATAGTTATCTTTGGACCTTCTTCATCTTCAGCTACGTCTCCTTTCCATCCGTTGAATCTCCATCTTTCCTTAGACCTCGCGGTAATGTCAACTTCTGTACTATTATAGTAAAAATTCTCATGAGGCAAATCTTTTATTTCCTCCCCATCAACTTCTACTGTTCCTCTTCCGACTGGCTCATCAATTTTGAGATTATGCTCTTCTGGCACACTATAGGAAGTGGTAAAATTCCAAACCGTAGATTTCTGACGATACTCGCCGTCATCTGCCTCTACATACCACTCATATTCATTACTATTTTCTAGTCCCTTAACCTCAGTAGAAGCTCTTTCGCCACTTGATACCTCTTCATCAATTCCGATCTGCTCATCGGTATAAGAATTATAGAAGCTAACATCTAAATCTAGATTATTTTCATGTTCTACCTTAACACTCAATTCTACATCCGTACTAACCTCAATAGAACCATCTACAGGCGATGGTGAATAAAAATCAATCTCAGGTGTTGGATCTTCTACCACTTTCACATCGATTGAATCATAACCACTGTTATTATAATTATCAATAGCCTTAACCGTTAGAGTCCTTTTACCTTCAGGAAGATTTTTGAACGTGTAGTTCTGCTCTTCGACCTCATTCCAATTTTGATCATCTCTTTTTACCCGATATGAGGATATGCCTGAATTATTATCATAGCCACTCCATTCAACAGTCACAGTAGATCCTACAGATTCACCTTCAGAAGGACTTGTAATCTCGATCTCAGGAGATCTAACGTCTTTAACTTCGACTACTTTGACTTCTTCGTTAGAGTCTTCATTCCCCCTCTCATCTTCGGCCCTCACAGCAAAATAATGTTTACCGACTTCATTTACATAAATCCGTTTTTCTGTTTCAAAAGTAGTATTTTTGTGATTTTCAAAACTAATATTTTTATTTCTAGAATGATAGATGTTATAATAAATCAGTTCACTTGGATCATCTGCCTCCTCCCATCGTAAATCTATGCTTTTATCTGAGTGGTCGACGAATGTAGAATTCAAACCTTCGAATTTCGGCGGTAGATTATTTTCCACTTCGAAAGAGACAAATTCAGCACTTGTATTTGTCAGACCGACAACATTTACAACACTCACGAGTATATTATGCATTAAATTAGGATCAAGATCTTCGATCACAATAGATGTCTTTCTAGTACTCTCCTTCCAATAATCATGATCAAATTCAACGTCCTCTCCAGTTTCGTGATGGATCCTGTATTCAAATGGTTCAGACTCTCCTTCTGCTTCCTCCCACTTCAATCTCACAGAATTGTTTTCTTCATATTTCTCGACTACTTCTGGTTTAACGTCGAATCGAGGAGGATGAATATCTATAACATGGAGAGTCTTCTCATATCTTGTACTAGCACCAGTTTCTTTATCTACAGCATCTAGTGTAACAGTATGGTGACCTGTATCGATAAATTCGTGTTCGATCTCTTCACCAAATTTCTTTTCACCATTTTCAAATGACCAACTGTAATTGAGAGTCTCTTGTAAACTGTGAGCTGTAAATTCAACAGGAGCTCCTAAGGCCGGATTTTCAGTATGAGTGAAGTTTACGTATGGAGGAATTTTTTTAGATTTCACTGAATATTCTGCATCAAAATTAGGATATGAAGTTCTGATAATTTTTTCTATTGAAGCATCAGGCAGATACCTCTTAACTAATCTAAAATCATCTATCGAAATATTGCCTGAGCCCTCAGCTAATCTTAAAGGTTCGATAGAGCTTGACAGTGAACTGAAGTCATCGAGATTAAAAGTGGTAGTGTTTTTCTCCAACGAACTTGATGCTTCGAAATTTTTCAGTGTAACGTTTAAGAATTCTTCTTCATATCTTAGAGCGAAAAACTTCCAACCAGATGAAAATTTCATTTCGGTAGAAAAGGTATATTTTTCCCCAGAATTCCAAAGTTCTATTTCTATTTCATTTTCGTTCAACAACACACCCCAAGAACCTTCTTTTCTCATTAAATAATCTCCGTCTCCATAATCATCTTCATTTAATAATGTAGTTACGGTGAAATCTTCAGTACCACTGGTAACGTTGAGAGTAGAAGAATGATTCACCACTATTTCACTATCTTCATCCTCAAAACTAACATAATTTCCATATCTACCGTGTGCTTTTTGGGGATCATGTACATCTCTACTCCAATTTCCTTTTAGTTCTCCTTCATTTGACTCACCGCTTCTATCTGTAACAACACTATCACTCAAAGAACCATCAAATCTATAGTGTAGACAATGCCAAGATTCTATCACCTCTTGTTTTTCAACCAAAACTATTGTTGAATCCTTAGTGCTAAAATCAGGATCTATTTGATTTGCAGCATAGGTCTTCTTATCTAAAACACTCCTTTCTTTAGACCAATCATCATCCGAGGATTCGATTATCGTAGGAACCGCGTTTACACCTTTCTGAAATACGTAATATTTATTCGTCTCATTAACGTGATGACTAAGTCCCGTGGCCATTTCACCTGAGTTAATAGATGTATACTCATCAGGTACAACTCCCGCCTCTAGAACTTTTCTCCTTATCTCAGTATGATTTTCAACCCAAGTGGTCACAAAATTTCCGTTTTCCTTCGAAAGTATCTGATGGGAAGTAGTATTCGGCGTCTCTCTGATAACTTTTTCTTCACCATCTATTGGAACAAAAATGGTTTGGTTATAGCATGCTTCGTCATATATTCCATCCGTATCTTCTATAGTACGTGTATAGACTATCGCAATTGCATCTTCTAAAAATTCTATAGAAGGTCTAGATGATTGAGGTAAAATGTCTTCTCTCTCCAATACTTCTATCCAACCCCCTTCTTTTTGCTTCAAGATACCTATATTTCCTTCAAAGCTTGAAGAAGATTCAAACATGTCCAAAGTTGGATAACTAGATCGATAAACGACATGTATTTTGTTTTGGTCGTCTACCTCTACATCAAAACTATTTATAGCCTGATCTTCAATAGAATAGTTTAATTCTAAATCAGACCATTGCCCATCCCACAATTTACCTCTTAGTGTATCATTCGTATAATAGTCTTCTAATTCTTCTACATCGTCAAACTCTTTCGGTCTTTCTTCTATCTCCTTATATATCAAGACTATTTTTTCATCCATTGAAATTAGCTCAGGTTCAAACGCCATGTTTCCATCGGTCGTAATAAGTTCTACCGTATTTTTCCATTCGCCATCGGAGAACTCCTGCATAAATAAGTCAGACTGAACCTCCTCCTTTGATTCTTTTGAGAGTTCACTCCATACCGCAATCCCTTTTTCCCCATCTATAGAAGCTATCTGAGGATCTGCTCTTGGACCTACGTTTTTTCTTTCCAATATTCCTGTTGAATCGAACTGTCTCATTTCTTCATCCAAATCATAATCTCTTGTTGCCAATGTATCTCTAGTGAAAACATCGTTTTCAATAGGACTAGTTCCATTCATTTTAATCATAGAAGTTGACTCCTCCGTACTGTACAGTTCCCATTCTCTAGTTCTCGACCACAATCCCCAACCTGCTGAAACTTCCACTTCAAATCTACCAGCATGATTAATACCGGTATCCTTGGAGGGGAGCTCTAGACCTACTATCACTTCTAGAACTAATTTACCTTCCACTCTAGCTAGTCCGGCTCCTACTTCTCCATAAGGTCCTCCTCCAAAATTCAATAAGAACTCTATCGGAACTTCACTATCACCGGGATCTAATGAAAGACCGCTTTCATAGCCATAATCTAGAGCACCGACCTCGTACTCGACGCCAATCTCACCTCCGATCTCCGCTGTCAACCCCACCTCTGCAAACCCTATGGATTTCAAAGGGATGTCTATTTGTATACCAGCACCGACTTCGATTTCTAATTCACCTAAAACGTTTATACCCTGTTTTTTAACAAGAAGATCGACGCTGATGCCTGCTGAAACTTCCATTTCTGGATCTGCTGCATAATCAAAAGAATTGCCCAATTCCCCATCAAAGCTGTCTATACCCATTTCATCTTCGTCTACATCGGTATAGAATTCGATCAAAGTGGTTTCGAAATCAAGATTATTATCGAACTTTATTTCTCTATCAGGGAATAATTCCAATTCGAAACCATAATCACCGCCAAAAAATCTCTCAAGATCTTCAAGTATATCTAATTCAGGTGTACCCGATATGTCAATTTTATCCAATGCATCCCTAAGCCCATCTTCGTCATCGATCTCAGGTATTTCGAATCCGACCTCCCAACCTATGTAATCTCCATCCTCTTCAATATTATCTATCTCGAGATTATCACCGAAAAATGCATCAAGTAGATAAGGGAACCAATCAGGTGTATCGATTATCTCTACTTCCTTCTCATTCTTTAATCGAATCTCGTGAGGGGTATGCAAGGGACTTTCGATCTCATCTCTGTATTTGTTGTAAAGATAAGGTACGACTTCAACCTTGGTATCTTCTCGAGAATCGCTGACGTTAAAAGTCTCCTCCCAAACTTTTTTGTTTTCTTCTATAGCAGGATCATCTACTGTTTTATTCTTTTCAAGGAACTCAAACTCAACTTGTTCGTATGGTAACACTCCTTGAGCTCTCAATTTATATGTGTTTTTTAAACTGCCCTCACTAGCTAAATCCTCAAAAGGACTTTTATCTTCTGGTAAATGGAAAAATTTTTCCTCTGATCCACTCTCTTCATAAGTAGAAATCAAATCTAATTCCCCTAGGACCCAAGCGCTCTGAAGACACCGCCGCTTATCTCCATTACCGTTTTCGTATTCTAATAAAACATTTTTCAAACCGACTTCATCATACTTTTTATACATTTCTTCCTTAAAATTGTGATCTTCCCATCTTGGTCCTTCATTCGGATCGTAATCTAGATCCCATCTGACCTCATATGGCCCGTCTTCATCTTCTTTGAAGGGTAATAAACCTTCTTCAATAACACCATATTCGTTTGCTTTTTCTAAACTTCTTTCGTAAGAAAAATACCGCGCTCTAGTTTTTATTACAGAAGAATTATCCCCGACACCTTTTCTGTTTACAGCAGCCACTCTGTACTCATAAGTTTTTGTTTCGTTTTCCACCGCTATCCCATCTCTATAAGATAGTCCTGTAACATTACCAATCTTTTCAAAACCATCTCCGATAGATCGATAAACGTGATATCCCAAAATATGGTCTCCCTGCGTCTTTATACCATCATATATAGGAGGTTCCCATTCCAGTATCACATCCCCGTATTCAGACTTGGTATTGAAGGACTCAGGAGATAGAGGGGTCCTATTTTTAAAAAAATAACGCGCATGTCTTAAATCCCCTTTGTTCTGATCATAATAACTTATATGCGTTTCTGCCTGGCCTATATAATCAAGGGAAGTATAAGACCCCACTCTACCTTCAGTATCTATTTTAACGTTTTTCCACTCACCATCCTCTTTTACCGCTAATCTTAAGTTTTCCTCACCCCATTCGTGATAACTTATGAGAGGATCACCAGCACCATAGAGTTCTATAGAAGTGTAAGTTCCGGAGGGATCGGCGGGAGAAATTTCTTCAGATGTCCATACTCCACTCATAGATCTGGTCACGTATTTTAATCGTTTATTTTCATCTGTCCACTCGTAACAGGATATATGGGGTCTATCGTTCTTATCCAATTCAAGAGAAGTGTATTTTCCAACCAATTCTCCAGCTTCTTCAACAGTTTGGACTTTCCATTGAATGGATTCTTCTATGACACCCTCAGCATATTTTAAATCTCTTCCTTCCCAATCATAAAAGCTTATATGTGGTTTTGAATCGCTGTCTAAAGCGAGGGAAGTATGACTACCTAGTTTTTCACCATCATCGGTCACTGTGAAAGTTCTCCACCCATCATTATCTCGCTCGGCGTATCTTAAACTGCCATGGAAGGACTCGTGGTAACTCACTCTTGGATCATCATATTCATCCAATTCAAGGGAAGTATATCTTCCCACATCGCCTTTGTCATCTATCACTTCTGTATTTATTATCCTATTATTTTCAGCACACCAAATAGTGTACTTTAATTGTGTATTCGTTGCATCATAATAGGAGATATGAGCTCTATTTTTTCCGTCGATCTCAATTGAAGAATATTCACCAACTTTCCCTCTGCGGTCTATTGTCCATATTTCCCAATCCTCTTCAGGTTCGTTCATATCATTTTGAGCTATCTTCAAAGCTTCTAAACTTTCTGAGTAATAGCTTATGTAGGCAACTTTTTTTTCTCCAAATTCAACTACATCTATAGAAGTGTGTTTTCCTACGTTCTGTGACTCATCGACAATATCTAAGAACAATCCTTCTCTATCACTAGAGAGTGTTGCAATCTCTGAGAATTTTGAAGAAGTGGAAGAAATATTACCATTTTCATCATCAACTTCATTACGGTCAATTTCATGAGTGTGAAAAGCCCCTGTTGATATAGTAGTCAAAATTATCAAAGATACGAAAATTGTTATCGTTAACTCAAACTTTCTTTTTGATCGTATTAACTTATCCATCTTTATGCCTCAAATTATACCTTACTAGAAGATAGGGTTTTCAAACTGTTGTGATATATAAAAATTTTGAATTTTCTTAATAAATAAAATTTTAAAATTTTCTAGTAAACTACATCAAAAAAATTTTAAGATCGCTTTCTCATCCACTAATATGGGAAATAGATTAAAAGGTAAGAGGGCCTTAGTAACTGGAGCTTCTAGAGGGATAGGTAGAGCTGTCGCAGAGAGATTTTCTGAAGAAAATGCAATTGTTGGTATTAATTATAAGTCTAGTGATGAGAAAGCTCAGGAAGTACTGAATATTGTAGAAAAGAATTCAAAGGGAATGTTATTGAAAGGGGATGTTAGTAAAGAAAAAGAATGCAAAAAAATGATATCTGATTTTGTCGGGGAATTTGGCGGCTTAGATGTCTTGGTTAACAATGCTGGTATCTACAAAAGGAAAAGTCTAGAAGAAACTGATATCAATGATTTTGATGAAACGATGGATGTGAATGTAAAAGGACCGTTTATGCTCTGCAAATTTTCCTTAGATCATCTAAAAAATTCAAAATCCGGGAGAATTATCAATATGTCTTCGCAGTTAGCATTCAGCGGTTCAGACCACGGTACCTCGTATGTGATCAGCAAATCCGCTTTATTGGGGTTGACCCGAGCGCTCGCTTTAGAGTTGGGACCTGAAGGGATAACAGTCAACGGTATAGCACCTGGAACGATAGATACCGATATCATATCGGGTTATTCTGAGGAAAAAAAGCAGAAAAGGGCTGAAAGTATCCCGCTTAAAAGAATTGGACAGCCCAAAGATATAGGAGATACCGCTGTATTCTTGGCTTCTGAAGAGGGAAATTACGTCAATGGTGAAGTAATAGGTGTAAATGGAGGCTCTACCATCCATTAAAACGATGAGATAAGATGATAAAAATATATAAAAGAGCAAACTATAGTGGTAATCCGAGATAGTGGTGATATATTGGTCAAAAAAGCTATAGTACTAGCAGCAGGCGAAGGAACTAGGCTTAGTCCGATAACAAAAGCCATACCTAAGGAGATCATCAGGGTAGGAAAAAATCCAGCAATCGAGCATGTTTTGAAAGTCCTGAAAGCTGGCGGTATCGAGGACGTTCTCCTTATCATAGGGAGGAAAAAACACGCTATAATCGATTATTTAGGATCTGGAGAAAGGCTCGGACTTAAAATATATTACAGGATGCAGGAAGAACCTAGGGGCACGGCACATGCTGTATCTTTAGGTGAAGATTTTATCGGTGATGACGAAGACTTCGCGATAATGTATGGTGATAATTATTTCACTCCATATGAGACCATGGATGAAATAGTAAAATTTCATAAAGAAAAAGACGGTGGAGGCACTTTAGTTTTACATCCAGTCGATGATCCAACCAGATTTGGAGTAGTCGATATAGATAACAATAACGAGATCCACGGAATGATCGAGAAACCTAGTATGGAAGAAGCACAGCCTTACAAGGTAAAAGATCACTGGCTAAATATCGCCGGATTGATGATAGTTAATTCTGATATTTTTTCCTACATCGAAAAGACCGAACCTGGTAAGAAAGGAGAGATATGGCTGACTGATTCTATAGAGATGATGAGAAAAGATGGAAGCAGATTCTACGGATACAAATTTGATGGTAAGAGATTCGATATAGGTACATTTGAATCATTAAAAGAAGCGGATGAGCTTGAATTAGAGAGAAGAAAAGAGAATGATCTTTAAAATACGGGAACCCAATAAACTAACACAATAAAGACAAGTGCTGAAGCACATAATATTGTGGCTAACACTCCAACTTTTGTCATCTCAAAAGTTTTGAAATATCCAGTCTTATAAGACAGAGCATTAGGAGGAGTATTGGCGGGTAATAAAAAGGCCATACAAGCGGCCATGCCCGCCACTGGGGCTAATAGGATAGGATCTATCGCAAGAGTTGTCGCCAACGATATTGAAACCGGAACGAAAGTACTAGAAGTGGCTGTTAAACTAGAAAATAAAGTTATACTGAAGGCAGTGATGAATGCTACAGTTGCAACGATGAGCAAAAGATTGGCATCTGCCAAAAACACTTCCATATGATCCGTTATAATACCGATTACTCCTTCTTGATATAATCCTGAACCTAGAGCGAGACCGCCACCTACTAGTACAAAAACACCCCAACCGATCTCGTCAGATGCCTCCTGCCAATCAAGAACACCAATCCCTGGGAAGATAAACATCATGGAAATGAGGAGCGAAGCTATATNTATCCAATCTGCTGGAAGTGGCAAAATAGCATCAAGGGGATCAAGAAGCCACATNATTACAGCTATCGAGAAAAGTATGATGACATGTTTTTGTTTCCAAGTGAGTTTTCCCATCTCAGTAAGTTCTCTCTTTATATCTTCTGTACCACCTTTGATCCTCTCAACTTCTGGTTTATAAATGGTTACCATTAGTTTCCAGATAATGGGTATAGCAATCAGTATAACCGGTATTGCTCTGATCATCCAGCCTCCAAAGGATATATAGATACCCTCTTCCCTCAAAAAACCTAATGTTATCGGAACGGGAGGCGTTCCGACAGGAGTACCCATCCCTCCTAGGTTAGCCGTAAAAGCGATACCGATCACCATGGCTTTACCCATATTCGTCCCCTTTGGATCATCTATCGCCTTTTTTAAGACCCCGATACCTATAGGAAGCATTATTGCAGTCGAAGCCGTATTCGAGATCCACATCGAAAGAAAAGCTGTTGCCACCATCACACCTAGAATAAGATTGTCCGTCTTTTCACCCATGAAAGAGATAAAGCTAAGTCCAATCCTTCTATCTAGATCATATTTTTTGAGTGCTCCAGCGATGATAAATCCTGCTAGAAGCAAAGTATTAACTGGCGTGGCTATATATGCGAGGCCTTCTCCAACAGAGTGGATCCCAAATATTATCTGAAGTAAGATGACTAGTAATGCTGTCACGGAAATAGGAAGAGCTTCAGTTATCCATAACGCTGCCGCTGTGAAAGCGATAGCTATCATTATTTTTTGGTTAGTAGTTAAAGGCAAAGGTAATAAAGTGAAAATTGAAGCTATTATAAAGGTGATTATTATAATCATCAATTTTCTATTAAACTTGATCATTTTTTTCTCCTAGTTTTTCGATTTTCTAGCTTTGATTAAACTTTGATTTTGTCGAGCGTAGGAAAGAGATGTTTAAAAAATTTTCTTCGTTGATATATCACCTTTTAATGTCAAGCTATCAGAAGGCCCAATATCCTAGCGAATATGACCATCCCTATCAAAGCGAATGGATAAGTAGAACCATATCCCGCACCGACATCTTCAGTTCCGGTAGATTTTATAGCAGCTCCAAGTCCAGGTGTTGAAGTCATACCTCCTGTGATGGCACCAGCAGTTACGATCCAGTCAAGGTCCCAGATCCCTCTAAGAAGTATAAGACCTGCAGCTATAGTTCCAAATCCAACAAACAGAGTTATCAGTATCAGTTCTATACCAACCGCAAATACAGCTTCTACGAATCCTTCACCTCCACGTATCCCCACAACAGCTAGGAAAATCGCTAGTGTCAATGATCTTATCCCAGAAAGCACTTCGTGAGACATCCTTGTGTTTATGGGACCGATCTTTCCAATGTATCCAACGGCTAAGGCTGCAGGTAGGATCCCTCCAGTTATACCTAACGTAACGTTCCCTAGCGGTCCTAGAGGTATCGGTATCTCTCCTAGGATACCACCTAAAACCACTGCTAAAGCAAATCCTCCAACACTGAAAGTAACGGTTTCTCGAGTCACTTTTTCTTTTCCACTAGACGTAGCTGATTCGATACTCTCCTTGAACTTTCTTTTTTCTTCTTCTATATCTATATCTCTAATCCGGGGCCAGAATTCTTGCAGAAGTATGACCATGATCACACCAAAAGGATAAGCTACAGAATATCCGATGGTTATCCTTTCACCTATGTCTTCCGTGACACCTTCAAGTTGTGCTCCAAGACCGGGTGAACTGGTCAAAGCCCCGGTAAATGTTCCTTCTATATATTTCGGATCGACAACTCCGATGCCACCTAAAGTCTGAGCTCCTATATAAGTCAATATAGCGGCTACGGTGGTCATCAAAAAGCCTGCTATGATGAATTTTAAACCATGTGCTTTGACCACACCAGCTATATCTCTCGCAGCCATCAATCCAACAGCTGCTACAAACAATGCCAAAGATATTACGAAATATGTATCTGGTACCGTGATGCCAAAATGGCCTATAACGAGACCAGCGAAAAGTGCACCAGAGATTCCAAACCTGAATCCCTTTACTTCTAATCTACCAAGTAATATCCCCACGAGAACAGCAAGCGATATTATAAATAGACTATTTTCAACCAATCCTCCTATAAAGCCCAAGTTCCCACCTCTTCCGTTATATGGATTTTGAACATTTTATTCAACTGCACGATTTCGACAATCTGTATACATACTCATTTAAATATCTTTTCTTTCATTAGAGGATACTCATATTTCGTTCTCGGATAACTCTTCTATTTTCTTAAAATATCCAAAATTATTAGTACTGATTACACGATAAAATTTTCAGTCGAGGAATAAGTATGTTGGAAGGACTGTTAGAAAAAAAATTGAGTGATTTGAAGAATGATGATATATTGGTGGTCATGGACGATGGTTTAGGATTCCTTGGTGAACTGAAAGAATTCGATAAAAAAACTTTGGTTTTGAGAAAAGTTTTACAGTCTAGTTTTGAGGAAATAGATTGGAAACAGATTTCTGTCGATTCTACCAAATTGAGAGGTAAAAATCAGGATGATAAGAAAGCAGGATTCGTAAATTGGACGCGAGTAAATCTCGAAGAGGTCTACGTAAGAACAGATCACATATCAAGGATATGGCCATGGATCAAAAAAGAAAAAATAACCGAGGAAATAGAAGGAGATAAAGAAGGTGGAAAAAGACCTATTTATTTCGAAGAAGATTATCTGTGAATATCCCTTATAACATAATATAATGCAAGACAATATCAGTCATATATTGATTAATTTAGGGATTCAAATACATACCCAAAATACTTATAGATGAAATAGAGGTAAATGGATTGGAGAGATCGATGGGGTTTGAAGATATAAATGTCCTGTTAGTAGATGACGAAATGGACTTTTTAGAACAGGCAAAGACCATACTCAAAAAGAAGGATGGACGTTTCGTGATTAAAACCTCAGATGATGTAGATGAAGCATTGGAACTTATAGAGGATAAAAAAATCGATGTTGTAGTTTCTGATTATAGGATGCCGGACAAAGATGGCATCGAATTTCTAAAAATTTTAAGAGAAGAGAAAGAAAACAATATTCCTTTTATTTTATTTACTGGTAGGGGGTGGGAAGAAGTCGCGATGAATGCTTTGAATATCGGAGCTAACAAATACATTTGGAAAAAAGAGGAACTAAATCTTTACGATAAAACACAAGAGAGATTTGTAGAACAATACGAAGTATTAGCAAACGAGATAATTAAAGAAGTCGAAAAATATGAAAACAAAAAAACCATTGAACTTATGCGTCATACCATCGAGAAGGCAAAAGACGGTATTTTTTGGATATCTGATGAAGGTAAAATATTGTATGCAAACGAGACCATTAGAGATATATTGGGATATGATCAAAAAGAGATAAAAAATCTTCACGTTTCCGATATTGATCCTACATTTCAAAAAGAAAATAGAAAAAATTTCTGGAAGAGGCTCAAGCAAGAAGGATCGATAACTTTCGAAACTGAACATGAAGCAAAAGACGGTAATATTTATCCAGTGGAGATAACTACCAATTATGTAAGACATGAAGATAGTGAACTTGAATTTGCTTTTGTAAGGGAGATAGATAAATGAAATCTTACAAATCTATTCATGCCGATATCAAACGTTATATACGTCTTTTAAACTTTTTAGATAAAGATGGAAGAAAACAGATTTAAAAAGTTGATCACTTCTCAATTGAAGAACCTGAATACTGGTATGGTTTCCCAGAAAAAAAGTTTAGCTACTCTTTTAAAAGAAGAAAACCCCTCTGTCAAAAAAAGAGATGGGGGGACACATTATTTTGAAAATAATCACCTTAAAAAAATTGAAGAAAGGGTCCCTATCCACAAAAAAGACGAATTGAAACTTCCTATTGTGATTTATAACGATCCTTCTCTAGACCGATGTTATGTGAAAAGTAAAATTGAAGGGTTGGTAATAAAAAAGATGCTTGATCTAAAAAATAAGACTATAGAAAAAGAGAAAGTTTGGTTTTCTAAACCTCTAGTCGCGGATCTAATCAGAGAATATGATGACCTATTCCAATTCGTATGGACACCTAAGTTAAACAGGTCAGATGTGTGAATTTAAAGAGTCCGATGTCCGATAAATGAATATAAATTGACAAAAAAGAAGAGATTTTGGATCAGATTTTACCTTTTAAGTGTCAGTTCTTCTCCACAACACATGAAGTCACAGGTTGCACAAGTGCCCTCTTCTTCACCCTCACAGCATTCTCCACACTCNCTGATGACTTCCATCTCAAAACCGCACTCTTCACACATATATATTTGTCCTTTTTCCATATCGTGGCATTCCGGCATAATATCACCATTGCAGTGTAATATGAAATATTATAAATAAACCTTTGGTATTTTTGAGTCCATCTATTTTAGTATAAAAAAAACCCACATAATTTCACTCTAACTCTTCACTCAATACCAGTCTCGACGGGATAACCTTTCCTTTTCCAATCTTCGATACCGCCTTCGTAATCCACTATTTCCTCAAATCCGAGTTTTTCTAATTTTTTAGCAGCCTTCGGACTAGCCTCACATTCGAAATTTTTACAATAAACAATTATCTCTTCCTTCGGATCGAGTTCATCCTGTCTTCTACCTATTTCGCCTAGAGGGATATTTATAGAATTAGGGATATGTTCTTTCCTAAACTGCTTTTCTGAAAGCACATTTACGAGTGTAAACTCATCTCCTCTTTCCATCTTATCTTTTAATTCTTCGGCAGATATGGTCTTCATATATTCTCAAATTAATAAATGATATTTCCGAGTATTAATATCTTTTTCTAGACATCCTAAATATGATAACAGGCATTTATATGTATAAATAAAGGAAAAGTTTAATTATAACGCCGATAGATGAGTGGAATTGAAATCCTTTGTTGGTGTAAATAGATGAGTGAACCTTCAGATAAAAAGTCAAAAGAGGAAAATCCCTCTACCGCAGAAACCGATGATATAGACGTAGCTCCTATAGATGAATGGATTGAAGAGGTCGATATAAACAGCACAAAAGATGTCGAGGTTCCTGAACTCTTGGCCGACCAAGTTATAGGACAAGATGAAGCTGTGAGTGTTGCTAAAAAAGCTGCTAAGCAGCATCGTCACGTTATGTTGATAGGGCCTCCGGGTACTGGAAAATCCATGATCGCAAAAGCGATGACTGATTTTCTACCAAAACAAGAGCTTGAAGACATCTTATGCTTTCCAAACGAAAAAGATGAAAACAATCCAAAAATCAGAACTGTACCCTCAGGCAAAGGGGAAGAGATAGTAGAGGCGCACAAAAGAGAGGCTAGGAAAAGAGAAAAACAGAAAAATAGAGGGATGCTGATGATCCTCGCTTTGATCGTGGGGGCAGCTATTGTTATATCGATTTGGACGGGCAATTTTCTTATCATGTTCTTTGGTATTCTTGCGGCTGCTATGCTTATGATCGCGATGAGGGCCAACCCTAGAGGGTTTGGACAGGACGGTGAAAATCAAGCCCCGAAACTTTTGAAAAGCAGTAATCCGGGTGAGAAACCACCTTTTATAGATGCTACAGGCGCTCAATCAGGCGCCCTCTTAGGCGACGTAAAACATGACCCTTTCCAAAGCGGAGGGCTCGAAACACCCGCCCATCAAAGAGTTGAGGTAGGAGCTATTCACGAGGCACATAATGGAGTCCTATTCATAGACGAGATGAACATGCTTGGCATGGATTCCCAACACAGTTTACTTACAGCGATGCAGGAAAGAAAATTCTCTATCACAGGTCAAAGTGAAAGGAGTAGCGGAGCTATGGTCCAAACAGAACCGGTTCCGACGAATTTTATTCTTGTTGCAGCTGGAAATCTTGATTCAGTTTATGGACAAAAGGACGAAAGAGGCATGCAGCACGGAGGTATGCATCCAGCTCTGAGATCGAGGATCAGAGGTTACGGCTATGAAGTCTATGTGAATGACACAATGGATGACACAGATGAAAACCGGAAAAAACTGATCCGCTTCATAGCCCAGGAGATCGAAAAAGATGACAAAAAGATACCTCACTTCACCAAAGATGCTATCAAAGAATTATTGAGGGAAGCGCAGCGCAGAGCTAATAAACGCGGAGAGTTGACGTTGAGGCTGAGAGAGTTAGGAGGTTTAGTTAGAGTAGCAGGTGATTTAGCGGTAGAACGAGGACACAATATGACTACTGCTGAGGACATAGTAGATGCAAAATCCACGGCGAGATCATTAGAACAGCAAGTCACTGATAAATTCATCAGAAAGAGAAAAGAATACAGCATGTACAGAACCGAAGGAGATATGGTCGGGGTCGTGAATGGACTAGCCGCGATGGGCGATGAACAAGAAGGGATGTCAGAATATTCAGGGATCGTTCTACCTATCGCAGCAGAAGTGACTCCAGCACATTCAAGCGAAGAAGGAAGAGTAATTGCTACAGGCCGGCTTGGAGATATTGCAAAAGAAGCAGTACAGAACGTTTCGGCTTTGATCAAAAAGTATACGGGGGAAAATATTTCCCAGTATGATGTGCACATCCAGTTTATAGGAACTCAACAAGGTGTTGAAGGAGATTCCGCATCTATATCTATAGCGACTGCGGTCATCTCAGCGCTGGAAAATATCCCGATAGATCAGAACGTAGCCATGACAGGTTCCCTGAGTGTTAGAGGCCAGGTGCTACCGGTAGGTGGGATAACTTCCAAGATAGAAGCCGCCGCCGAGGTTGGTATGGACAAAGTATTGATACCAAAAATGAATGAGAAAGATATAGTGATCGAAGAGAAATATAAAGGTAAAATTGAGATCATCCCTGTCGAGAACTTAGGTGAAGTACTAAAACATGCCTTAGTCGGAGAGAAAAAAGAAAAACTGCTGGACAAATTAGCATCGTTGTTAGAGATAAAAACCATCCCATTCCCAACAAGTGAACCCACTCCTAAGACGTCTAACAATTCATGAAAGAAGGTGAAAGATAAATTGGGTGCTTTTGATCTTTTATCGGACGATATAAAGGAGGTATTGTCAGAACTTGATATTAAAGAGGAAACTAGACCGCAAGAAGATGCTATACCTCCGATACTGAATGGCAAAAACACACTAGTGATCGCCCCGACAGGAATAGGGAAAACTGAAGCCGCACTACTTCCTATTTTAGATAACATATTATCTGAAGAGAGGGACGGATTTTCGCTTCTTTACGTAACCCCATTAAAAGCATTGAATCGAGATATGATTAGGAGGGTCAAAGAGTTCTCCAAAAGATTAGACTTCAGCGTAGGGGTTAGACATGGTGATACAAGTAGGAAAGAAAGGCGAAAACAATCTGAGGATCCGCCAGAAGTATTGATCACCACTCCTGAAACTCTTCAGATAATGTTCACAGGCCATAAACTCAGAAAGGGATTAAAGAATGTAAGGCACGTTGTGGTAGATGAATTGAATGAATTGGCTGAAGACGAAAGAGGTAGTCAATTATCTCTAGCTTTAGAGCGATTAGTCGTATTGTGTGGAAGAAACTTTCAGAGAGTAGGGTTATCTGCAACCGTTGGATCTCCCAAGAAAGTTAAAAATTTTTTAGTTGGAGTGGATAGAGACGGTGTAATAATAAAAACATCAGGGAGGAGAGAATTAGATGTGGAAGTGAAAAAACCCATCCAAAACGAAAAGCAAGATAAGATACTTTCAGAGATCATGAGATGTGATATAGAAAAAGCAGCCTCTCTTAGATTATGTAGAGAACTTATAGAAGCTCATACTTCAACATTGTTTTTTGTAAACACTAGAGATGCAGCGGAATCCCTTTCTTCATCTTACACTCTTTGGAAAGAAGAAGATCCTGAGAGAGAGGATTTTCCTATTGGAGTTCACCATGGATCACTATCTAAAGAGGCAAGAATAGATATGGAAGAGCGGTTCAAAGAAGGTGAATTGAAAGGACTCATATGCACTTCTTCCATGGAATTAGGTATAGACGTAGGTAAAACCGACTTAGTACTACAATACCAATCACCTCGGCAAGTTACGAGATTGATCCAAAGAGTCGGAAGATCCGGTCATAAAATTGACGAGATCTCTAAAGGGAGGATAATCTCCACTACCAAGGACGATATTCTTGAAGGCGCGGTGATAGCTAGAAAAGGAAAACAGAGAGAACTTGAAAAAACAGATATCCCTGAAAATCCTCTTAGCGTCTTAGCTAATCAATTGATTACAACTGTTCATACAGAAAAAGAGATCGAGTCCAATGATTTTTTCATCTTGGCTAGAAGGGCGTATCCCTTCAAATCTTTGAAAAAAGAAACTTTTGATGATCTAATAGAACAACTCGCCGATATCAGAGTGATATGGAAGGAAAACGAAAAGATCGGAAAAAGAAGAGCCTCATTGAATTATTTCTATGATAATATATCTATGATCCCAGATGAACGAACTTACTTACTCAGAAACATCTCAAGTGATTCTGTCATAGGCACTTTAGACGAGAGCTTTGTAGCCAGTAATATCAAGGAAGGCGAGGTTATTACTCTTCAGGGAAAAGCTTGGCGTGTTGTAGATATGAAGGAGGAAGAAGTACTTGTAGATAAGGTGGGAAATATCGGAAAAATACCTGACTGGACCGGAGAAGATATTCCCGTACCTTTTGAAGTCACTCAAGAAGTAGGACGATTGAGAAAGAACGGTTTTAAGATGGAAAATAGTGAATATCCTATCGACGAAGCTGCTAGTAAAGAATATAAACAATATCTGGAAGACCAGGAAGGTCATGAAATCGCTACAGATTCAAAAATAGTGATTGAAGTGGAAAAAGAAACCGCTGTTGTTAATGCATGTTTTGGCACTTTGGTCAATGAAACTCTAGGACATCTCTTCGCTTCTCTTCTGTCTGCTAGATTAGGTGAAAGTGTTGGTCTCCAAACAGATCCGTACCGGATAATGATGAATCTACCGAGAAGAATCGATCCTACTATTATAAAGGATATATTACACGAAACGAAACCTGAAGGTCTAGAAGATTTATTGAAGAAGAGTTTAAAGAGTTCTAATTTTTTCAATTGGAAATTTCTGCACGTGGGTAAAAAATTCGGAGCTATAGAGAAAGATGCCGATTGGCGTAAGATAAATATGAATAAAATAATAGACACGTTTGAGGATACCGTACTTTACAGAGAGGCAGTGAAAAAAACTTTCCGGGACAATATGGATATCGATCAAACAAAAGAAATAATAAATGATATAAGCGATGGAAAAATCGATGTTGTTATATCTGAAAAAGGGATCTCCCCTATGGGAGAAGCGGGCTTAGAAAAGCATGAGGAATTCCTTAGACCTGATCGGGTGAGTAAAGCAGTCTTGAATTCTTTAAAGGAACGGCTAGAATCTGAAACGGTGATCATGAAATGTATTAGGTGCGGAAATAGGAGGAGGAAACGCGTAAAGGACGTTAAAAAGCCTATGTGTCAACAATGTGGATCGTCTATGGTTGCCCCTTTAAGACCTTACGACGATGAAAAATTAGTAGACAAAAAAAATGAAGAATTGACTACCGATCAAAAAAAGGAGTTGAAAAAGTACTACAAACTAGCTGAGTTAGCTAGAGTGCACAAAAAACGGGCGGCTATGGCCTTATCAGCTAGAGGAGTCGGACATCAAAAAGCTGGAAGGATACTCTCTAAAAGGCAAAAAAACGAAGAGGATTTCTTAAGAGATTTGCTTGAAGCTGAAATTTTGTACGCTAGGACAAAAAGATTTTGGGATTGACGGATTGTTTCTGTTTTGTATTTTCTCACAAAAAGTTATTAATGAGTTGATATGTATGAAAAATAATAAGATTATAACATTATAAATATGATTTACAAATCAAAAAATCTGATGAGGAAAACTTATGAAAGAAGGAAAAAGTAATTCTAAAGAAGAAATAACAAGAAATCTGACAAATATTCCTTCGATTGGGAATTTAACTGCTAAGGCACTGATCAAAGCAAATTTTGATTCGATCTCTAAATTGAAAAAAGCGGAAGTAGAAGATCTTACTTCTATCGAACATATCGGGGAAAACTTAGCTAGAAAAATCCTTGAAGAGGTCAGTGATTCTTTTAATACTGAAGAAATAGAAGAAAAAACTACTCTTGAAATTAGATGCCCGATTTGTGACAGATTTACACGGTATGAAAAAGATGAATGCGCGGAATGTGAAGAACATATAGAATTGTTTTCTAAAGTTGTGCTTCCAGACCGGGGGATCATCGAAGATCCGAAAAAGACGTTAGCCGAAGTAGAAGATAACATATTGGAGGATGGAGGAGACGCTGAAAGCTGGTTCATAAGAGGATCGATATTGGAGAGTATGGGTGCAAATCGTAAAGCTCTAGAATCTCTTGATAGGGTTATAGAATTAGATCCTCTTTTTGATCATATTTGGAATGCTAAAGCTAAAGTTTCTTTAAAGATAGGTGAAACGGAAGATGCTGCTAAGGCATATAAACTTGCTTTTGATGCACAGAAAGCTCCTCAGGAACTGGCGGATAAAATCGAAGAATTAAAAGCATCCACCTCGAAGAAAGCTATAGAACTTGAAGAAAAGGACGAAATTGATAAAGAGTTAGACGAAAAGATATCTAAAGCTAGAAATCTTCTAAGAAAAATAATAGATGATGACGAAAAGGACATTTCAGATCTGACTTCTGAATTGGACACTGTGACAGAGGAAAGGATAAAAGGAAATAAAGAAAAAGCTCTCAATATGATAACAGAGGTATTGAAAAGAGCAAAGTCGTTATCAGAAGATGAGGTAGGAGATCTGTCGAATAAGATAGAAGAATTGGATGAGTTCTCAGAAGAACTATCTGAAAAAGTCAAAGATATAACCGGGATAAAAGATGTCGTTTCTAAAGCTGAAAAGGAAAAAGAAAAAGGAGATATGGATGAAGTATCAAGTTTGATTTCTGGTTATCTTGAAAACAAATCGAGTTTGAGATATATCTCTGAAAATTTAGATGAAATGATTTCAAAGAAAGATAAGATCGAGAACATAGAGGGGAAAGATGGATTTGTGAATGAAATCAACCAAGATTTTGAAAAGGTTAAAGCACTTTGCAAAAATAAAGAATTCCAAGACGCAGAGGATCTTTTTGAAAATATACTGGAAAAGTTGGAGGAAAGGTTAGAATATGGAGAAATGATAAAGGATCAGTATCTAAATAATATTGAGAAGATCATAGAAAAGGGGGAAAATAAGGGTTTTGATTTAGAAATGATTAAAGGAGACTTTGATGAAGCAAAAGAAAAATTTAAAACAGGAAAGGAAGATCAAGAAAAGATCGTCGATCGGTTCGAAACTATAAAACAAAAAGGAGAACAGATCTTGTCAGTTAAATCTAATATCTCAGAAATCAAAGAGCGTATTAGTGAACATGAAGAATTATTGGATACTAACCAATATGAAGAGGAAATAGAAAAGGTAGAGGATCTAATTAAAAAGGAAGATCTTGAGAAAGCAGTAGAGACATCCGAAGAACTGAATAGTGATCTTAAAACGGAGATAAAGGATCTTGAAGACGAGGAGGTGTTGAAAAGAAAATCAGAAGAAAATCTCGCAGAAGCAAGGGAAAAACTCTCAAAATTAAGAGAGACTGATCTTGAACTAAACGAGATGAAAGGACTTTTGAAAAACGCAAACAAGGCTAGAAAGAAAGGCGATTTACAAAAAAGTATATCTTTAACAGAGAATTTCATAGAATCTGCAAATAAAATGATTGATCTATCTGATTTGATCGAAAAAATCGATAAAAAAATCAAAAAATTGGATGAAAAGGATCTAATAAATAAGGAAAAGATAAATTATGAAATAGATCAATATAAAAGGTTAATAAAAATTGAAAAATATGATTTAGCCGAGAAACTTTTGTCTAGGACTTCTAAAAAATTAGAAGAGGCTCTTAATGAAGAAAAAATCATACCTCCCCCAGAAGAAAAATTAGATGATACAGCTACTGAAATCCCTACCCAGATCAAAGAAAAAGTGAGAAATGTTAAAGAACTAAATAATCTTGTAGAAAGAGCTGAAATCGAAATAAAGGTTAATAGAGAACCTTTGAAAGACGCAATAATAAAGATCAAAGATCTGGAGTACAGGGAGGCGAATAAAATACTTACAGATTGGAAGGAGAGTTTGATAGATAGGTTGAACTATGAATTAGGAGATAGATTGGACACATTACGTGAAGAATTTGATGAACTAGAGGCCCTATCCGCTAATCGGAGAGGCGAAGCTATACTGGAGAATATTGAGAAAAAATGGAGTCTGAAGGCTTACGAAGGAGCACTCGAGGCTTTAATATATGCTTCAAGTTTTATTAAAGACATTCAGAAAAAGAAAACGGAAGTGGATACAAAGGTTTATTTGAGTTCTGAAATGATTGAGGATATACAGGGACTAGACGATGATAATAAAAATCTCGTGGAACTCTTAAATGAAGCAAAAAATAACAAAGATAAAGAAGAAGTATTTAATGAAAAAATAGAAAAAATCAAGGATGAGATAGAAAAAAATATAACACGTATTTTATCGGAAGAAATGGAAAACTTAGAGGAAAGGTTGGAAGAAATAACTCAAAAGAAGGGAATTGTAGCAGTTAGCAATCTTGTAAATGTAAAATTGAGTTTGGATGAAGATAACTTGGAGAAAGCCTCTTGGTATATGAGAGAATATAAAAATACGATAAAAGAGGTCTGATCGTAGATTGAAGTTAAATAAAGAGTTGAATATCTCGGTTCATGAAGGGGTATATACACCCTCTGATGATACCTTTTTATTGTTAGAAATGATGACCGTAGATGGTGATGAAAAGGTTTTAGAAATCGGATGTGGTTCCGGAATAATATCACTTCACTGTAGTGTTTACGGTTGTGATGTTCTTTCAGTTGATAAGGACCAGAAAGCTATCGAAAACACCATAACGAATGCGAAGCAAAATGATATAGATATCACGGTGAGAAAAAGTAATCTTTTTTCAAATGTTACTGAAAATGATTGGAACATTATAATTTTCAATCCGCCATATCTTCCCGAGGATGATTTATTAAAAGAAGATAATAGATGGGATGGCGGAAAAAGAGGGGACGAAGTAGTAGTAGAATTTCTTCAAGAAGCTGAAGATTATATGAGAGGTGATGGAAAATTATATCTCTGTTACTCAAGCCTCTCGCCTACTGACCTTATAAAAGAAGTTATGGGAAAAAAATATGAGATCAAAAAGGAAGAACGGAAAGAGTTCTTTTTTGAGACTCTCTACGGAGTTGAACTGAATAAAAAGAATGGGTAAAGTATTTTATTCTACTCTGTGTAGCCATCCTTGATACTTCTCTATTTCTCCTTTTACAGACTTCAAATATCTTTGTTGAATCTCATCAGTGATAGGGCCCTTACCGTTTGATATCTCTCTCCTATCTACTTCTCTTATCGGAGTCACTTCTGCCGCTGTACCAACGAAAAATGCCTCATCTGCGATGTATATCTGATCTCTAGTGATCTTTTCGACATTGACGGTATATCCAAGATCTTCAGCGATTTGTATTATTGAGTCTCTTGTTATCCCTTCTAAAACATCTGCTGTTTGAGGTGTGTAAAGTTCTTCATCTCTAACTAAAAATAGATTTTCACCAGTTCCCTCAGCCACATAACCGGTAGGAGTGAGCATTATGGATTCAACATAGTTATTTTCCACAGCCTCCATTTTAGCCATCACAGAATTAAGGTAGTTACCGCTAGACTTCGCCTTAGTCGGGAAAATATTGGGATGATGTCGTGTCCAAGAAGTCGTCTGGACTTTCACACCTTTCTCGAGAGCGCCTTCACCGAGATATTCGCCCCAAGGCCAAACGGCGATACTTATGTTGACTGGATTGTCCAAAGGATTAACACCCATACTTCCGTAACCACGAAAAGCTACCGGCCGAATATAGCAGGACTTGAGTTCATTTTTTGATATCAATTCATCGATTACAGACATCAGTTCTTTTTTTGTGTAGTCGAGCTCCATATTGAGTATTTTTGCGGAGTTAACGAATCTTTCCATATGTTCATCTAATCTGAAGACAGCCGGGACGCCATCGTTATCATAGGCTCTTATGCCTTCAAACACACCAGTACCGTAATGAATCACGTGGCTCAAGACATGAACTTTTGCATCGTCCCACTGGACAAAATCTCCATCCATCCAGATATAATCTACTTCTTTCATATTCAAGATTTATCTATACAGAGATAAAAAATCTTTCGGTATCTAGGATAAACTTTTTTAAAAGGCTAAGATGATACATTTAATATGGAGAAAAGCATCTTAGCAGTAGGAGGGGTCTTACTCATAGTTGGATTATTCTTTACACTAGCTTTCTGGCCGCTTTTTGGTGTTTCAGGCAGTGAATTAGCAGACGACCAAGATGGAAATCAATTTGAGTCCTACGATGAAGGGGACACAGTTCTCGTTTACGGAACAGTCACTGAAGTGAATGAATATCCTGGTTGGATAGGCGATATCCTCGAAGAATTAGTAGGGGGTATCCCAGTAGAGATCGATGATAATCTAATCGTAATCTTAGGAAATCAAAATTCTACAGACTTAGAAATCGGAGATGAGGTGTACGGGCGAATAACACTTAATGAAGAATCTGGGATAATACAAAATTTCGAATTCTGGGTTCATGATGGTGATCTCAGGTCTAAAACTCTTATAGATTATTCTTCATACGGCTTAGTCGGCGCTGGTATAGCTGTGACAGTTGTAGGAGCAGTCAAGGATTAAGTTAAAATAAGACAGGATGCAATCTCAAAGTACGATGGAATCAGAATCTACAGAGACCCTCCAAAAGAACAAAGATTGGACTGAAGAGTATAGACCTAGAGATCTATCTGATGTGGTTGGAAATAGGACCGCTATTCGGGAATTAAAAACTTGGGCTAGTAAATGGGTCTCCGGAAAACCTTCCAAAAAAGCGGCGATACTCGCAGGAAAACCAGGGATTGGAAAAACCTCATCAGCTTTAGCTTTAGCAAATCATATGAATTGGGAAGTTTTGGAGATGAACGCCTCAGATCAAAGAAATCGAGAATCGATAAAGAAATTTGTCGGGAGAAGTGCAGTTGATGATACATTTTCAGAATCTGGAGACTTCACCCCATATAAAGATGGAAAACGGACCCTCCTCGTGATTGACGAAGCAGATAACATATTTGGTAAGGAAGATAGAGGAGGTATAAATGAAATCTCTTCTGTTATTAGAAAAACTGAGCAACCTGTGATCTTGATAGCTAATGACTATTACGATTTGACGAGACGTTCCAATGAGTTGAAAAACTTATGTAAAAAAATAGATTTTGAGACGATAGACAAAAGAGAAATCAAAACCCATTTAGAAAAAATCTGTAGAAGAGAAGGGATAGAATACCATGGAAAGGTCTTAGACAGGATAGCAGAATATTCTGAAGGAGACTTAAGATCTGCAATTAGAGATCTTGAAAGCGTTGCTGCTGGTAAAGAGAAGATAGAAGTAGAAGATTTAACAGTTTTAGGCAGTAGAAATCGAGAAGTTGATATATTTCCAACCCTGAAAAAAATTTTAAAGAATAAAAATCCATTGGAAGCTAAAAAAAGTGTTCGATTTCTAGATGAGGAACCCTCCAACTTGATAACTTGGATAGATGAAAATCTTCCCCGCGAATATAAAGACGATTCAGAACTTTATGAAGGATACAGGTGGTTGTCTAAGTCCGATGTTTATCTGGGGAGAGTTAGGAGAAGGCAGGCCTATCGTCTGTGGAGCTATAGCACATCCTTGATGACAGCCGGTGTTTGTTCTGCTAAGAATCACAAGCATAGCGGTTGGACGAGATATTCTTTTCCTCAATGGATAAGAAAGATGAGTAATTCGAAAGGAAAACGTTCTATGAAAAGAAAAATCAGTGAAAAAGTGGCTCCAAAGATACATACCTCTACCGACAAATTTCGATCAGAGTTCTTTCATTATATAATATATCTGATGAAAGAAGAAACGAGATTTAGAGAATATGCTGTTGGAGAGTGGAATTTGACTCCTCAAGAAGCCGCATATCTAATTGGGAAAAAAGAACACTCAGAAGAAGTAAAATCCTTATTTAAAGAAGAGTCAAAAGAGATGAAAAAGGAAAAGGATCAAGATCAGAAAAAAGAAGAAGAAAAAGAACAACAAGAAAACCAACGTTCTTTACTGGAGTTTTAATATTATGGATGAAGAAAAAAAAGAGATTCTAAGAAAGCACGGATATGCCTTGACAGGTGAAGAAAGCGGAGCTAAATTATGTCACTGGGTGAGAGAAAAACTCATCAATGGTGATTCCTGCTATAAAGAAGATTTTTATGGTATAGATTGCCACAGATGTTTACAGATGTCGCCCGCCTTAAATACATGCAATCAATCCTGTCTCTTCTGCTGGAGATATCAGGATTACCAAGATGAAGATAAGATAAATTTTGACGAGCCTAAAAAAATCGTAGAAGAAAGTCTAAAAGCCCAGAAAGAACTCGTTAGTGGATTCGGAGGAGAAAAAAGGTGTTCGAAAGAGATGTGGGAAGAGGCGAGAAATCCAAATCAAGTAGCTATAAGTTTGGCGGGAGAACCCACTATGTATCCGCATCTAGGCGGATTGATAAGAGAATACGAAAAAAGAGGAATGACAACATTCCTTGTTACCAACGGAACAAGACCCGATATACTTGAAAAACTAGATCCGCTTCCTACACAATTATATATCACTCTAGCAGCGCCTAACAAAAAGATATTCGAGAGATTGTGTGTACCTAAATCTACAAAATTATGGGACAGATTGAACGAAAGTTTAGAATTATTGGGTTCTTTAAATACTCGAACTGTCGTTAGGCACACACTGGTAAAAGGATGGAATATTGGGTGGGAATCTGAATACGCAAAACTTTTAAAGAAGGCAGATCCAGATTTTATAGAGGCGAAAGGATACGTATTCGTAGGCGATTCCCGTAGAAGGATGTCGATAGACAATATGCCTTCCCATCAGAGTGTCAAAGGATTCGCTGAGAAATTGAGTAAATTGATCGGAATAGAGATACTTCAGGAAAAAGAAAGAAGCAGGGTTGTCCTTCTAGGTGGAGATTCTTTGGATCAAAAATTATGAGGATAATTTGAACTCTATTCTTTGGAAAGGCTAAGTAAAATAGGATTATTTTTTAGACGTATAATGAAAATTGGTGTTTGTTCACCAAGCCTGTGAGGGTTAATTACGTAGGAGGTGATCCATCTGCAGGTTCCCCTACAGATACCTTGTTACGACTTAACCCTCCTTGCTGNCCCCAGATTCGAACATCCCAGTGTGGGATGTCCTCATCTAGAATCAACTCGGATGGTTTGACGGGCGGTGTGTGCAAGGAGCAGGGGCATATTCACCGCGCCATTTTGAGGCGCGATTACTACCGAATCCAGCGTTCATGAGGGCGAATTACAGCCCTCAATCCGAACTGGGACCGAGTTTAGGGATTACCTCCCTCTCTCGAGGTTGGGACCCATTGTCTCGACCTTTGTAGCGCGCGTGTAGCCCGGGNGATTCGGGGCATACTGACCTACCGTAGACCTCGCCTTCCTCTGACTTAGCGCCAGCGGTCCCCCTAGTGTGCTCTATTCCTGGTGGAACAGATAGCAACTAGGGGCGAGGGTCTCGTTCGTTATCTGACTTAACAGAACGCCTTACGGTACGAACTGATGACGGCCATGCACCACCTCTCG
>SL_8KL_010_SEDDRAFT_10000517_pt1 | contig 33657 bp, 23 predicted proteins | sample SodLakKL_010_SED_4_FD_11160 | JGI IMG/M metagenome (IMG submission 11160)
GCGAGGCTTGGAGCTTTACTACGGTGGAGGAACCTTCTTCGCCTCCGGGAATTGTAAATCTGACCTCACCCGAAGACGGCGCTACCGATATCTCTGTTTCACCTCAGCTGAGCTGGCAGGAGCTTCAAAATACTGACACCTACACGCTGCAGGTATCTGCCGCATCAGGGTTCACTACCATGGTGGTTGATCAACCGGGGATTGAGGAGACTTCCTACCAGGTGTCTGGCCTGGAGATGAATGCCACCTACTACTGGCGTGTACGAGCTGTAAACGAAGCCGGAAACGGTGATTGGAGTGATGTGTGGAGCTTCACCACCGGTGAGCTCTCCCCGCCGGGGGCTCTCACGCTTTCTGTTACGGATAACAACCCGGAGCTTTCCTGGGAATTGAGTGCTTCGGGCTCGGTGAGTGGCTACAATGTGTACCGCGGTCCGGCTGCCGACATGCTGGAGTTGCTTGTGGAGCTCAACACATCAGTGTTGAACTACACCGATTCGGATGTACCGCAGGGAGGCAGCTTTTATGCGGTTACGGCCACAGGGCCGGGCGGCAGCGAGTCGGCCTTTACCAACGCGGCGAGCTTCTTTAGGGTGGACCTTCAGGCCGGCAGCCAGTGGCAGCTGGTCAGCCATGCGGTAAGCGGGGCGCAGGCCGATGTGTCGGGCTCGCTCGTTTACGGCTATCAGCGCGTGTACCGCGGCGAACAGACTCTTGAAGAAGCCCGAGGCTACTGGATCAAGGATGAGCAGGGAGCCGCCTATACGCTGGCCGGTCCCGGATCCACACAGCTGGAGCTGGATCTGAACGCCGGCTGGAACCTGGTGGGTGGGCCTGCCGGAGCTCTGGGTGTTGACAATATTGAAGATCCCTCAGCAATTCTGACTACCGCTCCCGTGTATGGCTACAACGGCGCGGTCTACGAGCAAACAGATGAACTTAAACCGGGCAGCGGATACTGGCTGTATGCCGAAACGGCGGGACAGGTAAACCTTACCCTGGACCTGACTCCTGCATTGGCCTCTTCCGGTAAGTTCCTTGCGGCAGCAGTGGCATCGAACTCGAATGCAACCGTCACAACCGGGGAGAAAGACCGGCTGGTGGTGAGCGGCGTCGGGCAGACCACAGATCTGGCTATTTACGGCGAGCCGCTGACCCGCGATGAAAAATATCGATACCTGCGTCCCCCACTGGCGCCGGGACAGTCCCTGGACGTTCGCACCGATGAGGGTTTCAGTGTAATGGATGGGCATTCAGCCAACGTGCTGATTACCGCCGATAACTACCCGGTGACCCTGCGGCTGGAGAATTCATTACAAAGCGAATCTACTTATCTGCTTACCGGGGAGGATAGCGCCGGAGCCACCAGGCAGTGGCCCATGGATCCGGGCACCGAAGTGGTGTTGACCCAGGCCTATGAGCGGCTGATCCTTCAGCGGGCAACTTCCGGGGAGGAGATGATCAGTCAGACCGTATTGGAGCCGGGCTATCCAAATCCATTTAATCCTGCAACCAATATCCGGTACCGCCTGGCCGGACAGGCCGATGTTCTGCTGGAGGTGTACGACCTGGCCGGGCGGCGCATAGCCACCCTGGTCAACCAAAGCCAGCAGCCGGGCGCCTACATGGTGCCGTTCGACGGGGCGAGACTCGCCTCTGGTGTGTACTTCGTGCGCCTGCAGGCCGGGGGCTACAGCAGCATCCAGAAACTAACACTGATCAAATAAGAGGGACTCTCCATGAACGCATTCAATATCACCAGTACCCTTCGTATCCTTATTATCTTAACAGCTGCCATGTTGATAGCGGCCGGCTGCGGTACCACCGATGCTGACAGTAACGGGGGTGATCCCCCGCCACCGCCCCCGCCNCCGGCCACTACCTATTCATTGAGCACGACGGTCTCACCTCAGGGAGCCGGCAGCGTATCGCCCTCCTCGGGCATCTTTGATGAGAGCGCCCAGGTGAGTGTGGAAGCTGATGCCAACCAGGGATGGCGGTTTGACAGCTGGAGCGGGGATATTGAGTCCGCCGACAACCCGCTCTCTTTTGCCATCACCTCCAACACCAGCCTGACGGCTAACTTTATCGATGTGACCTCGGCCTATAAAATAAACCTGACGGCGGGCAACAGCGGAGAGGATATTAGCCTAGTGCTGGGCCAGCAGAACCAGCCGGAATCGGTTGAAGCCCCACCGGCCCCGCCGCAGGGGGCATTCCACGCGTGGCTGAAGCGCAACGGGCAGGACCTGTTCACCGACATTCTGAGCAGCGGGCTCACTGAAGCCGCCTGGCAGCTGAACCTGCAGCCGGGTTCGGATGAAGAGACGGTAACGCTGAGCTGGCAACTGGAGATCGACCGGGCTGAAGGCAGCCTGATCCTTACCGACCAGACGGGCAGCTTTGAGGTGGATATGTTTACCGAAGACAACTACGAGGTGGATGCCTCCCAGACCGGTGTGCTGATCATCGAATACTTATTCGATTAAGAAGGAGAAGATACACCGCGAAGCCGCAAAGGGCGAGGAGAGTGTGGTGAAAGAGTATTTTAACGTGAGCTCGCCAAATCGGTCGGGACAGGCGATATAATTAAGAAGGTCTCACAAGTCCCCCTTCAAAGGGGACACGGTTCAATAAATTTATATGTCGAATTAGCGTTATTTTATCAATTCCGAACTACACTGCCTCTGCGTTCTTTGCGCCCCTGCGGTTATGACCCAAGTGCAAGCCCGATCCTTCCCCTCTCCAGATCTATATTGGTAATCTCCACATTGATAATATCACCCACGGCCACCACCTCATGCGGATCTGAAACCCGCTCACGCCCTTTGCGCATTTGTGAGATATGCAGCAGGCCATCCTGCTTTACGCCGATATCCACAAAGGCTCCGAAATCGACCACGTTGCGAACGGTTCCTTCCAGTTTCATTCCGGTGGACAAGTCTTCCATTTTTACCACATCCTGCCTCAGAATAGGTTTTGGCATGGATTCCCGTGGATCCCTTCCCGGTTTTTGAAGGTTTTCGATAATCAATTCCAGGGTAGGGATACCCACACCGATTTTGGATGCTACGTCACTCATGTTGATCCCTGAAAATGTGGATTCAATCTTTTTCTGCTGATCACTCAGGTTTTCAATATCGATTCCAAACAGATTGCAAAGTTTTTCGGTGGCTTCGTAGCTCTCTGGGTGAATTGCGGTGTTATCTAGAGGGTGATCGCCATCGGGAATTCTCATAAAGCCGGCTGCCTGCTGGAACCGGAAATCTCCCACGCCGGCAATCTCTTTAATCTCCTCGCGGCTTTTGAATCGTCCTTTTTTCTCACGCTGATCCACGATGTTCTTAGCCACTTTTCGGCTCAGTCCGGAGATATGCGTCAGCAGTGAAGCACTTGCCGTATTCAGATTCACACCAACTTCATTCACGCAGCTCTCCACTACATCATCCAGCTTTTTTGCAAGCTGTGTCTGGTTGATATCGTGCTGGTAGAGTCCAACACCGATTGATTTTGGATCGATTTTCACCAGTTCGGCGAGGGGATCCTGCGCCCGACGCGCGATCGAGATATTGCCACGCTGAGCCGCATCCAGGTCTGGAAACTCCTCACGTGCAACGGTTGATGCCGAATAGACGGAAGCGCCTGCCTCACTGATAATCAGGTAGTTCAGTACTTCATCTTTATTCTTCTCTTTTCGAGCCTGTATTACGTCTGCAATAAACTGCTCCGTCTCACGGCTGCCTGTGCCGTTTCCAATGGCAATCAGTGTGACTTTATACTTATCGATCAACTTATTTACCACTTCAGCACTTTCCGCAATTTTCTTTTGAGGCGGGGTAGGGTAGATGGTCGTTCCTTCCTGATAGGTCCCGATATCGTCAATTACCGCAACCTTGCAGCCTGTTCGGTAGGCCGGATCAACTCCCATCACCACTTGATCTTTTAGAGGCGGCTGCAGCAACAGGTTTTTCAGGTTGGTGGCAAATGTTTGTATGGCGTGTTCATCGGCTATTTCTGTCAACTCGTTGCGAAGTTCCCGCTCCAGTGATGGCACCAAAAGCCGCTTAAAGGCGTCTTCTACCGCATCCTGCATGTAGGGTGTGAAAATGGAGCGGTCGTTGGATAGAACCACATTATCCAGGCTTTCGAGAGTGCGTTCTGTATCCAGTTCAAGGTTAACAAATAAAACATTCTCACGTTCGCCGCGGTTCAGGGCTAATACCTGGTGTGGCTTCAGGTGTGCCACCCGGCTGCTGTACTCATAGTAGTCTTCAAAATTGGTGCGATCTTTGATCACCGGGTTCTTCTCCGATTTAATCACTCCCTGCTTACGCATAATTGTGCGCAGCTTGTCGCGAACCTCAACAGATTCATTAATCCACTCTGCAACTATATCAAGGGATGTTTTCAGAGCGGTTTCTGCATCCGGCAGGCCGTGCTCTTCACTGATGTACTCTTTTGCATAATCCAGTGGCTCGCCTTTTTCGATCTCCTGATCCCAGATCAGCTTTGCAAGTGGCTCGAGGCCCTTCTCCTTGGCCATGTCGCCCCGGGTTTTCTTCTTTCTCTTGTAAGGCAGATACAGATCCTCAAGAGTTTTCATGTCCCGGCAAGCGGTTATCTTCTCCTCCAGCTCAGGAGTGAGCTTGTCCTGCTCTTTAATCGCTTTCAAAATAGTCTTCTTGCGATCCTCCAGCGTTCTGTGAAATTCTATCATATCACGAACGGAACGAAGCTGTTCTTCATCAAGGCCTCCCGTAGCCTCCAGGCGGTAGCGGGCCAGGAAGGGAATGGTTGCCCCTTCATCGATTAACCCGGCAACGGTTTGAACCTGTTTGGCTGAGAGTGAAAGCGTGGATGCAATGTGGCTGAATATCTGGGTATCGGTCATTATTTGGATAGAATCAAATTCGTAGGTTGGAAAGAAGATATGGGCGTGAGTTCATTCAAAAAAACTAATCTATATGAAAATGTTCAAATAAAAGAGCTATTTAATTAGCCGGAGTGTATATTTCAATTTTATATCATCGGGCAGTCAAGCCTGCAAGGAAAATCATTCACAGAAGAACCGTTCGTTAATAGATGGGCACGAAAATACATAAGCTTCTTAAGAGTGCCAATAACGGCGAAGACGTCTATGACGAGATCTATACGCTTGTCTACGACGAGTTAAAACGGATGGCATCGTACAAAATACAGTTGGAGAATCCGGATTTAACATATTCCAGAACGGAGTTGGTTCACGAAACCTACCTGAAGATGCTTAGCCAGTCAGAGATAAGTTTCAACGACAGAAGCCACTTTCTCGCCATTGCCTCTAACTGTATGCGACAGATTTTGATTGATCACGCCAGGATGAAAAAAGCAGAAAAAAGGGGGGGTGATCCTGAAAAACACACCTATGTGGATGAACTGTTCAATCAGAATAAAGATATGGTTGAAGAGTTGATCGAAATAGACGAGGCCCTTGATCGACTGGCGAAATTAAGTTCCAGGCTGAGTGATGTGGTTACGATGAGATTTTTTGGCGGTATGAAAGTAGAAGAGGTTGCGGAAGCACTCGGTATTTCAGAGAGCACCGTTAACAGAGACTGGCTGAAAGCCCGAGGATGGCTGCACAAAGAGATCAAGCAGAAATAAAAATCAGTTCAGAAGAGCCTGATATCTTTCAATAATATCCGGGTAATGCTCTTCAGATTTACTATACATGTTAATTAATCTCTGCAGCTGATTTCTGTGATCATTGTTGTAGTCGGGATACCGCTCTTCAAAAATGGCAATGTGGCTGTTGTAGAGTGAATCAGCCAGCTCCGTTTCATTTAAGAAACGCTTGGCAGCTGCAAGAGCACCAATGGCATAAGAAGTCCAGATATGATCTTCACCGAGTTGATCCCGGAATATGGCTACCTGTTTCTGGAAAAGTGAGTCAGCTTTTTCGTAGTCTGCAATGTTTATCATATATACCCCGTAAGCTCCATATGCATTCCCCGTGCGCCAGTGATATTCGGAAAACCTATCTCTGTAAGTTTCAATATTTTCCTTTAGGATTTCCTCCGCTTCTTCATGCTTTCCAAGAAAAAAAAGTGGACTCAGAAGATTGGTGTGAACCATCCGTGTATACCGATGATCATCGCCCATTGTTAACCTGCTTACCTCAAGTGATTTTTTGTAATACTCTTCGGAGAGCTCATATTTTTCCATATTACGGTAGAGCATGGCCAGATTATTATATGGCGAGGCAAGGCGATAGTCGAATTGATGGCCTGATTCCAAAAGCCGTGATATGGCATCCAGGTAGATCTCTTCCGCTTTTTCCTCGTCCTTGGCAGAGAGTACAGAGGCGTATTCATTCATTGCATTGATCAGATCGGGATGATTATAGGAGTGGTTGCCCCGAATGATCAGGTATGCCTTTTCTGAAAATTCTAAAGCCGTATCAACGTCACCAACCTGAGCCAGAGCCATTCCCGTTCTCGAGAGTGATCTTGCAACCCGCGGATCGGTACTGCTTAAAATTGATGAATAGATCTCATATGAATTTTCATAATAGGGAAGGGCAAGATGCCACATATGGTTATCCGAGTGGTTTTTTCCAATCGAGAGCAACACACCTGCAGTTTCTACGGATAACTCTCCAAAGGCAATCTTACTCAAATCAAGAGCCTGTTCAAGTACACCAGCTGCCTTATCGAATTCACTTAATCGGGTCAGTGCATCTCCGATGGTAGCCAGCATGGATGCCCGAAGCTGATTGTTTTCAATATTTCCGGCGCGTTCCAATCCACGGTCGAGCATGTTTAATGCCGTTATTTGTTCGCCCTGGGCATATGCCGGGTCATTCGATTCAAACAGTTCAAGCAGGAATGCAGTTACTTCTTCCGCTTTCTCGGCCTGAAAAATGGCGAAATCCCGTTCCGTTTTTACCTGTCCGGAGTAATAAAATATGATTGAACTAATCGCAATGAGAACAAGCCCGGCAGCAGATAATAGTATTCGATTTCTCGCAAGGTATTTTTTCAATCGCACCGGATGATTGTCCTGCTGAGATGAGAGGGGCTTTATGTTCAAATAAAGCTGCAGATCAGACCACATCTGATCAATAGAGCTGTATCTGTACTCTCTTTTCAGGTGTAGTGATTTCTGGAGAATAACTTCAAGGTCACCTTTAAGCTTTTTTTCAAGTTTCGCAGGTGTGGTGTTTCTCTTTTCAGCTACATTGCTTTTTTTATCGGCCGGTAGCTTTGCATATCGAATATGACCGGGAGTAACCGTTTCAGTTTTGATGATGCTAATTGCCTCAGATGCAGATATACCGGTAAATTCAAATGGGTGAAATCCGGTAAGCAGCCTGTATAATAGCAAGCCCAATGAGTAAACATCGGTTTCTGTAGTTACATGTAAGCCTGAAACCTGTTCGGGTGCTGCAGATTTAAGGGTTAAAAAATCAGGAGGGTTGTCTGTTAAATTATCTGCATTCTCATCATTTTGAAGGGTAGCTATACCGAAATCTAGAATTTTAATCTTACCGCTTTTTGTAACCAGAATATTTTCAGGTTTCAGATCGCGGTGTATTACCAGGTTATTGTGAGCGTACTGTACAGCTTCAAAAACCGATTTTAAGAGCTCAACTCTGCCTTTTACCGTCAGTTTTTTTTGGTCGCAATATTTATCAATGGGAATTCCTTCAACAAATTCCATGATCAGATAAGGCAATCCGTCCGGAGTTAGCCCTCCGTCATAAAGCCTGGCAATATTGTCGTGATTCAATCCTGCAAGGATTTTCTGCTCATCGGTAAATCGTTTTCGCATATCGGGGTTCAGCGCATCTCTGCGAATCACTTTTAAAGCTACTTTTTGGTCGAAACTTCCGTCTGCCCTGTTCGCCAGGTATACTGTTCCCATTCCACCATGGCCCAAAACCTCATCCAGCCGGTATTTGCCGATCTCTGTTCCCAATAATTCTGGCGAAGACTTATCCGATTTATTTTGGCGGTTCAGATGCTGCAGAAAAGTAGTTCTAATTTCTTGAGAATCTTCAAGAAACCCGTCTGAAGATTCAATAGACTCAATCAATTCCTCTACTTCCTCCCGTAACTCACTGTCTGCTGCACAGGTTTGTTGAATGTATTTGGTTCTGTTATCACCGCTTAGCGTCAGTGAAACATCAACAATCTCCTCTATTTTATTCCAGTCCGTTTTGCCCATAGAAGAAAATTTTTTGTTCAATAATGCAGTATATATAGTTAATAGGCAATCTAAACAGAATTAAAATAATCCAATTAAATGATGTGAAAAAAATGGCCGTATCTATTGTAGAGTTTGTTCATGGGGATGCCGTTGGCATGGAAAAACCGAGACATGATGAAACCACCAGAGCGGCACGGAGAAGTAGATAACGGAGAAGGTGATCAGGTGTAATTGAATCCGTGCAGGTTCTGTTTTTCCGTCTTGTGAGACGGGATTAGCCGCCCAAATCAGTCAAAAAGACTCTGGAATGGTTCCTGCTGCTAAATTATTATACAATCTCGGCATAGTATCTACTTTAGATCAATCATAGATCATAGATTAATTGCCTGAGTTTCCGCAAGGAAATTGTATCTTTAGATCTGAAGTGCCAACTAGCAGATAGTAAAAAAAATCAGGGTTGCAATAGGCATTAAACTGGTTTAAAACGAAATTTTTCAATGAAATCACTACTCGCAGAATTACGTAAAGCAGCTGTTGAATTGGCTGGAATTGGAGGTGAAGCCACACTAAATCATTTCAAAAAAACTTTTCAAGTGGAGTTTAAAGAGGATGATTCCCCGGTCACAAATGCCGACAGGGAAGCTGAACGGCTCATCAGGGAGCAGATCAACAAGAGATTCCCTTCACACGGTATCATCGGCGAAGAGTATGGGTCTGAAAATGAAGACGCTGAAGTGGTCTGGATTCTGGATCCAATAGATGGAACAAAGTCATTTATCCATGGTGTTCCATTTTACACCACGCTGATTGGTATAACTGTAAATAAAAAACCTTCTGTGGGAGTTATTTACGCCCCGGCATTAGGAGAAATGGTTTCAGCGGCTGTGGGTTTGGGATGTGAACTAAATGGTAAGACCTGCCGGGTGCGCAGCTGTGATGATCTGGGCAAAGCTACTTTTTTAACAACGGATGTTACATCTTTTGAGCAGTACGGTTATTCTGAACCTTATGAGGAACTTTTAGAACTCACGCGAATACATCGTACCTGGGGAGATGCATACGGACATATGATGGTGGCTACGGGCCGGGCAGACATCATGATTGATCCGATACTGAATATCTGGGATGCTGCTGCGTTACTACCGATTGTGACGGAGGCCGGAGGATCATACACTGACCTGGCCGGCAGAAAGAGTATAGAGACGGGCAATGCACTCTCCACCAACAAAAATTTACTACCGCAACTGTTATCAATTTTTGGGTAAAACAAAACTATGGATCAAATAAGCAAGATATCAGCGATTCTACTTCTCCTTTTTTTAACAGCCGCCGGCAGTGCGGTTTCACAGAACTGGGATTATGAAAAGCATCCTCATCTGCCCTTTTCTATAGACCATCTCGATGCAGAACTGGAAATAGATGATACTGGCTTGATTGAGGGCGATCTGCTGTATTCAATCACTTTCCGTGATGCGGATGTAGATTCTGTAATTTTACACGCTCCCGGTATAGAGATGGTTAACGTTGTTGTGAATGATGAATCGAAAAACTTCTATAAAGAGAATGATAAACTGGTTATCTATCTCGATAAAGAAGTGGGCAGGGGTGAGGAGATTACACTCAGAATTCAGTACAGATCAACCCCTCAGTTCGGGCTCTATAAAACGGAAAATGGTTCTTTTTGGACCTCCCTGTTACCGGGATCAACATCTCACTGGATGCCGGTATTTGATCATCCCAGAGTGGAGTTCACGTCCGAATTGGTTATCACTCATCCATCCGGAAAAAAGGTGGTTGCCAATGGGCGAATCGGAGATACAGAAATCGTTTCAGTTAATAAGGAGCTCACTACCTTTATAGCCAATAAGCCAGTAAGTCCTGTGGGCCTGAGTTTGGTAATGGGTGTGCTCGATCGTATTGCATCAACTACCCATGGTGAGATTCGGGAGAAGATGGACCAGGGTACAGCGGCACTGTTTCAGCGGCGTTCAGATAATCAGATTCATCTCTTTTCTGAAACGAATGGCATAGACGGCGCAGAGCTGATTTCAATTGCAGCGGACACATACGCTAGGGCTGAATCATTTCTTGACTACCCATATCCATTTCGGGATTTAAATATTGTTGTCCTGAAAGACGATTTTTGGGAAGTGAAGCCATATGGCAGCGGGGTGCTCTATCTGTATAAAAGTAAAGGCGACCTTGAAAGGCAGGTGCGGATGGGTGTGCTAAGCCAGTGGCTGGGAGCGTACGTTCGCGAAGAGCAGTGGGATGATCCCGACGCTGTTAACCTGTTGAAAGCATACGTGGCAAATGAGCTCTTCAATTTGGATTACAGAACCGGTGATGTTCCATCTCCCTATCATAAAGTAAGCGATCAGAGGGTTTCTCAATGGCAGTACTTTCTTAAACAAAATGAGAATGAAGCTTTCAGGAGAAACCTCGCCGCAGCTATTGGAATCATTTTATCTGAAACCCATAAAATACTTGATTGGAATGGTTTAGCTACGGTTATCTATAATAATTCTGGGTTGAGATTTTTTGACCGTTTTCCATCCGTTGAAATTCCGCCATATGAAGAAACCGGCTATGAGTACCTGGCGCGGATGGAGTGGAATGAAGACGATCGAACGGTTCAAATCGACTTTGAGTCGCTGGGAGAACCAATAGATGAATTGGTAACAGTTCAGGTGAATGAATCCACATTCCAGGATGACCGCCAGCATGAGCTCACTTTTACAGGCAGGTCGGATGCCATTGTATTGAATGTATCAGCCGGTGTAGAAAATCTGAAATTGAACGTAGTGAACAGGGATGATCTTGTACTTGTTGAAAATAAACCATTCCAGTTTTGGATTTATCAGCTGCAAAATGATGATGACCCTGAGAGCAGAAGAGAAGCGGCAAAAGCTCTATCTGATTTTCCCGATAATCCGGATCTGCAGTTAGCCCTCACCGACATGATTAATGGTGAAACAGACTCCAATGTCTACGCTGAAATTATCAGATCCCTTTCAGCAATTACAATGGGTGCATCGGGAACGGATCAAATCTTTTTAAACCATAGCTCCGACCGGCATCCAACAGTGGTTCGTGTAGCGGCTATTGAAGGGCTTGCCTATTTTCATAATAACGATCAGGTGATATCAAGGCTGAGATCCATCATCAATCAAACCGATAATTCAGAGATGAGAAGAGCATCTATTCGATCTCTCTATGAGGCAAGCGAGCCGCAGGCATTTCGGAATATCACCGAATCACTCATTACGCGCGAGTCGGTACTATATGAGGTTCCAAAGATGTTAAAACTGCTGGCAGAACATGGAGAGGAAGAGGCAGCCGTTCAATTCTCTTCAACATTTCTGACAGAGGGTTTTCCATACACAGTCAGAGAAGAAGTTCTGAAGCTTGTAATACAGTACGATAATTCGAGAACAGGATGGGAGAACCGCCTGCCGGATTTGCTTTCAGACCAGGATCCAAGAATCAGGTATCAATCGGTTCAGGGGCTGGAAAAACTGAGTGAAAACACCAGAATTGAGATGACTCAAAACCGTCTGTCAGAAGAGTTTGATGAGCGCGTTAGAAGGGCTTTAAGGGGTGTTGAGTAGCGCGTATATATAGTGCTGGATGTACACCCGTTTAAAAAACTTCAGAACATATCTGTCAGGTGGGCACGAAGACTCATGGTTGAATGTAGTTTTCCACTTTGTGATCCTTATTGTCGTTGTGGCCTCGTGGTAGAAAAGTGTGTGAGCCCAATTTAATTTATAGTTTCTCACAGCCTATAAGAAGGGTAGAGGATTGATATCAATCCTATCGTGCTGACACATTTTTTAAAAATTATATAAAGGGAACTTAGACAAAGTTTTACACATATGACTGAAAGTATCTCCTTTCATTTCAAAAAGCGAGTTTTCATTACTGCCTGATCCACTTGGCGATGTCTTTAAAACCGGCAGTTTTACCATAGCTGAGTATTCCCACCTTGTAAATCTTGGCACTCAGCCACATGGTACCTGCAAAAGCTAAGATCATCAATAGAATGGAGAGCCATATCTGCCAAAAGGGGACATCGGTTATGGCTATTCGCGTTACCATAAGAATCGGGGAGAAGAATGGGATGATGGAACTCACCACAGAGAGTGTACTGTCGGGGCTTTGCCATGTATGGAGCATGATGATATATGCGATAAATATCGGTGAGCCAACCGGTAACATCAGCTGTTGAACATCTGTATCTGAATCTGCAGCAGAACCAATTGCAGCAAAAAGAGAACTGTAGAGCAGGTAGCCCAAAATGAAAAAGACGATAAAGTAGAAAATCAGCGAAGGTTCCAGGGCAGGAAGATCCAGAAATGCCGGCAGATCTGCCTGTGCGGCCTCCAGGTCGGCGTCCATGCCTGCTGTCTGCTGTTCCATCAGTGTGGCAGCCACGGGGCCTGCAATGGCTGTAAGGCCAAAGAAGGTTACCATCCATATACCGAACTGGGTGATGGCAAGTGCGCCCACACCGGCCATTTTTCCGGTTAAAAGCTCAATCGGTTTAACGGATGAGGCAATCACCTCGATGATTCGGTTGGTTTTCTCCTCGATCACCCCACGGGTTACGTAACCGCCATAACTGAAAATGGCCGCAAAGATGATCAATCCCAATATCATTCCGACAATAGACAGGAAAAATGTTTCATCATCAGTCTCTTCACCCTCGCGTGTAAGCCTGCGGGAATCGAGACCTATTGTGGCATCGTAAATATTTTGTATCTCTTCAGAAACTTCCGCTCGTCGCAGGCGCTCCTGCCTGATTACCTCACGAACATCCGACCTGATCGATGTAAGCAGCTGTATGCCACCACTTCCGGTGTAGATCAGTTCGAGATTTTTATCCTCTGTAATATTCTCTTCTGTGAAGATGATATAACCGGTAATAACATTCTCCTGAACCAGTGTCCTGAGCGAATCGGTAGAAAGCTCACTATAATCTACATATCTCTCTTCATTCAGATCCCTTAATGGCTCTGCAATTTGACCGGTTTCATCTTTGACGCCAATTTCAAAGGTTTCTCCGCTCTCCCATACCGTAACAAAAACCATTACGGCAAAAAAGGCTACAAAGCCTACAGGTACCAGTATGGTTGCCCAAATAAACCCTTTACTTCGTACTCGTGTTATATATTCCCGCTTTAGTACAAGATAGACCTGCTTCCAGTTCATTTTAAAAGCTCCTGGTTTTTGATATTGTCTTCGCCCACCGTAGAGATGAAAATTTCATTTAATGAGGGTTCTACAAGCTGGAATTTGTGAATTTCTGAATGTTCCATCGCTCTTCTGAGAATCTCCTGAGAATCCAACCCGTTCAGAATTCGTATTTCCGCAAAATTGGTCGACCTGTTATTGATACGCACTTCTTCAAGCGTGTCCAGAAAACTACCGTCTCCCTGGAATTCGATCAGAACGGTATTCTTTCCAAAATCTTTTTTGATCTGTCGCAGATTACCGGTCAAAACAACTTTACCGTTGTTAAAAAGACAGATATCATCACACATCTGTTCAACCTGTTCCATTCGATGGGTAGAAAAGAGAATCGTTTTACCGCTCCCTTTCAGTTCAATGATAATCTCTTTCAATAGTTCACTGTTAATTGGATCGAGCCCGCTAAAAGGTTCATCAAATATATAAATACCGGGATCGTGAACAATTGTCGCAATAAATTGAATTTTCTGGCTCATTCCTTTTGAGAGTTCACCAACGGTTTTAGAGTGCCAGTCGTATGCGTTAAATCGGTTCAGCCAATACTTGATCTTCTCCCTTGCATCCGATGCTTTTAATCCCTTCAACTGTGCCAGGTACATTAACTGCTCGCCCACCTTCATCTTTTTGTACAAACCCCGCTCTTCGGGCATGTAACCGATCATTTTCTGGGTTTTTGGACTTACTTTTTCTCCATTAATAATGATCTCTCCCTCATCCTGTGGAATGATATAGTTAATCATCCGAATGGTGGTTGTTTTTCCGGCGCCATTTGGCCCCAAAAGCCCGAAGATTCTCCCTTTTTCAACTTCAAACGACACGTCACGGACCGCTTGTGTTTTGCCAAAAGTCTTGCTTACGTGGCTTACAGTAATGGTTTTCATGAATTAAGTTGCGTTATATAACCGTTTAATTCTATTTGATTTTAAGAATCAATCACACAGTATAAAACTTCTGCGGATTAAATAAATCATCCTTAAAAAATATTCTTACATAATTTAGAAGCAGGCCGAAATTTATCCCGATTGTTAATTGCAGATGAAAGTTACTTTTACTTACTTAAGGCCAATTAATGGGTAAATTACGGTCAGCAATCTTAAAAGTTACAAATAAATTAGATGAACATTGTTCATATTACCTCAGAGTGTTATCCTGCCGCTAAATCGGGAGGCCTTGGAGATGTTGTCGGTGCGCTTCCAAAGTACTTGAATAAACTGGGAAATAAGTCATCTGTTATTCTTCCTTTTTACCACAACAACTGGTTGAAAAAGGCAGATACGGAAATTTTATATGCAGATTCTTTTTCCTTTCGGGTTCATAAGGTTATAAAACCCAAGCTCGGTTTTGAGCTTATGTTGATCGATATACCTGGCCGTTTCGACAGGCCGGGTGTCTATATCGATCCGTGGTCGGGACATCCATATTGGGATGAAAAAGAACGCTTTTTCAGTTTTCAGATCGCATCGCTCGAGTGGTTGGCCCATCAAAAAGCGCGTCCGGATATTATTCACTGCCATGATCATCACACGGCACTGGTTCCTTTTATGACCAGCTATTGCTTTCGTTATGAAAAATTCCGAAACATACCCACTGTATTGACCATTCATAACGGAGAGTATCAGGGACTATACAATCGGGATAGTTACTCGTTACTGCCTGCATTTAATTATGAAAAAATTGGCATGCTCGACTGGAACGGATCCCTGAACTCTTTGGCAGCAGGGATAAAAAGTGCATGGAAAGTTACCACTGTTTCGGAGGGTTATCTCGATGAATTAATGGAAAATTGCCATGGGCTGGAGTTATTGCTTCGCCACGAAAAAGATAAAACAGCAGGGATTCTGAATGGGATTGATTCAGAGGTATGGGACCCTGAATCTGACCCATATCTTGAGCATAATTTCTCAATCAAAAATTTTAAAACGGGCAAAAAGAAGAACAAGTCATCTCTTTGTGATACGTTTAATCTGGACTCTTCGCGACCGCTCTTTTCGTTTATTGGCCGCTTGGTTCGCGAGAAGGGAGCCGACATACTGCCGGAACTTATTACATCTTGTAAAGAACAGAATGTAGATGCTTCATTTTTTGTTTTGGGCACAGGAGACCCGGCACTGCATACACTATTTAAAACATTGCAGGGAGAATTTGTTGGATATTTTGATACTCGACTTGAGTATAATGAGGAGTTGGCACACCGGGTATACGCCGGCAGTGACTATTTACTGATGCCCTCTCGGGTGGAACCATGCGGTCTTAACCAGCTCTACTCAATGCGATACGGTACAATTCCTGTGGTAAGGAAGACAGGCGGCTTAGCCGATACGGTTCTTGACATTTCAAAAAAAGACGGTTATGGACTGGTATTTGAAGAGTTTGATATTGATGAAGCAGTTGATTCTATTAAACGAGCAGTGGATTTGTTCAACAAAAAGCAGTTATTTAATAAGAACAGAAAGAGAATTATGAATATGGACTTTTCCTGGGAAAGCGCAACAAAAAAATACGTTTCTTTATACAAGTCATTAATAATTTAAGAGGAGTAAATAATGAACGATAAAACTATTGCAATTATATTAGGAGGGGGCAGGGGAACACGTCTTGATCCATTAACACGACATCGCAGCAAGCCGGCCGTTCCTATTGCCGGTAAATACAGGCTGGTAGATATTCCAATTTCCAACTGTCTGAATTCAGGTATTCGAAAAATCTTTGTTCTCACTCAATTTAACTCTGCTTCGTTAAACCGGCATATCAAGAACACATACAACTTTGATCTCTTTTCATATGGCTTTGTAGATATTTTGGCTGCAGAGCAGACTCCAAAAAGCAGTAACTGGTTCCAGGGTACCGCCGATGCTGTTCGTCAGTCTATCCATCACATGGCCAATTATGAATATGATTATGTATTGGTTCTATCCGGAGATCAGCTCTATCAGATGGATTATGAAAAGTTGCTTGAAAAACATAAAGCTGCTGATGCAAATTTAACGGTAGCCACCATCCCGGTAAATGCAGAAGATGCATCGGACTTTGGAATCATGAAAACCAATAATAAAGCCGAAATCGAGAGTTTTGTAGAGAAACCTCCGGCTGAAGAGCTCTCTAAATGGGAATCGGAAACATCGGATGAGATGAAGGCTCAGGGCAGAGTATACCTGGCTTCTATGGGAATCTATGTATTTAATAAAAATGACTTGATCAATCTTTTTGATAATAATCCTGGTGCGACCGATTTTGGTAAGGAGATTATTCCAAAGGCAATAGAAGGTGGGGCAAAAGTAATCAGCTATCCATTTAGTGGTTATTGGACCGATATAGGTACGATCAAATCATTTTTTGAAGCCAATTTGGATCTGACCGAAACCGTTCCGGCATTTAATCTATACGATAATGAGCGCCTCATATACACCCGTGCCCGATTGCTGCCGGCTTCCAAGCTTACAGGAACATCTCTTCAGCATGTATTGATAGCGGAGGGGTGTATTATTGAAGCCAGCAGGATTGAGCGTTCGGTTATTGGTATCCGCTCTCGAATCGGGAAAGGGACTACTATTGAGTCGTCCATTGTAATGGGTAATGATCATTTTGCCACAGATGCCGAGTTGAACAACCATACAAACGATACTCCTTTGATGGGTATAGGCCAGCGATGCTTCATAAGCCAGGCAATTATTGACAGAAATGTAAGAATTGGCAATGACGTCCGAATCGTGGGTGGATCGCACCTGGAAGACGGAAAGTATGAACATCACTCTGTCGTTGATGGAATTGTAGTGGTTCAAAAAGGAACTATCGTTCCTGACGGATACAGCATTTAACATGATAAAATGAAAACAGAACAGATTTAATTAATTCCACCGGGCTTTAGTATGCCCGACAGGCTAATGGCCTCATTCAATAATCCTATCAATCAAAGCAATTATGAATCGTTCTTACTTCACAAATCTGCTCACTATTGCCATATTGTTTACACTCTTTTCAGCATGTACCGATGCAGAACAACAGGAACGTTCATCCGAGCATAACCCGCAAGAGTCGTTAGCTCCGGAGCAGCTTGCTTTTTGGGACAACATCCAGGCTCATTGTGGAAATGCCTATCGGGGTAAACTTGCCGATGCAACTCCCTTCTATCAAACTTTTGATGCAGATCAAATTAGAATCCATGTCAGAAATTGTACCGATACCTTAACTCACATATCACTTCACATTGATGACAATCACTCCAGGAATCTAATGCTCACCAAGGTGGATGGAACACTTCGGCTAAAACATGATCACCGAAACCCGGATGGAACTGAAGAGGAGATAACCCAATATGGAGGTGACGCACCGGCACCCGGTTTAGAGCGCAGGCAGATTTTTGAAGCAGATGAGCATACCGCCGAAATTCTGCCCGATCGATTTGATAACTTTTGGTTTCTGGATATTATGGATGAGCAGACGTTTGCGTATGGCGTACACTGGCCCAAGCATGGACATTCCATCCGAATGGAGTTTGATATAAGCACTCCGGTTGAAGCACCTCCCGCTCCCTGGGGATATGAATAGGAGAGATTATTTTTGTCTTACCTATTCATTTGTTGTTTATAAAATCAGTGACCCTCTTTCTATCTGATTTGATATCCATAACTTATAGCAGGCCTTCTTTGGCATAACTCGTTAGCCGAATGCGTGCACTATGCTGCTTCGATAAGTTATATTTAAATAATTTCTTAAACGGTTTTATTTCCAACTATTTTCAATTGTGAAAATTATTGATAAAATTATCATCGAAAGTTGAAGATAGAGTACCCACTAAAAAAAAGGTGTAAGGGGTTTGGTGGAATCGTAGTGAACGGCTTTCAATTAGGCTAATCTGAATCTAATTGGGATAAAAAATGAAAAAAGTTTTAAAGGCAACAGGGATAACTGTAGGCATTCTTTTTGCAATTCTTCTTGTATTATCGGGTGTTATCTATATGATTTCCCAACAGCACTGGCCATCGGCTTCGAATCTTACTCCTGCAGGCCCTTTGGTTGCCTGGAGTGAAGCAGAGTTTTTTAACGTGATGAGAGAGGGTATTACTCCGGATGGGCGTCAGTTAGAGGCTGAATATATGCCTTATCAAATCTTTGGCTATATGACCGATCAGGAGTTGCACGCACTCTTTGCTTATTTAAAGACGATCCCAACCTATCCAACAGGAATAAGGGAGTAATAAAAAACGGATGTGCAGCTGCTACATAAAAAAAGCCATCCCGGGTTAACAGGATGGCTTCTGATATTTGAAATGATCTGATATGACCTANAATATGTCTTTCAGCGCAGCACCAATTTCGGCGGGGCTTTCAACGACGGTTACACCGGCCGCTTTCAGGGCATCCTTTTTATCTGAAGCAGTACCTTTACCGCCTGAGATGATGGCACCTGCATGACCCATTCGGCGTCCGGGAGGAGCTGTACTTCCGGCAATGAATGCCACTACGGGTTTTGATACATGTTCTTTAATATAGGCTGCCGCATCTTCTTCAGCAGAACCGCCAATTTCACCAATCAGTACAATCGCNTTGGTGTCGGGGTCATCCTGGAAAAGTTTAACCGCTTCTGTATGATTGGTGCCGATAACCGGGTCACCGCCAATTCCAATCGCTGTGCTTTGGCCAAGACCGACCTTGGTGAGCTGATCAACAGCTTCATAGGTAAGTGTTCCGGACCTTGATATCAACCCTACATTTCCGGGTGAAAAAATCATAGCCGGCATAATTCCAACTTTGGCTTCGCCCGGTGTAATCACTCCCGGACAGTTCGGNCCTATCAGCGTTGCGCCATGGTTTTTGCAAACCTGCTTGGCCTTTATCATATCCTGAACGGGAATTCCTTCTGTGATACAGATGATTACGCCAATCCCTGAAATTGCGGCCTCCATTATCGCGTCGGCTGCAAAGGGCGGGGGTACAAAAATTATGGAGGTGTTTGCTCCTTCATTCTCAATGGCATCGGCTACGGTATTGAACACAGGTCGATCCAGATGAGTTTGCCCGCCTTTTCCGGGTGTAACTCCACCGATTACTGTGGTTCCGTAATCGATCATTTGTCCCGCATGGAAGGTGCCTTCACTTCCCGTAAAACCTTGAACAACCAGGCGGGTATCTTTGCCTACTAATACACTCATGAAACAGGTTAATTATATTATTATTCCGATTTAAAAATTATGAAAGGAATATACCATCATTGCTTTCAAGCCACAAGGTTCAAGTTGAGGGCTTTGTGCTCAAATTGAAAACATTGAGCCCGGCTTAGGCAATGTAGTGTAAATTCAAGGTCGATTTGGTAAAACCCGGGAAAACTGGAATATATTTATTGGTCACCGTTTGTCATTCCGAAAGAGCTTTTTCGAAACAATCAGTCATAATCTCCTCAACAATTTCAGAATCCATTTGCTGCAATGGAGCTCCTTCCGGGTAGAGGTTCATAACTTTTTTTTGAATACAAATGCAGTAGCTGTTAACCTGTTTCTCATTAAGTCCGCTCTCTGTCCGGGTCGATTCACCGTCGCCTTTACAAGCTGTGATAAAAGCAGAGATTTCGTTATCACTCCATTCGGGTGATTGTTGGTTCAAAAGAAAAAAAGTAATGGTTACAACTATAATAAAGGTAGTTCCTATGACCGCAGTTAATTTCATTACTGAATAGAGTTGAAAATTATTTGATGCCGAACAGCGTTATTTTTTCAGATACATCAAAATAAAAAATTGATTAGAAGTATCTTTTGAGATCATCCTGGAAGGATAATAGCGTAAACATCCTGATACGGCAAATTGAATTCGAAGAGGACCGGTTTTTCGCCTTTTTAAATTGGTGAGGGCTCCACTTTTTACTATCATTTTAATCTATGATTACAGACGACAAAAAAGAGGAGATCAAACAGACCGCCGATATAGTGGAGGTTGTGGGAGATTATGTGAAGCTCAAAAAATCCGGCAGCGGGTTTGTTGGACTGTGTCCGTTTCACAATGAGAAAACCCCCTCTTTTCACGTCACACCCAACCTGGGTATCTATAAGTGTTTCGGTTGTGGAGAAAGCGGGGATGTTTTCAGTTTTGTAATGGCGATGGAAGGGATCAGTTTTCCGGAATCATTGCGCTCGCTGGCCGACCGATACGGAATTGATATCCCCGATGAACATGTTGAAGGAGAAGATGAAAATACGCGCAAGCGTGAAGGGATCTATCATGCACTTAAATTTGCAGGACTCTTTTTTCACCGGCAGCTTATGGAGTCGGAAGAGGCGCTTAAAGCCCGTACCTACCTGGATAATCGCGGGTACGATAAAAAAATTATAAAAACATTTGGCCTGGGTTATGCACCAGGTGATTCTGAGTTGCTTAAATCCTCACAAAAAGAGGGGATACCGGAAGAGTACCTGGCAGAAGCCGACCTGGTGAAGGTGAGCCAGCGGGAAGATGGTTTTTACGATACATTTCGAAACCGGCTGATGTTTCCGATTTTCAATCCCTCCGGGAAAGTGATCGCTTTTGCCGGCCGTATTCTGGATGAGGGAAAAAAAACGGCCAAATATATCAATTCGGCACAAACCCCGGTCTACAACAAAAGTGAGGTGGTGTATGGCGTAAACTTTGCGAAAAATGAGATTCGCAAGGAGGGAGAAGTTATCCTGGTAGAGGGATATACGGATGTGATAACCATGTACCAGCACGGTATTAAGAATGTAGTGGCATCCAGCGGTACTTCACTCACTTCAGGACAGATCAAAATTTTACAGCGCTATGGCAACCGGATCGTGATGATCTATGACGCCGACAGTGCCGGGCAAAAAGCGATGGAGCGGGGAATGAACATCGCCCTGGAACAGGGAATGGAAGTGTTTTTAATGGAACTGCCGGATGGAGAAGATCCCGACTCTTTTGTGAAACAGTTTGGAAGGGACTCCTTCATTGAATTCAAGCGAAAACACGCAGAAGATTTTGTAACATTTTCTATACTTAAGGCGGAGAAGGAGGGCCGAATGGATCGGCCGGGCGATCGCACCTCAACAATCCGAGGTGTTCTGGAAAGCATTTCGCTGATACCTGAAGAGCTGGACCGGCAGGTGTATGTTCAGCACCTTCATCAAAAGACTCAAAAGTACAGAAAAGGGAGCGACAGGGAACTGTTTCAGCAGCTGGATAAGATTCTGGCTGAAAAAAAGACCCGCCGATCATATAGCCAACAGGCCAGGGCGGTTACACCTCCGCATGAAAGAGGGGAGGCTGAAATGCCCGGAGTGAGCCGGCAGTCCAAGCCCGAGATCAGGTCGGTTAAGCGCCCTCAGTATGAAATGGAAGTGATCCGGCTGATGCTTGTTTATGGAGAAAATATGATCCGGTTTATCGGCCACAATGTAGGCGACGATCATTTCGAAGATTCCGATTTGAAAGCGTTTTATCTCGATATCATTCAGCGTCATCTCGACCAAAAAGAGATTTCAGTTGATCACTATACAAACCGCGAACAGCCGTATCCATCGCTGGTAGGCGATATTATGCTGGAGCGATATTCAGTAAGTGACAAACACGCCTTAAAAACAGGCACGGAATTTAAGCGCGATAAAAACCCTTATAAAACCGCAAAGTCAACCATGAAACCTCTGAGGCACTACTATTTTGAGAGAAAGCGCAGAGATATTTCAGGAAAAATTAAAGTGGCTGAGGGCGATGAGAAAATGAAGATGATGAAAATGCTGACCAAGATTCAAAAAGAGAGCAGCAGAATTCAAAAAACATCAGCTGATGAACTCTTTGACGATCCGGATTTTTTGAAAAAGGGACCAAGTACCGGCAGCGGTATTTTTGAATATAAAATGAAAGGGGAGAAGTGAATACAGATCTCGATATCGCTTTAAAAGCCGCTCGTGTCGGTGTCAAAACCATCAGGGAGTATCAGAATAAATCTTTGAACACGCGCGAAAAAGGCTATCATGACCTCGTGACGGATGCAGATATTGAGACAGAGAAGAGAATTCTAGAGGTGATCAGGGAGAGCTTTCCGGTTGATGAAATATTGGCTGAAGAGACCGAAGCGCATGAGAACTTATCCCATGCAAGAACATGGATTGTGGATCCGATTGACGGCACCACCAATTTTGCCCACGATTTTCCTGTATATTGCGTCTCTGTTGCGCTCTGGGAGAACCGGCAACCCAAAGTGGGTGTGGTGATTGAAGTAAACCGGAATGAAGAGTTTACAGCTGTTAGGGGTGAAGGTGCCTGGTTAAATGGCGAAAAAATAACCGTATCAAACACGTCAAATCCAAGAGATGCTTTTGTAGGTACAGGCTTCCCTTATAATGACCTCTCTGTTGTGGATCCCTATCTGAAACTGTTTCGCCACTTGATGGGAGAACTTCAGGGCATCCGGCGGCCCGGCGCTGCAACCTTTGATCTGTGCTGTGTTGCATGCGGACGCTTCGACGGTTTTTTTGAGTACTCCCTGCATGCCTGGGATGTGGCTGCTGCGACGCTAATTATTCAGGAAGCCGGAGGAGTGATATCGGACTGGAACGGTGGCGATGGCTGGCTGTTTGGGCAGCGTATTGTCACAGGTAATCCTGAAATTCACGGTGTATTACTGGAAAGAATTCAAGACTTTATCCCCGAAGAGAACCGTAAAAATGTGGTTTGACCCTAAATTTGATTTAGAAAAAGGAGATACTTCCTCATCCCGACAGAAAAGCATTGTCGGGATTCGTCAGCATGACAAGAGTGATGGTGGGATAGTTTGCGGGCATCTCGTACAGTGTATAGGGACGGTCCACCAGCCCACCAATCCAGTTACAACGCATTCATTGCGTGCCGGTGTGAGACTGAATCCTGCGTGGTTGGGATTCTTATATGCCGGTCTTTCTGATTATAAAACGCTACTGTCATCTCGACCAAGTGACCCGCCTTCTGGCGGGGAACGCGTGGAGAGATCTCACTGCGCTTCGCTTCGTGGGATAAAAGAGGAGCCTTGTGATGGGGACTACCTTAAACAACGCTCCAAAGGGCTCCTGCCGATAACAGGGATTTCATTTCATGGGAATCGCTATCGCTCGGAGCGCTAACGCGGGGAAAAGATGAGCTCCACTCCAGCCTAAAAAACGGGCTTCCCCCGTAAGGGATCCCTTTGGGGCGGTCGAAAAGACAAGGCATTTTTTGGAAAGATCGGCGGGCATCCGGTCACGGAGTAGAGCGACGCTACTACTGCCCGCCAATTTGCAATTTTCTAAAAATGTGTACACACGGTAGCTTCAAAGAGGGACACTCATTAATAAGCTCTTACCTTGAAACTCAAGTTAATTACTAATTCTTCAAGTTATAAATGAGCCGGCTGACAGGTGTTATTACTCTATCTTTCCGACCTGCTTTGCTCCACTTTCTCGTGATACTTCTGATAAAGCTGGCGATGTATATCCATCATATCGCTCTTTCTTCCCTGAACATATACCTGCTCTACCTGCGTGCTGTACTCAATCGGATTTCCGGTTGTGATCAGAAGCGTGGCATCTTTTCCGGTTTCAAGTGTGCCAATACGGTCNTCAAGCCCCAAAATTGCAGCAGGATATGAGGTAACCGCCTTAAGGGCTTCATCTTCCGGCAGTCCGTATGCTGCAGCGGCACCGGCTTCATACGGAAGGCGGTTGGCATAGGGTGCACTCGATGTGCCGGCAATGGCAAATTGAACCCCTGCATTAAAAAGCATTGAGGGTAGTGCATAGATAGAGTCATACCCTTGCCAATCCCGATTGGGAGAGTTAAGAATAGCTGTTATGATTACCGGAATACTCTTATTGCGAAGGTGATCGGCAACCATATGGGCGTCTCGGCCACCGAGAATTATCAGGCGAACATCCTCCTCTTCAGCCCAGGTTATCGCATCCTGGATCTGGCGAACTTCGTTTGCACTAACCACTACCGGCCGGTCACCATCAAACACCGGAATCATCGCATGCCAGCGGGAGTCAAAATCATGATGTGATGCACTGCCGGCTTCCATCGCATTGCGTGCGGTTCTGTATGCTCTTGCATCCGCAAATACACTTCGNAGCTCTGTGAGCTGGCGGGTATAATTATTCTGATTGTTTGGGTTTGGCCAGTTTACAATCAATCCTACACCCGACTTTAGCGTCATCTCATCCCAGGCCCAGCCGTCCATCTTCATGGCTGCCGACTGACCGGCAACCAGGCCGCCACCGGGAGTTGTAACTGAGGTGAGCACGCCGGCAGAGCGCCCTACACCGATCCAGCGGCTTTCAGGATTAAAGGCCCGTTCCACCATAACGTTTGGGTTAACAAGCCCCTGTTCGTTGATATCTGTAGTCATATCCACCGCACCAATTTCATAAATACCCATCTGGCTCCAGGAATCAATGAGTCCGGGATAGATATGCTTGCCCGACACATCTTCCTGAAGGGTTCCCTCAGGAAGAGTTACACCAGTGCCAATTGCGGTGATTACTCCATCCTCGAACAGGATGGTGCCATTTTCGATTACATCACCTGTCAGCGTGTGGATGGTTCCGCCAACCAGTGCTATAGGCTCACTCTGTTTGGCCGCAGGAGTTTGGGCGTTCAGTTCAGGTGCTGTTAACATACACACCATAAGAAGCGACATTATTAAAACTGAATTCTTCATGATATTTGTGGATTTTACGTTCATTTTGAATTTCATAAGAGAGCGTTGAGGCATGTTCTGATTAGTCATTTCATTCCTCCATGATCAGTCTTATCAATTGAGCACGCTCTTTTTCAATATCTCTTCGAAGCTGTGCATCTTCTTTCAGGTCGAAATATTTACGTCCATCGATCCATGTCTGTTCGGCTTTGGTAAATGTGGAGAGAGGATCGCCGTTCCATATTACAAAGTCGCCATCTTTTCCGGGTTCGAGTGAACCAACTTTGTCATCAATTCCGAGAAGTTTGGCTGTGCTGCTTGTAATCATCGACATTGCCACTTCAGGATCTACACCTGCACGCACCATTTTGGCGGCCTCCCAGTTCATTCTTGTGGCAATCTGGCTGTTGTCGGAATGAAGTGACGTTACAACCCCTGCTTCATGCAGTAATCGAGCGTTATAAACAGTTTTATCATAAGCTTCAATCTTGAAAGCTCCCCAATCGGACCATACCACGGCACCGGCGCCATGCTTCGCCAATTCAGGTGCTACTTTATACGCCTCAACTCCATGATGAAAAGCTTTCACTGTAAAGTCGAACTCTTCGGCGAGCCGCATCAGCATCAGAATTTCATCCTGACGATAGCTATGTGATTGAACCAAAATATCACCATTCAATATATCCACGATCGCATCCATGCGAATATCTCTTCTTGGTGGTATTCCGGAACCGTTGCTTTCCCACTCATTCCAGCGTGCCTCATAATCGCGGGCCATCCGGAAACGGTCGGCTATAATTTGTTCAACTCCCATTCTTGTATTCGGATAGCGGTCGCTGCCAACTCTTTTTGGATTTTCACCCAGTGCAAACTTAACGGTTCGGGGGGCACCTTCAATTTTCAGATCATCCGACAGAGCACCCCATCGCATTTTAATATGAACATTTTGACCTCCGATAGCGTTAGCCGATCCGTGCATGACGTGTGCTGTAGTCAACCCGCCGGCAAGTTGCCGGTACATCCAAATGTTATTGATGTTCAGTACATCTCCCATTCGCACCTCGGCCGTAATNGCATTGCCGGTCTCATTCACTCCATCCACACCCGAGTGGAGGTGAGCGTCAATCAGTCCGGGAGTGACATGCTTGCCTTCGGCATCGATCACAACCGCATTACGGGGTGCGCGAAGGTTTTGGCCAACCTCCACAACTTTTCCACGTGTTACCAGCAGATCGGCATTTTCCAAAATACCGTCGGGGCCCATTGTCCAAACGGTAGCATTTCGAACCAAAACATGCTGTGGCTGTGCAGGAATGGATTTACGACCGTATTCCATATTGGGGCGCAAATCGGCAAGCACCAGCTCACGGACAGTGGGCTCTTTCTCATCTTTTTCAGGAGTCTCGGCGTGCGCGGTTCGGTTGGCTGTCCACTGAATACGATCCTGGCCGGTTACTTCAGCCCACCCATATAAGGTTTCACCGGAAAGGGAGGCCGTTAAACGGACCGGGCCGCTCAGGCCAAGTTCATTGCCCGGAAAATCAACCCTTAAGCGTCGTGAAGCGTCGTGTACAGAAGCAGATTTGAGCTCAATTTCACTATCATTAATGGTGATGGTTCCTCCAAGACGGCCGGGGCGTGTTTCCTTTACATTCAATTCACCATCAATGGTTCCGTCGCTTGAAACAATTTGCCAGTTCCCTTTTGGATCTACCTGATCTTCTTTGGTGATGCTGTAACGCGAACCTTCAACCCACACATCTATAACTTTGGTATCGTTTTTAAAAAGATCACCATCAGCTACTGTGATATTTGCTTTTTTCCCGGTTGCAAGAGAACCGTGAGTGGCGTCAATACCAAGCAGGTTTGCGGGGTTGGTAGTGAGTGCCGCCAAAGCGGTCTCTTTTGAAAGCCCCAGTTCAACTGCTTTACGGAGATTGCGCAAAAAGTGCGATCTGTTTTCAAGTCCGTCTGTGGTAAATGAGAAGTTGATGCCTGCTTCTGCCAGCCTTGCAGGGTTTTCCGGAGCGAGGTACCAGTGGCGCAGGTCGGAGAGGTCTTCATTCAAGGCGTCTTCAGGCGTTGCAGTATCCGGTTTGTCGGGAAAGGCCAAAGGAAGGATTAACGGTACATTGCGCTCACTAAGCACGTCAATAACCCTGTATTCATGGCCGCTGCCCCGAATCCATGGTGTAATGTTGAACTCTTCTGTAAAGCGAAGTGCACGCAGAATTTCTTCATCACTTCTGGTTTGAAAAAGAAGCGGCTGTTCTCCGTGAATGGCATCCCGAAGCGAGGCCAGCACAGCATTAGACTCCGGCCGCTGCAGCCCGGCAGGGTTTCTGTCATAGGCCTGATGAGCTCTTTCGTGCCAATCTGCATCATAAAGTGTTTGACGGATCAGAGCAATTACTCCAATAGGGGAAGTGGGATAGGAGAATCCAAATTGCCAGCCTCGTGTTAAATTTACCGATTGAGCTACACTACTTCGTACCAGGCGGTCGGCCACTTCGCGATCACTCAGATCCATTACTGCGGCCTCTCCGCGAAAGATACCCAGTGGCGGTACAGACAGAGCTGTTGTGAAACCCTGTGATCGAAGTGATTCACTGCTGTCATCGTCAGTGTTAAATTCACCGTCAGCCGTGAGGTGTGCCCTCAGGTGCGGGTTCCACGACAGAGAACCGCGATCAAGTTCCACGCGCGGGTCTTTCATTCCAACATTTGAATGCGCATCAATTAAACCGGGATAGAGAGTTTTACCCTCCATGTCCCAAACCCGCGCATCGGCGGGAATCTGAATATCACTGCCAAGGGCTTCGATCACGCCATTACGAATGATCAATGTAGCGCCATTAAGAACATTTCCCGGAGAAGTTACAATAGTTGCATTGGTAAGGGCATGAACACCGGGAGTGTTCTCTTTCATGCCATCGGTGGGAGAAGTTTGAGTTTGTGAATAGAGAATGGCCGGCAGCATCAGAAAGGCGAGCACCAGGATTAGTATCTGTTTGAATATTGAGTTGTGCAGTTGAAAACGGTAACGAACTTTTTCCATGTCTAATCTGAATCTGGTTTGAGGTTGGATCTAACTGAGGATATCGTCACATATACCCTGAAGCCTGAACTAGTGTAATCGTTTAAAATTGGCCTGAATGGTTTACCGGCATGTGGAACATAAGCAAGCCAAATCAAATATTCAGAACTCAATCGTATCAAAATAACCCGAAGAGGTATACGGTTAAGCAAAAAGTTGTAAATCTGAGAAATCCATAAAGTGAAAATACTTTTGGTTCTATGTTGATTTGTGTCTAATAGGGATGCCACGGGCCCCCGGGGTTACGATGTGCTCCGTGCCTCTGGCACTCAGGACGAACTGTAGTGTGATGACGCTAATCCGGAGTGGATAGACATAAATCACAGGTTTTGTATTTTTTAAGAAATTGACTGATAAGATTTAATCCATTTCATAATGTATAAACGGTTTTTTTCAGTTTGGCTCTTTTTTATCGCCGGGGGGTTCTGGCTTACCTCAGCAGCCCAAACGAACGTAGACGGCTACATCTCAAACTCTTTTTACTTCACAAATCAATCAGAAGCTGAAAGAGTGACAGGGTTTTCTAATCTGAAGTTTAGAAATGAAAACCATTCAGGCTGGTGGACCCAACGATACCTTCTCGATTACGCTTTAATTGCTGGAGGAACCACCGGGTACATTATTGGAAAAGGTATAACACCCTCATGGGATGCGAGAATAGGGCCGTCTTTCGATCCTAACAATCCGGCGGCTATTTTTGGAGATGACACATTTAGCGAACCATACCTTGAACATGGTGAGGGTGAAACTGTACCTGAGTATTGGATACATCGATTGCTGATTGGTTTTGGAGGGGCACTGATCACGATGGAAGGTTTGGAGTGGAGGGGAAACGGCGGTTCAGCTCATCATTTTCACAATACCATTATTGGATATGCAGAAACGGTGGCGCTTACTGCTGCAGTAACAGAGTTGTCCAAACCATTTTTTGGCCGGCTTCGTCCAGACTTCAGAGAACGTGCTCTTCGTTTTCACTGTCCGGATTCACCGCCATCGGCGATTGAACCCTTTTGCGATGGCTATCGCGAGCTGCCGCTTGATGAGGATCCCGATGAAGCCCAAAAACTTTACAATGATGGAAGGAAAAGCTTTATTTCAGGCCATAGTTCACACTCGTTTAACCTGTTTGGATATGCATCATTGGTTATTGGTGGACGCTACGTTTGGGGTGAAGGGGCTACGTCAAGAAGCCGCCGTGCGGGGTTAGCGGGCCAGGCTGTAATGATGGGATCTGCATTCTATATAACGTCATCCCGGATTAGAGATGGCCGTCACCATCTCTCTGATGTAATTGTGGGGAGCCTGATTGGCACAGGAATAGCAAATCTTTCCTACTGGACACGTTTTGACAGAGAAGGGACGCCAAGATGGAGGAGTTCGGAAAAAAGGAGAGACGCTGAAGGTACAGCCTCAGATTTTTCCGTGAACCCATGGGTTACCCCATATGGAAGTGCTGGTGTTCAGGCAAAAATCACTTTTTGAACAGTATATGAAATGAAAAAAGCATCCCAATTCCTTGGGATGCTTTTCATTGCTACAAGTGATGGGATCGTATCACTTGAGGTTGATAAATGTGAGCATTCATTGAAAAAAGTCTCTTCAATTTCCTGTCTTTATAAATATACGGAGATAGAGGTATACAGGTGGCGCAACACTGTCATATTCTAATAATAAATTCGAAATCTCGAGAATTCAGTCAATTTATTACGCTTCAAATCAATGCAAACATATAAAGAATGACAACCCATCCGCCAAGCGGAGGGTGTCATTACAATATGTTTAGACCAAATGTCAGGAGGCTGTTTTTGGAAACAATCCCTTATTGATGATGAAGATATAAGGTATCACATAAACCCAGTGGCGAACCATAGAGCCTATTGCCATATCAACCCCTGCATTTAATCCGGCTACTCCGGCTCCCACAAGCGGGAACATAAAGAACCAGACAAGGGCTACGGTTTGTGCCGTGATGAAAATATACGGCCTGATCCACGCCGGACCCCAAAGCGAGGGAGCAATGCCGGCATATAAAATTGCCAGCAAAATCCCGTTGCTGAAATGGCCAAAAACTCCATAAGCCAATCCGAGTCCAGTTTGTTCACCTAACAGACTGGGGATATCCCACCAGCCCATTCCCATTACAAGTCCGAACAGGTCGAACAGGATGGTTCCCAAAAATCCTGCAATAATTGCATCTTTCCAGTTTATAGTATGCATATCACTTCTGGTTTTTAACTTACAGTTTCGGTGAGTTCCGGTGCTGCCGGGAAATCGACAGGTATTTGGGTCACATTATGCAGGAAGTTGGTTGTTGCTTTTTCGCCAACATTTACAATTACGTCGATCAGGTTCTCTTTTGTATAACCGGCATCAAAAAAGTTCGAGAGTACTTCATCAGTAATTTTTCCGCGGTTTTCAGCTATATCTCCGGCCAGTTTTACAAGGGCATCCAGTTTAGAATCGAAAGTGGCTTCTCCGGTTCTCAGTTCTATGGTTTGCTCTTCTGTGAAACCGTTCATTTTACCAAGAGCCGTGTGTGCAGCCTGGCAGTAAGTGCATCCGTTTATCTCGCTTACAACAAGATTGATAACTTCCTTCTCTTTATTATTGAGGGATGTTTTACCGTTCGCAAACGTTAAATACCTTTTCAAGGCATTTTCAGAGTGTGCGTATGTTGCATAGATATTTGGAACAAATCCCAGTTTTGATTTAAGATCATCAAAGATCTCCCGGTTCTGTTCAGTTACTTCGTTTCGTGTTGGTACATTTAATGGTCGCATGTTTCCTCCATTTGAGGGTTATTATTTATTCTGTACCTAACATCACGCTTTTTACCCATTCCTTAAATGGCAAGAGTACACGCTGTCTTGTCAATTCTTCCCGAACCTGCTGTTTTTGGGTAAGTAATATTTGTGCCTCACTGTTTGGAGGAAGCGGCAGGAGGTTGTCTTTGACAAAGGCGATGTTTCATGGACCGTGCGGCTTCTGAAGTTCTTTTAACTTTAAAGAAACTTCGTGCTGTATAAAAAAATGAGAAGTGCCTGAGGAACGGATAAACAGCTTTAAAAGCGTTAAAACGAGTAGAACATCACAGCAACAAAGTGGCAAGTGGTACCTGAGAGAACAAAGAGATGCCACACAAAGTGAGTGTACTGCCTTTGGGGCATGGCGAAGAAGATAATGCCGAGGATGTATGCAGCACCTCCTGCAGCTATCCAGAGCAGTCCTGCAATGGTCATCACTTCCATCAATGGCTTAATTGCAACGATAATCAAAAGCCCCATGAGAACGTAGAGGCCTACCCAAAGCTTCATGTATTTTGCGCCGATAATAATCTTTAAAATGATACCACCTGCAGCAAATGCCCAAACGATTCCAAACAGAGTCCATCCAAAAGTTCCATTTAAAACACCTAAAGTGAAAGGAGTGTAGGTTCCGGCAATTAAAAGGAAGATGGCTGCGTGGTCAACGATTTGGAAAATATCCTTCAATTTACCCTGCTTCATGCTGTGATAAAGGGTGGATGAAAGATAGAGTAAAATGGCTGTAGTGATAAATATGGACACACCGGCAATAGCCCAGGCATCTCCATGAACAGCTGAATAGAAAATTAACACAGGTGCCGCAATAATGGCACCGGCCAAACCTATACCGTGACTCACACTGTTAGCAAGTTCTTCTGTCGGAGTCTGATTTTTGTCGGGTTTGTTTAGAAAAGGCATGCGGTTTTAACGATAAAAAAGCTGTTGGTGTATTTAGGTATCGAAAATTTAACATCTTTTTTAAGATCAGGGTTCGTGATAATAATTATTTCAGGAGTGTTCCTGCGCCGGCTGGCAGAGGGCAAAGGGGGATGAAAAAGAGTGTATTTGATGCTCAAAAGTGACTATTCGAAACAAATATTAGGTATTACACGTCATCCCCATGCTCTCCCGAAAGCCTTCAGCATCCTTTTCCACGCAAATTAGTAGTACCAATGGCACAATATGGAATCTGTAAAAATGAAACTTCTGTCAGTAAAAAAGCACCCTGGGTCAGCAGGGTGCTTTTATGATTGCTGCAAGTGAAGGGATCATTTCACTTGCGGTGGAAAAATTGATCACTTCAAGCCGGTATGGATTCCTTCCTGTTTTTAAACTCTGTTGAGGTAAAGCCGGTGTGATTCTTAAAAAGCTTACTGAACTGGGCCGGATCGGAATAACCCAGCTCAAATCCAACCTCTTTTGCTGTTTTATCTGTATAAAAGAGCATTCTCTTGGCTTCCATAATCACCCGCTTGTGTATGACCTGGAGTGGGGTGTCTTCAGAATATTTACTGAATACATTGGTAACCGTTTTTGGGGACTTATACATGAGTTCAGCAATTTCACTTACTGTTTTCTTTGTTTTAAAATGCTCTTCAACCAAAACATTAAAACGACGGATCAGATCAATCTCAGACTCTTTTCCCGTACTTTTTAAAATCTGTTTTCTTGCAAGGCGTGTGCAGCGAATTATGAATCGCTTAAGTAAAATACGCAGCATCTCTTCCTGATTGGTGTCATTCATACTGAACTCCTCTTTCAGTACATCAAAGAGTGTTCGCAGGCGATGGGCCTCTTTCTGGTCCAGATTCAGAGTGGGTGAAGTATTGGAGCCAAAAAAGAGAAGTCCGTTGCACGAAACCTCGCTGTCGTTGGTGTGAACACAATAGAACTCCTTGTTAAAATAGAGCAGTTTGAGGCTCTCTTCGGAATTGTCAATTTGTACTTTGTGTAGATAGGTTAAGCACGTGATCTGTCCGGGCTGAAGTAAGATTGATCGGTCATCAATTTGGAGTTTCAGTCCGGAATTCCCATCGTTCCATATAAACATCAGGTAGTTTCCGTTTTTTACCACTTCATTTGGAAAAAAAGTGGATATGCCAAACTGTGCATTAATCTCTTTGTTGGAATACTCTTTGTGCATATAGAGCTTTATTTTTTGTTTGGTTAAACCGGTTTAGTGAATTAATCTGTCGTAATCGTTTTAATTACTTCATCATCTCTGTTTCGGGATAGAATACCAACCACGCAAATGCAAAATAATCGCCGTAGACCATGGTATTGAGCTGCTCGCCTTTTAGCGGGCCTGAAACTGCTTTGCCTGTAATATTCCACTCACTCTCCGTATTCAGATCATAAACCTTCCCGTCTCTGTATTCGAAAGCAAGTTCTTTATCTCCCAACATTGGTGAGAACACCCCGGTTGCACCATCATCGCGCGAACGATGAATTTCACGATTATCCAGAGCTGAAGCCATCCCGTCGAGGTGGAAAATTACAACAGGTTCACCGCCAACGGTATCGTGCAGCACGCCTTTCTCTCGGGTAACACTATATGTGTATCCCTTAACCTGATTTTCGGTTCGCACTACTACTACTTTTTCCATAGGGCTTATTTCGCCCGGTACGTCTTTGCGAAGCAAAAACGGAGAGTTGTTGATATCGTCGTAGCCTGCATAAGGATTCTC
>SL_8KL_010_SEDDRAFT_10000518_pt1 | contig 33653 bp, 28 predicted proteins | sample SodLakKL_010_SED_4_FD_11160 | JGI IMG/M metagenome (IMG submission 11160)
CGGTAGATATGGATCCAGAAGAAGATCATTATGAGCCTGGTACTGATATAACTCTGACTGCCGATCCAGACGAACATTGGTACTTCGTGGAATGGACAGGGGATCACGAGAGTAACCAGGAAGAAATCACGATAGAGATGGATAGTGATAAAGAAATCACGGCTCATTTCCAAGAGCACATATTCTCTCTAGATGTAACAGTAGAAGGGGAAGGTACGGTAGATATGGATCCAGAAGAAGATCATTATGAGCCTGGTACTGATATAACTCTGACTGCCGATCCAGACGAACATTGGTACTTCGTAGGATGGACGGGAGATTATGAAGGTACCGAGGAAGAAATCACCATAACCATGGACCAGGACTATGAAATAACAGCTCACTTCGAAGAACTCAAGACCTACGAGCTTACAGTAAACATAGAGGGAGATGGGACCGTAGAAGTAGGTAGCGAAATGATAGAAGACGGTTGGACCGAAGAATTTGAAGAAGGAGCCGAAGTAGAACTGACGGCTGTACCGGAGGAAGGTTGGCACTTCGTAGAATGGACAGGAGATCATGAAAGTGAAGATCCAGATACCAATATACTTTTAGAAGAGGATATGGAGATAACAGCCCATTTCGAAAAAAAACAGGCCTACTTTGAAGTCGATATATTGGAATACGATAAAGATGTCAACGAAGGCGAAGAGATCATGGTGAGATACAGAGTGACCAATATCGGCGAATTCGAAGATACTCAGAACATCTCACTTTATCTCGACGGTGAAAAGGTAGAAGTCTACAGCGGACTAGAACTAGGTCCCGGTGAACATTACGAAGGTGAATTTATAATCCAAGCAGAGGAGGTCGGCGATAAGGCCATGGAGGTCCACTCAAACGATGACATAAGTGAGAACGTGATGGTCATTGTAGGAGAAGAGGAGGTCATCGTAGAAGAAGAGGACGACCCAACCTTCCTATCCAACTATTGGTGGTTGATACTCGGGCTTATCATCGGTATCATATTCGTGCTGATATTGATGATCAAGATGAAGGGTCAGGATGATGAGGAAGATGTGGATGTGGAAGGTGTGGATGAAGAAGGTGTGGATGAAGAAGGTGTGGATGAGGAAGGTGTGGATGAGGAAGGTGTAGATGAAGAAGGTGTGGATGAAGAAGGTGTAGATGTGGAAGGTGTGGATGAGGAAGGTGTGGATGAAGAAGGTGTGGATGAAGAAGGTGTGGATGAAGAAGGTGTGGATGAAGAAGGTGTGGATGAAGAAGGTGTGGATGAAGAAGGTGTGGATGAAGAAGTAAGCGAATGATCGAAGAAGATAGTCTGTAAGACTTCCTCTTCAACATCTTAATCATATCTGCAGATCTATGAAAATGTTAGGGTTATGTTGTTGTTACTACAATATCTACGTATGGTTTTCGACCTCGTTTCTTCAACTTCGGAATCTCACCAGTTTCTCTGTATTTTTTAGCTAGTTGTTGAATACGGCGTTGGCTAATATCGAAATCTTTTGCCGCCTGTTTAGTAGATAATCCTTCTTCGAGGCACGCCCTGCTGTCAAAGATATTCTTAGAGAATTCCTGTTAGACTTGACGAAATTTTTGGAGAATAACACACGTCTATTTATATACGGCCTTGTTTTTTAAGGGCTATCGTAGATAGCCCTACATGTTTTTAATGCATTTTTTTATCAAAAAAATGCGAGGGAAGGGATTTGAACCCTCGGACCCCTACGGGACAGCGCCCTCAACGCTGCGCCGTTGTCCATGCTTGGCTACCCTCGCATTATGAGCGAGCCCTGCGTGTTAGTAATTTCTTCGAAACTCGCAATATTTAACATCGTGCCTCATGATCGGCGATCTTGAAAATTAAAGGATGATCAATTTTGCATCTATATGGATTCGCTCATCTCTGCGATCTCGTCGAACTTCCCCTTAAGTATCTGAAGACCCTCTTTTAAAACCTCTTCAGAAGTTAAAGAGCCGTCGGTCTCGAAAGTGAGTATGAATTTATCTTCTCGACCACTCACATCTATAGCACCTGGAGCACAAACTTCTTCGCAGAGAGAACAGAACTTACATCCTTCAAGATCTGCTATGATGAGTTCTTCGTCTTCTATATCTAGAACTTCTTTAGGACAGCTTTCTACACACTCCCCACATAGATTACAAGAGTCTTGGTCTATCTCTATTTCCGGGTAATATTTGTATGCTACACCGTTGGTGGGCTGCCATTTTGCATGTTGTTTAGCCGTGCCCAACTCCGCAGTAGCGTAGATCAGTAACGCCTGCGTGTCGTCTAGTTTTACTAGAGGGATAAGGTCGTCCACGGGTCTAAGATCGTTTTCGCCTACAGGGATCAAGTCGCCGGAATAGACCGTACAGGGTCCCTTTTTATTCAAACTGTAGATGATGGTACAATTGGGACATCCTTCTCCTTCGCACTCGTCGCATCGGTCTCTAAAATCGAACAGTTCTAGGTCAGTAGGTATGGGAAGCATACCCAACCGATGTGCGATGATCTCATCGAATAAAGGTGCGGAGCTTTCGTATTCTTTATCCTCCATTTCATCCCCTATGGTACCAAGATGGAATTCTATATCCTCTATGGCCAGTTTAGGTACGTCTGCGATCAACACCCTTCTCAGAGCGTTCACCATGGGTGGATTGGTATTCGATACCAATAATTTGGCCTCTCTATCCTTCAATATTTTAACTTCTATATCCATCTTTTCACTTTTTGATATTTTATACCCGTCTGCCTCTTCTTCCACCCTTGGGTCTGGTGGAATCGTGCGGCACAGGGGTCACATCCTCTATCGTACCTATCTTTACTCCGGATCGAGCGAACGCCCGGATCGCCGCCTGTGAGCCGGGACCGGGTGATTTGGACTTATTACCACCGGGTGCTCTGACCTTCACATGTAGCTTAGTTATCCCTTTTTCTTTCACGTCGTTCACCGCTTTTTGAGCAGCTCCCATGGCGGCGTACGGAGACGCTTGGTCTTTGTCCTGTCTTACCACCATGCCTCCTGAACATCTAGCCAAGGTTTCGGCTCCCGTTATATCGGTGATGGTTATGACCACATTGTTGTAAGATGCGTATACGTGTGCTATACCCCATTTACCCATGATTTCTACCTCCTATTTCTGAAATTTTTTTCTTTTTCTTTTTTGATCATATCGCTTATATGCGTCGGAGTGACTTCTTCTTCAGGTCTCTCCGGGTGGAGTTCGTCCGAGATCGGAGAATTCGAATAATAGCCGATGGTAGGTTCCTCTTCTTTATCCACTACGTACCCCGGGACCGTAACCTTTCTTCCATCTACGGATATGTGTCCATGGATTATGAACTGTCTGGCCTGCCGTGGCGTATGGGCTAAACCCTTATGGTAAACAAGCGTCTGGAGCCTTCTGTTCAAGATGTTCTCGATACTAAGGCTGAGTACGTCGTTGAGTTCATGCTCCTGTCCCTTCAGATATCCTTTTTTAGTCAGCCTATCCAAAAGTTTTTCCATCTCTTCCGTGGCTTGTTTCTCCCCATACCTTAAACGTGCTTGAAGATTCCTAGCCTGGGCCCGTATATTCTTCAAAACGGACCGGGCCTTCCAATATTCCTTCTTGTTCTTTAAGGCGTAGTGCATTATGTAATCGTTCTCTTCCTTGATCCTATCTTCCTGCCAAGGATGAGCGGGTTTCGCGTACTTCTTTCTACTGAATTTCGGGTCTCCCATCGATGATCACCTAGTCTTTATCAGCTTTTTGAGCTTTCGCAAGTTTCTTTTCCACGCCGAGCTCCATACCGGTTCTTCCGTTGGATTTGGTCCTTTGCCCTCTCACTTTGTGTCCTCTCTCGTGCCTTATGCCTTTGTAGCAGCTTATCTTTTGCATCCTATTGATGTCTTCCCGCAGAACGGTATCGAGTTCGTTTTTGAGCACGTGTTCGTCTTTTCCAGTGACAGGATCTCTTTTACGGTTTACCGCCCAAGAAGGTACGTTTTCACAAACCTTGTCTAGACCTTCTTTGAGCTCTTCTATGGCTTCGTCTTCCAAGCGACCTATCTTCTCAGTTGGATCGATATCAGTGGAGTTCACGACCATCTCGGCTACCCTGATACCTACTCCCTTGATGTCTTTCAGAGCGTAGGTTACAGGTTTGTTCCCATCAAGGTCCGTATTTTTCATACGGACGATGTATTTGAATTCTTCATCTTCTTTCTCTTTTTCAGGCAAAGTATTTCCTCCATTAATTTAGTGGAAATCTATTGATATGGCATACTACTCAGATGCGTGGTTTGGCTTAAGATTCCAAGTGATATAAAAGGGTTGCCCTTTACCAAATCCGCTAAGGAACGTATTTTTCATCTACTCCCGTGAAAACCTTTACCTATGACGTACATCTCGGAACTAGACTCCCTAGAGGCTTGGGGTGAATGACCCTGGACGAAATCGAACGACTTTTTTACCTGATCCATGAACTCTTTAAAATCCTCTCCTTGGAACACCTTCACCACGAAGTTCCCTCCGTCTTTTAAGGTTAGATAAGAAAATTTCAACGCATGGCGAGCTAGGAAAACTGACCTGGCATGATCCATACTATAGTTACCTGTTATGTTAGGTGACATGTCGCTGATCACGACGTCTACATCTCCGGCTATGATGGAGATCCTTCTAACAAAATTCTCATCCGTTACGTCGCCTTTATGAAAACTCACGCCTTGGATATCTCTCATCCTCTCCTTGTCAACGGCCAAAACGTTACCTTCCCCCACCATATCCACGGCATATTCGCTCCAGCCGCCGGGTGAAGCGCCTAGGTCCACAACCACGTCTCCATTTTTGAATATATTGAATCTTTCATCGATCTGCTTCAGCTTGTAGACCGCACGGGACCTATATCCTTCCTCCTTTGCTCTGTGATAGTAACCGTCTTTCCTTTTGTAGGGCGCCATGATAAAAATTAAACCATGGTGGTACTTAAACACTGACCCAAAAACTCACATGGACAAAAAGGCCTCGTCCCTCGAATAGATCAACGCTCTTTTTTCCGCAGCTTTCTGCGACTTCCAGGGCCAGACCCTAAGCACGTGTTCCACCCGTATATATACTTCGTCGAGATCGACATGAGTCCAATCCACATAACCCATCTTCTTTTTTTCACCTGGATCCTCCCACTCGATCTCTTCCGATGGAGCTTGATAAACGTCCTTCAGTATCAAAGTATCCTTGTCTAAACTTTTTAACGACCCTAATAGAGCTAATCCGTCATCCATCACTACGACTATCCTTTTCCCTACCAATTTTTTCAATCTTTTTTCCAAGATATCTCCTACCATATATATCCCTATCTTAACATGGCTCAAGACCTATATGTAAATTTTGTAGTAGATAGGGCGGAAAATTTTTAATCAAAAGAGAGCATTGGTAGTTTGATGAGATCTCAAGACGTGTTCGAAAGGGTCATAGACGTTATAGAAAAAGTCAGGGAACCCGGTGAGAAGCCGGAAGAGGATCTGTATGCCCTAGACGAGTTCGTTTGTGATCTTTGCCAGGGAGTAAAGAAAAGGGAAGAGATCACCCAATGCGGCTTCTGTGGAAGATGGGTCTGTAAAGAAAAAGATGACGAGAAGGCGAAAAAGGATTGTTGGGATGAAGAGCTCAAGGCATGTGAAAGCTGCAGCGGATTGATATTATTGGCTGAGAAAGGTGACCTTAAAGGAAAAGAAAAAGAGGGCGAACAAAATGACTGAATTAGACGAGAACATAAAAAGTTTAGAATGGGATAAAAGACTGAACGATGTCAGATTTGGAAGCGCAAAAGAAGAAGAAAAGGCGGCTATGCAGAAAAGTACTTTGGAGATATTGATAGCTTTCTTCATCGGGCTGCTGCTCGGTTTGGTGATCGGGAGCATAATCATACCACTTCTAGCAGGTCTGTTCTAAAAGGTGATGCGGATGAAAATACTGTTGATACATTCGGATTTCCTGAGATACAAAGTTAAGAAAAAAACTCCCGTAGCCGAAGATATAGAGGAACATATGAAGAAGGGTGAGATGGAAGAATGTCTCTCGGTTTTCACGGCGGTGGAAGAAAAGGACCAGGGCAAAGTAGAAAAGGTGGTAGAGCAGGGAGTAAGAGAAATAAAAGATACCGCTAAACAACTGGATGTCCAAAAGATAATGATCTATCCCTACGCGCACTTGAGTTCGGAGCTAGGAGATCCTGATACGGCCATAGAGGTGCTTAAGGGTTTAGAAGAAAATTTAGAAAAGGACTATACGGTACATAGGTCTCCCTTCGGCTGGTACAAAGCCTTCCAGCTAAGCTGTAAAGGTCATCCTCTCTCGGAATTGTCGAAAGAGATAGCTGTCGAGGAGGAAGAAAAGCAAGTGGTTTCAAAGGCATTGGAAGCGGAAAAAACCCTTGAATCACGCTGGGGTATACTCGAGGAAGACGGAACCTTTCACCGATTAGAAATCCAAGGAAACAAAGTTGAAGGTTACGATTTTGAAGGTCAAAAAAACCTGAAGGATTTCGCCGTGTACGAAGCGGGAGAAAAAGAAAAAGGAGGGATGGAACCACCGCACATAGAGTTGATGAAAAAACACGAGATGGTGGATTACGAACCCGGTTCGGACCCCGGGAACCTAAGGTACTACCCCAAGGGAAGGATGATCAAAGGACTGCTGGAAGAGTTCGTGAGTCAGAAAACAAGAGAGTACGGGGCCATGGAGATAGAGTCTCCAATAATGTATGACATGGAGCACCCCACTCTCAAAAAATATCTTGATAGATTCCCTGAAAGGCAGTATCAGATAAGCACGCCGGATAAAGATGTTTTTCTACGTTTCGCCGCATGCTTCGGTCAATTCTTGATGGGGCACGATATGACCATCTCGTATAGGCAACTCCCCATAAGATTGTACGAGCTCACAAGATACTCTTTCCGCATGGAACAGAGAGGCGAACTATCAGGTCTTCGAAGGTTGAGAGCATTCACCATGCCAGACAGCCATGCGCTCTGTAAAGATATAGAGCAAGCAAAGGAAGAGATGATGATCAGGATGGACTTGGCCATCGATATATTGAACCACGTTGGGATAGACGTACCCGGTAAACTAGAATTGGGCATCAGGTGTACTGAAGATTACTACCAAGAAAACAAAGATCAACTGGTGCAGTTCGTAAAGAATTACGGCAAACCGGCCCTGGTCGAGATATGGGACGACAAGTTCTTTTATTACATTTTGAAATACGAATTCAACTATATAGATCAGTCCGGAAGAGCTAGTGCATTGGTCACGGATCAATTGGACGTCGAAAACTCAAAGAGGTATGGTATGACCTATGTAGACGAAGACGGCGCCGAAAAACATCCATATCTCCTACATCTTTCACCCAGCGGAGCCATCGAAAGAGTGTTTTTCGCTCTGCTAGAAGATGCAGCCCTGGATGAAGCAAAAGGGGAAAAACCACGATTCCCTTACTGGCTGGCACCAACTCAGGTCAGATTCGTACCTGTCTCGGACCAACAGTTGGACTACATCGAAGAACTCGTAAAAGATCTCCAGCAAGAGAATATCAGGATAGACGTAGACGATACGGACAGAACGGTAGGAAAGAAGATAAGACAGGCGGAACAAGAGTGGGTACCCTTCGTTGCCGTGATAGGTCCCAAAGAGATCGAAAGCAAAAAACTTTCAGTAAGGATAAGAGGAGAAGAGAAAGAAAAAGAGATGGACCTAGACGAGTTGAAAGAGATACTCAAAGAGAAACAGGAGAACATGCCTTTCAGAGAGATACCTTTACCAACCTACCTGACCAAAAGACCCACCTTCCTAGGTTGATTATATTCACCTCTGTCAACAAGACATAAATAGATTGATGTCAAATCCGCATGAAAGGCTTGAAACCATGAATGAGAACCCAACACCTCCTGCACCTAAATATAAAAAAAATTTAACTGAAAAAATTCAGCTTTTAAAAAAAAGATTGATCCAATGTCAAAAAGAAAAGAATGACATAATAAACAGAACTGCGACCGAGCTGAAAAGTAAAGAAGATAAGATCGCAGAATTACGGTCTGAGCTGAACGAACAAAAAGAAAGTCCAGAGCAGATGGAATTCGTCGACGAACTCAAGGAAGAAAAGAGTGCGTTAAAAGAGGAAAACAAGCGCTTGTTGAGAGAACTCGAAAGATACAAAGATCAAAAGAAAATCGGGTTCAACCTTCCTTCGGGAGCTGAGATAAGGGGTGACATAGATTCAAACGAAACGATACAGGTGGAGAACAACGTAAAGATACTAGGTTCTCTGATGTCTAGTAAGGACATAATATTAGGACACGAAAACCAGGTGACCGGTGACGTCATCTCAGAAAAGGGGTCGGTAAAGATCGGAAACGCATGTGAAGTGAAGGGATCCATCGGAGGGAATGAAGTACTGCTCGCCGAAGGTACTACAGTAGGAAATATCCGATCATACGAGATGATACATATAGGCAAAAACTGCAAAGTTTCCAACGTATATGCCCTGGGTGATGTAGAGCTGGAGGAAGACGTCGAGATAAAAGGGTCTTTGGAATATGCGGGAGATTTTGACGTATCCAAAGGCGTTAAAATCACTGGATCGGTGATCCCTTGTTCAAAAAAAGAATTGAAAGAAAAAATTTCTAAATCTACGGAAGGAACGGACTTTTCACCCGTTATAGTCAAGGAAGAGGATAAAAAACAAGAGGTACTGAAAGAAAAATCAAAGATCATAGGTTCTACAAAAGAAAAAATAGACGATCTACGCGGATTGATCAGATCAGCTAGAGACGAAAACGTAGATATATCTCAAGAGAGAGATCTTTTGGGTGAAGGTATCACCCTTTACAAGCAGGGAAAATACAAAGATGCTGATCAGTTATTGTCTAACGGCCATTCTAAATTAGAAGAAAAGTTGACTCATTTGGATAAAAGACCCAAGGACGAGAAAAAGAAAGTGATAGATGATTTCACCGAAGTCAAGGGTGTTGGACGCTCTATCGCCATAAAATTATACGAAGGAGGATTTCATTCCATGGAAGAGTTGAGGAACGCATCACTCGAGGATCTACAACAAGTAGAAGGTATCGGCGAAGGTTTTTCCAAAAAGATAAAAGAAAACCTATCCTAAAGCTTTCAAATATCCGACAATTTTTTTATGGTATGCGAAGGACTATTTACTCTGTAACGGTGGAATATAAAGGCGGTCAAGTAACTAACGAAAAGGATCACTGGCGACGATATGATATAGATCAAAATTATCACAGCTAAGCTCTGCAGCAGGATCGTTAAATTAGTCACGGTCAGATCTGCCAAATAGGGTATCGAGAACGGGATGAAAAGGAGTATCATGAACACCATGGCCGAGGAGATGAGCGCTGCAGTAAATATCTCAGATCTCCACCTACATCCTAGATGATAAGCTAAAGCAGATGAAAGAGGTACCAACAAAAAGATGCTCCAAAGGTCCGCATTCAAGAAGTAAAGAGGCACGGCTATCAAGCCAACCAGTGATGCATACACGGGTTTTTCGGGTTCGAATTCGATCACATCGACCCCTCTTATCCAATCAAAAGCCGCTAACACCTTATCTTTAGCTCTTTTTTTGCCCATAGAGATTTTATCCTTCATAGATAGTTTTCCTTTTTTTCTTCTCAGCATCACGGCTTTTCTAGCGGCACGGAACTCTTTCCAGAGAACGTACCTATCGATGACGTAGGAAAATAACAACATCAAAAGAAGCGTAGCCGATGCAAAGATGAAAGTTGTAAGGAAATTGAGCGTCAAAACGCCGTGGGATGGACTACTCTCTATAACTGAAGACGCAAAATTTTGAGGATACACCGTCCAGAAAGGAGAATGATAATCAGCTAGTTCTAAGTCGTAAGTCCCAGGCTCGGCATTTTCGGGTATCTCCACATAGAATTGTACCGTATTATTTCCTCCGGGACTGGTTCGAAAATTATTCTCTTCGACGTGTACCCACTCGGGGCGGTCACCTCTCACCAGGACATGGTGTGTGAGGGTAACATGTCCTGGATTTTCGACGGTTTGATTTCCAGGTACTATCTCTCCAGGACTGGTAGAGTAAACGTGGTCCGCATCCCCGGTGGCCCTTTCGTCCACCCCTATCGACATAGAGACCGTTTCATAACCATACCACGTGCTGGGAACTATGATAAAAGCAAAGAGTATAAAGATTATCAAAAAAATCTGCCAGATGCGGGAACTCTCCTCTTCTATGATCAGTCTTTTGAGCTTTTCATCTTCATCGTCGTCGTCCGAAGAGATGAAAACTATGGTGAGTATGATCATTATCCCTGCGGTTAAAAAAGGTACGAGCATTGCCAAACCACCACCGGCTAGACCGCCGGCTATGGCTCCGGTTACCAGCGCTGAAAGCCACATCCAGACATAGCCTATCCTGGGCATACGAAGGGAACGACCCGCGACTGAGATGGGGGCCCCCAACAGGTTTTCTTCTGTGACAGGCCTCGGATCGGGATGGTCGTTGGCGTCTCCTTGCGTGATCAACTGCCTTTCCCCGTTAGTTTCTTGTATCTCGACCACCCTATGTATGATCAGTTCCGCATCTCCGACTTGACTAGAAAAGACGACTATGTCTCCCACCTCCACGTTGTCCATGGTAGTGGGACCCCAGAATACAAGATCACCCACAGATAGGGCGGGTTCCATGCTCTCAGACTCCACGACGGATAGAGGAGTTGGTTGGACCTCGCCGGCGAAGGATACGGCTCTTGCTAACAAAAGTAAGATCAAGACGGCGAGGATCAAATTTCCTAGGGTTTTCTTCAGGTCTAGCTCCATTATCAAAATAATTAGAACTTGTTAGGATTTAAAATTTATCTTCTTAAACGGCCCTCATTATGTAGAAAATACTCGTAAACTATATATACTGAGTATTAATACTTATATTGGTTCTATTATTGGGCAGTTACTAGTTGAGACCAAGAACCACACCTAAGAGGAAGGTTGAAATGGATAAATGCAGTAAAAGAAAAAAACCATATATCGATATCTCAAAAGTCGTGGATGACCTACCAGGTATGATTTACAGATGCAAAAATAACAAAAATTGGACCATGGAATATTTGAGCGAAGGTTGTGTTCGACTCACAGATTATAGTCCTTCCGAACTACTACATGATGATAAAAGATCCTGGAGGGACATGATAATACCTGAAGATAAGAAAAAGGTTTTTGACAAAGTCCAGGAAGCCGTAGAAAGAGACGAGTCGTTCAGAGTGTCCTATAGGATATTGACAAAAAATGGTGAAGAAAGATGGGTGAGAGAAGTGGGTAGAGCGTGCAGAGACTCTCAAGGTAACGTGGAATCACTTGAGGGGTTCATAACGGATGTGACGGAATATTTGGATGCTAAAAAAAGAGTAGAAAAAAGAAAGGAAAAGCTCAAAGAACTCTACGAAGCATCGACTCAACTGCATATATGTAAAACAAAACAAGAGACATACGATCTTACTCTCAGATCCGCAAAAGAGATACTAGGTTTTTTTTCTGCCGCCATATTCATTGAAGAAGATGATGAGTTGGTGGTAAAGGCATCCACAGAGAGTAAGAACGATATCGGTATCAGGTACCCTAAAGACCAGGGTATAAGAGGTATGACTTATGTTAACAAAGAATCGTATCATATAGATGATCTCTCCGAATGGATCGACTCGAAATCGGTCAGTCACGAATACAGATCCGCCGTCAGTGTACCTATAGGTGACAGAGGAGTTTTTCAAGCCGTGTCGAATGAATTAGGGTTTTACAGTGATTTCGACCTAGAGATGGCAAAGGTATTGGCATCGCACATATACGAAACCATGCAAAGGATAGGATCGCAGAAAGAGATGTCGCTTGTGTTGAATACTGTCCAAGAACATATCATATACCTAGATAAAGACATGGATATAAGATGGGAAAATAAAGCTATTGTAGAAAACGGCGATATGAAAAAAGAGGGTATAAAGGGTAAAAAATGTTATGAGCGGATCTATGAGAGAGATGAACCGTGTGAAGATTGTCCCGCCCTTGAGGCCCTAGAGACCGGTAAAACACGAGAGAAGATCAAAGGAGCAAAGGGTAAACATTGGTTGGTCAGAGCTACACCGGACATAGACGAAGAAGGTAAGGTAAAAGGAGTCGTCAACGTGGTTCTAGATATAACAGAAAAGATGGATCTACATGAAGAGCTTAAAAGGAGTGAAAAAAAATACAGGACCATATTCGAGAATACGGGCACTGCCATGGTGATGATCGAAGAGGACAGCACCATATCACTTGTAAACGAAGAGTTTGAAAAGTTATCAGGATATTCTAAAGAAGAGCTCCAAGGGAAAAGATGGACACGATTCATCTTTGAAGAGGACTTAAAAAAGATGAAGAAATACCATCACGAAAGAAGAAAGGCGGGTGAAGAAGTCCCCTCCCGATACACGTTCAAGGCCCCTACCCGATTCGGGGACGTTCGTGATCTTCTTGTGGCCGTCAGCGTTATTCCCGGAAATAAAAAGACAGTGGCATCCATCACAGATATCACAGATCACAGGAAGACATTCGGAGCGTTGAGGGAAAGCCAGGAAGCCTTCCGGATCCTATTTGAGAACAGTACCGAACCCGTGATACTTATAAATAGAGACAAGAAGATAAATGAGTTCAACGATAAATTCGTCGAACTGTTTGAGATAGAAAAGAGTAAGGATATCTATTTAGATGATATCTTACATCCTGAAAATCCCGACGATATGAAGGAAATAGAACAACTTTTATCGGGTAAAAAGAACAGCTTGAAGTTAGACATGAGCTGTCGATCCGATCATGAGGACATACCCGTGGAGGCAAAAATCGATCTCATAAGGGACAACACGGATGATCCATTGTATGCCATAGGTATACTCTCAAAAAAATCAAGCTGATGTCGTTTCTTTAAGCTCTTCTAGCGCGTCTTTAGCTTTATTTATGAATTTGTCTGCAGCGCCTAGTCTCTTGAACGTTTCGTAAGCGCTTTCAAGATGTTTTTTGGCCTTATCGCTATCTCCTTTCTCTTTGTAAGCTAGCCCAAGGTCCAACCTATATTCTGCACTGTTGAAAGGTACGTCAAGGTCTTTCATTATACCCCATGCCTCTTCATAACGTTCTATGGCCTCTTTTAGGGCGCCCTCTTTTTGATGTATCATACCTTTCTTGTGGTGGACCGCCGCTAAGCCGAGATCGTCGTCTATCTCTCTCATGAGTTGTTCTATACCCTCGATATACTCAGAAGCTTTTTTGGTGTCGCCCTTTCTAGTATAAGCTTCCGCCGCATTGAACGAGCCCCAACCTACGAAAGACTTGTTGCCTATCATCTCCGCGTATTCTATACACTTATCAAAGTAATCTATGGACTTATCCCATTCTTCCTTTTTCATGTACTGATCTCCTAGATTGTTGTGAGCCCGGGCCAATTGTCGATAGACGTCTCTCGCCTCCAAAGGAGGAAGACTCTTTTTGTAGTACTGGATAGCTCGATCATGTTCTCCTTTTTGAGCGTAGACGCTGGCAAGATTAAGATATATCAATGCAAGCTCTTTATCGTCATCGGCTTCCTTCGCATTTTTTATACCCTTTTGATAGTGTTCCTCAGCTTTCTCAAATTCTCCAAGCCTCCATTGTACGTAGCCCAAACCCCTATGGCACTGAGCTATACCGCCCTTGTCATTCAATTCTTCAGAAATATTCAGTGCTTGTCGAAGATACCCTTCGGCCTTTTCTGGCTCTCTCATATCTTTATAAACATGCCCAAGACGCATCAGCCCCCAACCTTCCATATCTTTTGCCCCTATCTTACGCCCTCTCCTGATCATATCAGTGTATACTTTCCTAGCGGAGTCCCAATCACTTATATCGTAGTACAAGGCACTTATCCTCTTTAAGAGTTCGAATCCTTTCTCTTCCGCATCTTTTATGCTCCTCGACTTTCGAAGAGATTCTACAGCCTTTTCAAAATGATCGATAGCGGTAGATATATCAAAACCCTGAAGAGCTCTTTCGCCCGCTTTTAAAGAATAATCGTATGCTTTTTCATACTCCTTTCCCTCAAAAAAATGTCTGCTCAACTCAAAGTAATGCTCTTGAAGTTTGCCTTCATACAACTCTTCTAGGATCTCTCCTATCTTCTTATGAGAGATCCTCTTTCGACTGCGACCGATCTCTTCGTACAGTACGGTCCTGGTTTGCAGGTGATGAAATCGATACATCTCCTCTTCTTCGGCATCTTCGACCTCCTCGATCAAGCCCTGATCTTTCAAACTATCTATAACGTCTAAAAGCTCTATAACGTTCATGTCGACTACTTTCTCCAATAGGGGAAAATTGAACGTAGTCCCTAACAGAGATGCGAACATCAAGACTTTCTTTTCCTGCTTGTCTAACCTTTCGATCCTCCTGCTGGTTATATCCTTTATAGACGAAGGGATCGTTATATCTGAAAGTTTTTCTTGTGGGTCCCAAGTAAAGGAATGAGGATCTATAAGACCGTCCTGCATCATTGAGTTTAACATCTCTATAACGTAAAAGGGGTTGCCCTCGCTCTCTCGATAAAGGGTCCAAAGGAACTGTTCTGGTAGATCTTCACGCTGCAGGTAACGTTTGATCAATTCAGAAACCGAAGGTTGATTCAGCCTGGGTATCTCCACTACCTCTACTATCTTTTCTTCCTTCATCCTGTTCAACGTATCTTTGAGCGGAGGTTTTTCTTTCTCATAACGCAGCTCCTCAGGTCTGAAAGCACCTAACAAAAATATATTTTCGCCATATATGTTTCTAGCGAGGTGATGCAGCAGTTGGGCGGAAGACTCGTCTATCCACTGCAGATCATCCATGAAGAACACCACAGGACGTTTTTTAGATATATCTATAAGGAGGTCGGTTATCCTGGTGAACATCAGGTCCTGCTGATCGGAAAAAGATGTTTCCTCATGGACTTCCTCCTGCTTGTCTTGTTCTCCCATTATAAAACCCATGGGAGTCATATCTGACGATCCTGTTGTGGTCGGCTGACCCAGAAAACCCGATTCCAGATCCACCTTCGGTTCATCATCTTCATTCCCTGCGATGTGCTCATCTAGAGCCTCGTAAAAAGGGAGATACGGCTCGGTACTTTCATAGTAAAGACAGCGACCACGCAGCACTTCAAAATCTTTTTCATCGCATCCTTTAAGAAACTCTTCGGCTACGGAAGTTTTTCCGATACCTGTTTCACCTTTTAGAAAAACACATGCTCCCTCACCGGATGATGTTAACTCCTTATAGTGTTCCAACTCCATGAGGATCTCTTCTCGGTCGACGAAGTCATGTTTGTCATCATTAGATCTTACAGGTGGTTTGAGACTCATCTCATCTACGAAGAGTAAATAGTTGATTTTATTAAAATTTGCCCCCTAAATCCTTGGTTTGATCTCTTCTTAAAAACGGCAAGTCATACATGATTTGACTTTTTTGACAACTCTTTTAAAGCATCTCTAGCTTTCTCAACGAATTTGTCTGATGCTCCTATCTCCTTGAAAGTTTCGTAGGACTTCTCTATTTGGTCCCTAGCTTTCTCGTAATCCCCTTTTTCTTTATAGGCAAGGCCGAGGTCCAGCCCGTGTTCAGCTTTGTTGAAAGGAACATCAAGAGTTTCTATGGCACTCAAGGCACTTTTATACCTTTCTATCGCCTTGTCTATGTGCCCTTCTTTCTGGTGGATCAATCCCTTTGTATGATGAACCGCGGCCAGACCCAGTTCGTCTCCCATATCCTCCATCAGTTCTTCTATCCCTCCTAAATACTCATATGCTCTTTTTATATCCCCTTTTCTCGTGTAAGCTTCTGCCGCATTAAAAGACCCCCAACACATGGTCCTCTTGTTGTCTATCATCTTGGAGTACTCTATACTTTTATCAAAATAATCTATGGCCTTATCCCATTCTTCCTTTTTCATGTACTGATCCCCGAGGTTGTTGTTGACCCTCGCCAGTTGGCGATAAAGATTTCTCGCCTCCAATGGAGGTAAGCTCTTTTTGAAGTGATCGATTGCTTTATCATATTCACCTTTGTGGCTGTAAACAGGGGCAAGGTTAAGATAATTTAGAGCCAATTCTTTATCGTCATCAGCTTCTTTTGCCTTCGCTATGCCTTTTTGATAGTGCTCTTTCGCTCTCTCAAACTCTCCCTCCCTCCAACATATATAACCGAGGCCTCTATTACACTGTGCGATACCTTCTATGTAGCCTAATTCTTTCGATATTTCAAGAGCTTTTTCAAAATATCCTTCTGCCTTTTCGAAGTCAGACATGTTCTTGTAAACATGCCCTAGGTTCATCAAGCCTACGACCTCCATCTTTCTGGCTTTGATCTCCTTACCTCTTTTCACCATCTTCGTATAGATCTTCTTAGAGGACTCCCAATCACCCCTATCGAAGTAGAGGTCTCCTATCTTCTTTAAAAGTTCATATTCATCGCGTCTCGTATCCTCTACATCCTTTCTCTTTCGAATAGATTCTAAAGCCCTTTCAAAATGATCGATGGCGGTAGAGATATCCACACCCTGTAGTGCCCTTTCACCTGCCTTTTTTGAGTACTCGTAGGCCTTTTCATAATCTCTCCCTTCAAAAAAGTGTCTGCTCAACTCAAAATAATGCTCAGCTAGTTCATCCTTATAGAACTCCTCTAAGATATGTCCTATCCTTCTATGAGACACTCTTTTCCTACTGGGTCCCATCTCTTCATAGAGTACTGTCCTGGTTTGTAGGTGATGAAAACGATAGAGCTCTTCTTCGGTCTCCTCCAACTCTTCTATCAAGCCCTGCTCCTTCAAACTATCTATCACGTCCAAAAGATGAGTAACATCCATCTCCAACACTTTTTCTAGAAGTTGAAAATTGAATTTCGTACCCAGCAAGGAGGCGAATTTCAAAACCTTCTTTTCGTCCTTTTCTAATCCCTCTAGCTTTCTTATGGTCAAGTCTCTGATGGAAGAGGGTATAGTTATGTGAAAGAAACCTCCCTGCGCATCCCTGCTCAACGAATCAGAGTCGATAACTCCTTCCTGCATCATGGTATTCAATATCTCCATGACGTAAAAGGGATTACCTTCACTCTCACGATACAGTGCCCAAAGGAATTCTTCAGGCGGATCCTCATAGGGGATGTTCTCTTTGATCATCTTTGAAACCGATGTTTGATCAAGCCTTGGTATCTCCACGATCTCAACGAGTTTTTTCTCCTTCATCCTATCCAAAGTATCTTTGAGAGGAAGCTTTTTTTCTTCGTGTTGCAGCTCCTCGGGTCTGAAAGCACCCAACAAAAATATCTGTTCACCGGATATATTTCTAGCGAGATGATGAAGCAGTTGGGCGGAAGACTCGTCTATCCACTGCAGATCATCCATGAAAAAAATCACGGGACGTTTTTTGGATATGTCCCTGAGTAGATCCTTTATCCTGGTGAACATCATGTCCTGTTGATCTGAAAAAGATATCTCATCATGGACTTCCTCTTCGTTTTGCTCGGCAGATATAAATCCCATGGGAGTGGTACTGGACGATGTCGAGATCGCCGGTGGGCCCATGAAAGTAGAACCTACCTGGTCTTCTTCCTCCTCATCCTTGAGATATTTACCTAAAGCCTCGTAAAAGGGAAGATACGGTTCAGTACTTTCATAATGAAGGCAGCGTCCTCGAAGCACTTCAAAACCACTTTTTTTACATCCTTTAAGGAATTCCTCGGCCACAGAAGTTTTACCGATACCCGTTTCACCTTTTAAAAAAACACAGGTACCTTTCTTCGAGAGCACTGATCTTTTATAACTTTCTAGCTCTTTCAAAATATCTTCACGGTCCACGAAAGAATGTTCTTCGCCGACGAATTTATTCTTAGATTTGGGGCACATCCGGATAGGTCAACATAGTTTATTTTATTAAATTTTATCCCATCACCCGTAACATTCTACGACTAGATGAGTTCCCAATCATCTCCGCCGTTGACTGAATGATGTTCCACGGAACCACTCTGTAGCTCCTGTTCAGAAACCGACGGTATCTCGTCTCGGTCGTTAAAGTCCCTTGCACCGATATCTTCTATTTCACTGCTCGCTTGACACGATGGAACAGGATTTAAGTCATCAAGGCTTCTCCTAGACGTGTAGGATACGTTACGTTTAGAATACGTGGGATTTTTCGCATACCTATGAACATGGGGATCGTCTTTTTTTATATCCAAAGATGGTATCAAACTCCAGGTGTATTCCTTCCTATTTTCAAGAGCGATTATACCGCCTACGTAAGCAAATATCATGGTCAGCACGTAACTGTTAGCCCCGAAAGGTACTTCCGTAACTATCCTTGTGTAAAATGCACTCCAATAAAACCTAACGAACTCGATATAAGGGCCAAAAAATGAATTTGTCTCGGCTGACGTCACCGCCGCTGCGGGATAACTAGAGATCGTTTCCAACGTTATGGAAAGGATGCCTTGTGAAAGCATATAGTATATGATGCCTATCATACCAAGAGACACAACGGATGCCACAAGACCCTTTTTTGGATCGCCGGTCCTTCTTCCACCGACGTATCCCGCCACCATGGGTCCAAAAAGAGGTATCCACCATAATAAAGCCGATAAGATAACCATATACTTGACCCCGTCCCAAAAATCGTAGTTTATGAGCCCCATCTCCTCCATCCTCTCTTTATCGATCCGGCCTTTTTTCCCTGAGTAGACCTTTAGTAATCCTTCGTCCTCCAACTTCCTAGTTGCAGGATCGTCATCTCTCTTTTTGAAGCGCATCCTATCCCACTATTTTGTCAGACGATATGTCCGACGTGAATATAAGGGTTCGTCTTCTATTTAAAAATTATGAAGGTTTATCCGCCTTATCTATAAGCTCGCGAAGCTTTTTTTGATGTTCTGCCACCATACGCTGGGCTACCTTTTCATCTACCGCCTCACAGTACAAACGGTACTTGGGTTCGGTACCTGAGGGACGCATAAGGACCCATCCCTCTTTGTAATACAGCTTCAAGCCGTCGGCATCGTCGTGATCCTCATCTTTATACTCTTTTTTCAATTCCTTTAACAACTCCTCTTTTAACTCGTCAGGACATGGTACGCCTATCTTTTCGAGAACGTAAGTTGGTAATCCTGCCATCAAGTCAGACAATCTTCCTTTTTTGGCGACCATCTCGACTATCTGAGCCGCGGTCATGGCGGCGTCTCGACAAAATTGGTGATCCGCAAATATTAGACCGCCGTTCTCTTCTCCACCGAATATGGCCCCTTCTTCCATCATCCTTCGAGCCACGATAGGCGAGCCCACCGCGGTGTATATCAACTCTCCACCAGCGGCTTCGACCACGTCTTTAACGCTACTTGAAGATGATACGGGAGTGACCACGATACCTCCTTCATTCTCCTCAACCAGTTTTTTAGCGACCAAGGTCAAAGTTCTATCACCGTGGATATATCCACCTTTTTCGTCTATGAATATAGTTCGATCCGCATCGCCGTCATGTGCTATACCTATATCGGCGTCGGTTTTTTTAGTCAACTCTATGAGATCTTTAAGATTTTCTTTCGTCGGTTCGCTGTTGTGTCCAGGAAAAGTACCGTCGGGTTGTGCATTCAGGGTGACGACCTCACAACCCAATTCTTCAAGGAGATAAGGACTCAGATAACACCCGGCTCCGTTGGCGCAATCTAGTATCACCTTGAGTTCCGCCTCTTTGATCGTATCTATATCTACCTTGTCCTTTATAGCCTCTTTATAGATATCGAGAGGATCATCTGATCTCTTCTTACCGACGTCGCTCCAATCCACCATCTTGAAACTTTCTTTGAAGTATATGTCTTCTATTTCCTCTTCCATCTCCTCAGTGAGTTCGGTACCGTCTTCACCGATACACTTTATTCCGTTGAACTCAGGAGGATTATGGGACGCGGTTATGGCCACACCCAAACGAACATATTCTTTCTTTTTTACATAGTACTGGATGGCGGGAGTCGGGACTTCTCCTAAGTCCACTACGTCACATCCTACGGCCATCAGACCGGAAGATACCGCCTCTTTCAACATCTCATTAGATATCCTGGTGTCGGTGCCGACTGCTACTGCTCCTTCAGCGCCTATCCACGTACCCATGGCTTTAGCCAGGTCCAAAGCAAGTTTCGAATCCATGTCTTCGTTCACCACGCCCCTTACACCATTTGTTCCAAAAAGTTCAGTCATGGTCCATCTCCTCCGGCTTCAACTTTTCATCTATTATCTCTTTACCTCTCTCTATGTATAGTTGGTCCGATATTATGGAGTTACTGATGGTGACATCTTCTTCCACCATAACATCGTATCCTAATATACTGTTCTCGATGGTCGAATTTCGACCGATCATCACGCCGTCGAATATTATCGAGTTAGACACGTCGCATCCTTCTTCTAGAGCGCAGTCTTTTCCAAGGCTCACGTGATGGCCCAACTCTGTTTCTACGGATGTTCCTTCTCCTATCAACGTTTTTTTACCTTCGACGTCCAACAAAGTTCTATGAGCTTTGAAAAGACTAGATGGCCTACCACAATCGATCCAATATCCTTCAAATTCGTAACCGTAAAGACCTTGGTCCAACAATCGAGGGAAAATTTCGTCTTCCATGGAAACTTTTCGGTCCGGTTCTATCTTATCCAAAACTTCCGGTTCCAATATGTAATGGCCTGCGTTGATAATATCTGAAAAAGCTTCTCCGGGGGCGGGTTTTTCTTGGAATCGTTCGATCCTGCCCTCTTCGTCGATATCCATTATACCAAATTCGCTTGGATCCTCTACCGTCCAAGCCGATATGGCACCTACTCCCTTTTTCTTTCTATAGAACTCGAGATATTCTTCAAGATCGATACTAGATATTATGTCGGAATTTATAACAAAAAAAGTTTCCTCGAGATATTCTTCAACGTTTTTTACGGCGCCACCGGTCCCTCTAGGGTCCGGTTCGTCTACCACTTTTACCTCTTTGTCTAAGTCCCTTTCTTCAAAATAATCCCTCAACAGTTCGATCTTATAGTTCGCCGCGATGATCACCTCGTTTACCTCTTCGGGTAAAGATCCGATCACATGCATTATCAATGGTTTATTCAGTAGAGGCAGCAGCGGTTTCGGCGTCGTGTAAGTCAATGGACGCATCCTCGTCCCAAATCCTCCTGACAATATTACTGCTTTCATGAGAAAAAACATCAGTGAATTCCTAATAAATATTACGCCCTTTCAAGAAAAAAGATAAAAAGAGGTTTTGTGTCTTTCTACATGAGTTCTTTAGCACGCTGGTAGCCCTTTTCAAAAGCGTCTATGTTCATATCGACAAACTTCTGCGGCACGTTGTTCTCTATAGACTCTTCCATGTCCGTCTTGCTCATGGGTAACACGTCTGTAGCTGTGAGTGCCCCTATCATGACTATGTTCTGTGTTATGGCGGCTCCTGCTTCCTTGGCTAGTGTTTCCGCATCTAGAGTTATGAGTCTATCAGTGGCTTTTTTCAGCGAAGGGATTATCTCGTTCTCTATGTCTGGATAAACTCCATCGCCGACGGAAACCGTGAACGGTACTATGGGCACTGTGTTGGTAACGACCCAGGTTTTTTCCGATGCCTGCTCTATTGCTCTGTAGGTCTCCACTGGCTCGAATCCCAAAACGATATCGGCTTCGCCTTTGCCTATCAACGGACTGTAAACTTCTTCGCCTATCTTCACCGTGGTAACCACGACGCCGCCCCTCTGGGCCATGCCGTGTACTTCACTCATATACACGTCCAAGCCTTGGTTCAAAGCCGCATCGCCTATCACTTGAGACGAAGTAAGGATACCTTGACCGCCGACTCCGACTATCTCCAAATTCACTCGTTTCATTCTTCTACCTCCTGTTTGATGGCATCAAAAGGACATACTTGTGCGCACTGCCCGCATCCTATACACAATGTTTCGTTTATGGTGACTTTGTCTCCTTCTCGGACCAAAGCTATGCAGCCAAACTGGTTGGTACATATATGACACTGCTTGCACTCTTCTAGATCGACTTGGTATGGGGCCCAAGCCTCTTCTCTCTGCTCTATCAACGCGCAGGGATGTTTAGGAACTACTACTGAGATACCGTCGTGTTCCATAGCTCTCTCAAAAACGTCGATGGTCTTCTCGATATCGTAGGGATCAACGGTCTCTACGAATTCGATGCCGGCTCCTTTAGCTAGGTCCTCTATGGATGCCATAGGTGCCGGGTCGCCCATACCTGTTTTACCGGTACCAGGATGAGGCTGATGACCTGTCATGGCGGTAGTTCTATTATCCATTATCACGTAAACGAAATCGTGCTGGTTGTAAAACCCGCTTACCAGCGCTGGAAGACCAGAATGGAAGAACGTCGAGTCCCCTAGAAATGCGAATACCTGTTGATCGGTGTTCTTGGAAAAACCTCCAGCAGCTCCGACACTGGAACCCATGCACAGTAAGTAGTCCGTGGTGTTCAAAGGATCTTGGACTCCGAGAGTATAACAACCTATGTCACTGGAAAATACTCCTTCCTCGCCACCTAGGGCTTTTTTTACAGCATAATACGTGGCTCTATGAGGGCAGCCGGGGCAGAGCGACGGAGGTCTGGCCGGTAAGGCATAATCCTCCGCCTGGAGTGGTTCTTCTTCCTTTTCGAAATCCATCAGATCAGAAAGTGCCTCTTTTATCCTATCAGGATCGTATTCGTAAAGCCTAGAAAAGTGTCCACTATTTTTTCCATAGATCTCAAGGTCCGGATTCACATCTTTAGCTAAAGCAGTCACTTTTTCCTCTAAAAACGGTTCCAGCTCTTCAACGACCAGAAGACGTTCCGCCTCTTCGATAAAATCACGTATCTTCTCGACGGGTAGAGGATTGGTCATACCCAACTTCAGTATAGATATGGGCAGGTCGTCTTCCTCTTTCACCTCTTTGATATAGTTGAAACCCGCTCCAGATGATATCACGTGTAGCTCGGCGTTCTCAACTTCTTGAGGATAGGTGAACTCAGACTCTTCGGTGATCTTTTCCGCTATATCCATCTGTTTCAACAGACGAGGATGATTTTTCACGGAATTTTGAGGTACCGCCACGAATCTCGCAGGATCTTTCTCAAAGTATCCATCACCATCGGGCTCTTTGATCTCACCGAAAGTGACCACACCTCTAGCGTGATTTACTCTTGTTGTCGTACGGATCAGGACAGGTAGTTCCAACTTTTCGGACAGGTCAAAACCGTACTTGACCATCTCTTTTGCCTCATGAGGCGTCGTGGGTTCAAGCATAGGTATGTTACCCAATAGAGAGTAAAAGCGCGTATCTTGCTCGTTCTGACTGGAATGCATAGAAGGGTCTCCAGCGGCAACTATGACCATGCCCGCCTTGACTCCTGAATACATAAGGGTCATAAGAGCATCGCTGGCAACGTTGACTCCTACGTGCTTCATCCATGCCATGGCCCTTACTCCCGATGCAGCGGCTGCCGCAGCGGTTTCCATGGCCACTTTCTCATTGGCCGAGTATTCAAAGTACATCCCGTAATCCTTTGCTATCTTCTCGAGGGTATTGCCTATCTCAGAAGAAGGAGTTCCTGGATACGTAGAGCCGTGTCCTATGCCCGCTTCCAGTGCACCTCTAACTATGGCTTCGTTCCCCAAGAGCAGGATCTCTTTTCCAGGCTCATCGTCTAATAGTTCTTTCATATGGTCATCTCCTACTCCTCACTACTGATCTCTTCCTTTTTTAGCAGTAGTTCCCATTCTCTATCAACGTTCTCCTGTATCTTCTCCACCTCTTCTTCAGGAAGGTGTCTGAATCTCCCCTGTCTCTTGAGATAATCTTTTACCGGTTTTTTATCCTTTGGCTTCTTGTATATGTTGTAGTCGCCGTCTTCTATCTCATAAAGTGGGAACGTACACGAGTCCACGGCCAACCTACATAATTCGATGGTATCTGAAGGATCGGATCTCCAGCCGGTGGGACATGGTGCGTAGATGTGGATGAATTTAGGACCAGGGATGTCCTTCGCCTTTTTTATCTTTTCGATCATCGATTCAGGGTGACCTATACTAACGGTCGCGGCGTATGGGATACCGTGGGCTTTTGCTATCTCCATCATGTTCTTCTTTGGATTCTTCTTCCACTCTTTTTCAGAACCTACAGGTGTAGTCGTGGTCCATGCACCATAGGGTGTTTCACCGCTCCGCTGTATACCTGTATTCATGTAAGCCTCGTTATCGTACATGACCTGTATGGTATCTGTGTTCCTTTCGAGACAGCCCGATAGGGCTTGTATGCCTATGTCCGCAGTACCTCCATCACCTGCGAAACCCACCACGGTCACTTCTCTGGGATCCACGCCTTTAGCGTCCAATGCAGCTCTGATACCAGATGAAGACGCCCCTGTAGTTTCAAACGCGTGGTACAATAATGGTATACCAAGGTTCCTAGACGGATAAACTCCTGGTATGACCGCCCAGCAGCAGGCCGGTATGTTTATGGTCGTCTTCTTTCCCAATGCCTTTAGCATGTACCTCATAGCGTGTGCAGCTCCACAACCGGGACAGGCCGTAGTTCCTTTATCCATGAGTTCGATTTCAGGTATTTTAGCCATATTTATCCTCTCCATTTTTTACGATCAGCTCGAAGGTCTACCCATTCGATCTCCTTATCCAAGCCTTTATCTTGAAGTGAGATCGCATCCAACATCACTTTCTTAAGTATCTTTGGAGTCAGGTCTCTACCTCCAAGACCGACTATATAATCCTTTAAGATCAAGTCTCTATGCCCATAGAGTGCATCTTTGATCTCTCTCGCGGCGTCTCCACCGTGGCCGAATGTGTAATTTCTGTCTAAAACGCCCACTACATTAACGCCTTTGGTGATCTCTCTGAATTGTTCCACGGGGAACGGTCTGAATGTTCTCAGCCTCGCAAGGCCCACATTATGTCCTTCGTCTCTCAATTCATCTATAACGTCCTTCGAAGTGCTGGATATCGATCCCATGGTAACGATCAGAACGTCGACTCCATCGGTTTTGTACTCTTCTATCAAACCACCGGGGTCTCTTCCGAATACTTCTTTGAACTCCTTGTTTACCTCTTGGATCTTCTCAGGTGTCTTCTCGAAGGCCTGTGCTTTCTTATATCTGAAATCCATGTACCAGTCGGGCATGCCTAGTGAACCGAATCCAAGGGGTTGGTCCACATCTATCTTATAATCGGGATCGTACGGAGGTAAGAAATCGTCAACTAACTCTTGATCGTATATCTCCACAGGCTCTTTCGTGTGACTCAAGATGAAAGCGTCTTCAACTACCATGGCAGGAAGCATTATCTCCTCATCCTCACATATCTTGAATGCCATTATGACGCTGTCGAGAACCTCTTGATTGTTCTCACAGAAAAACTGCATCTGTCCCGTTCCCTTTTGAGCCAGAGTATCATGGTGATCGGCCCATACGCTCCACGGGGGACCCATGGCTCTGTTTATGTTGGTCATGACCACAGGGAGTCTTGCACCGGCGGCCCACATGAGCATCTCGTGCATCAGTGCCAACCCGTGTGCCGACGATGCGGTGTATGCTCTAGCACCGGTGTTTGAAGCGGCTATACAAGCAGCCATGGCCGAGTGCTCGCTTTCCACCTTTATGTACTCTGCGTCCATCTCTCCATCCGCGACAAGTTCGGCTATCTTCTCTACAACCTCTGTCTGAGGAGTGATGGGATAAGCGGCGACCACTTCAACTCTTGAAAGTTTAGCACCGTAGGCCGCTGCGAAGTTACCGGAAACTATCCTGGTTTCAGACATAGTCAGCCTCCTTTTCCATATCTATTGCATCTACAGGACATTCTTTAGCACATATCCCGCATCCTTTGCAAAAATCATAGTCGACCACCGCACCCTCTCCTTCTTTTACTTCTATGGAAACGTCGGGACAAAATTTCCAGCATATGCCGCACTCTATACATTTCTCTTTATCTACTATAGGTCTAAGAGTTCTCCAGCTGCCCGTCTTGTTCATCAGATGAGACGGACAATCGGTTATCTCCGTTCTCGGCAGATCCGTGTGATCCTTTGGGTCTTTAACTATCCTAAAAATATCTTCTTCTTCACTCAAGATCTTCACCTCTTACTTCTTCATAAGCTTGTTCAGTGGCTTTGGCATTTTCTTCCTTTTTCGCAGGTGCATTTTTACGCACCACATCGACAAGGGTCTCTATCTTAACCAATCCTGTTGCCCTGACTACGGCCCCGAGTATGGCGGTGTTCACGATGGGAGCTACTTCCGAACCCAAGCGGTGTTCTACCGCGATACTGCTGGCATCAACAGTATATTTCGGGTTGTCAACTCCTAGATCCACCTCTTCCGGAGCTTTCTCCGTGTTCAAGATCACTTTTCCATCCGGCTTGAGGCCGTCGGTAACGTCGACTGCATCCAACAAGGCCATATCCATCACTATAACGATATCGGGTTCATGGATCTGTGCCTTGTTCCTAACCGCCTTGCTGTCTACTCTGGTAAACGCAGTGACGGGGGCACCTCTTCTTTCCACACCGTACATTGGAAAAGACTGTACATCATTCTCTTCTGCAAAAGCAGCCCGGGCGAGGAACTCCGATGCGGTAACCGCACCTTGTCCGCCTCTTCCGTGAAACCTGATTTCTTTCATTTAAAAGCACCAATTCTCTATCAAGGACACCTATAATTATTTTTTGTTAGTCCCGTTATCTTCAAGTCAAAAGGGTTAAATAGGCAGCGTTCTGTGACCTTTTCCGTTAAAAATGTGGTTTTGTATCACCGACGCCACTCCCTGATGGGCCGGTGGTCTAGGGGTCATGACGTCGCCCTTACAACTGTTGAAAAACAGTATGAAAGGCGAAGATCGGCGGTTCAAATCCGCCTCGGCCCACTCCTATTAGATGATCACTAAAAAGAAAAGTTTTATTTCTACCCTCTATAATCCATCTCCGTGAAAAGCATGTCTAAAAGTCAATCTACCAGCGCGGACGGTATCGAGTGGGACCTCTCCGATCTCTATGAGGACCACGAAGATCCTGAGCTGAAAAATGATATGGAAGAACTCGTTGAAATATCTGAAGAATTCAGAGAAAAGTACAAAGGAAAGGTAGAGCAAGAAGAACTTGGCCCGAGTGAATTGGCGGAGATGATGAAGGAATACGAAGACATATACGAACTCTTGGCAAAAATAAAGTCGTTCGCCATGTTGTACCATTCCATCAACACACAAGATCCAGATAGAGGTGCTCTTCTTCAAAAGGCAGAGGAAGTAGGTACCCAAACTAAGAACAAATTGATATTTTTCGAATTGGAATGGCAGAACATCTCCGATGAAACAGCGGAAGAGTATCTAAGATCGGATGAATTAGATCACTACGAAAGCTATCTGAGGCACTGGCGAAGATACACTCCTTATATGCTGTCCGAAAGAGAAGAGCAGATAGTAGAATCTTTGCAGACCACGGGTAAAGAAGCATTCAAAAGGTTATTCGACCAGACCATAGGTAAGACGACTGTAAAATTCGAATACGAAGGAGAGAGTCACAAGATGGTGCTGGACCAAGCTCTCTCCGTGCTATACGATGATGATAGAGAAAAAAGAAAGGCCGCCGCGGATGCGGTCACCCAGGCTTTGAAAGAGGAGAACCCACTCCTCAATTTCATATTCAATAACGTGGTACAGAACCACGGCACTATCTGCCAACTCAGAGATTATCCCGACCCCATGACTCCCAGGAATCTAGATAACCGAGTGGATAGAGAAACGGTAGATGCGTTGATGGAAGCCGTGGAAGAAAATACGGACCTCGTCGAAAAATTTTACGAATTGAAAAAGGATATCTATGGGTATGAAACTTTATACGACTATGATAGATACAACCCCTTGCCCGGCGACGTTCCCGAAGCGGATTTCGAAGAGAGTAAAAAGAAAGTGTTAGAGGCTTACGAAGATTTTTCACCCAAGATGAAAGAGATCGCAGAAAAATTCTTTGAGAACAACTGGATAGATGCGGAACTGAAGGAAGGTAAAAGAGGCGGGGCATTCAGTGCAAGTACGGTTCCTTCCGTGCACCCCTACATACTATTGAATTTCACGGACAAACCCTTGGATACCATAACCATGGCACACGAACTCGGACACGGTATCCATCAGTATCTAGCTAGAGAGCAAGGAGCTCTTCAACAGAGCACTCCACTCACAACCGCCGAGATGGCTAGTGTTTTCGGCGAAACGGTACTATTCGAAAAATTAGTGGCGGATGTAGATGAGCCCGAGGCGGAATTAAGACTCATAGGCGACAAGCTGCAGAAAGATTTTGCCACCGTATTCAGACAAGTGATAATGACCAGATTCGAGCAAAAATTACATAGAGCAAGAAAAGAAAAGGGAGAACTCAAAAGCGAAGAGATAAACCGACTGTGGATAGAGACGAATCAGGAAGAATTCGGCGACGCCGTAGAGTTGAGAGACGGATACGGTTGGTGGTGGAGTTATGTACTGCATTTCGTCCACTACCCATTCTACTGCTATGCGTACGCTTTCGGAGAACTTCTAGTCTTGGCCCTTTACGATATGTACAAAGAAAAGGGCGAAGAGTTCGTACCGGAGTACCTAGAACTCTTAAAGACCGGTGGGTCCGAAGATCCCAAAGACCTTTTGGCGGAGATAGGTGTAGACATAACCGATCCGGACTTCTGGCAAAGAGGACTTTCCGTGATAAGAGAGAATCTGGATAGGATGGAAGATCTGGCTCGAGAAACGGGCAAGATCTAAAACCCCTTCCCTCATCTTTCAAACGTAATATTTTTAATCCAGAAGCACTTATGGTCGTAAGATATTCATGGAATGGGAACAAGAAGAGGTCAGAAACCTCAAGGAAAACCACTACCTTATCATAGACGATGAGCCCTGTAAGATAAAGAGCATAGACGTATCTAAACCAGGGAAACACGGTGAAGCAAAAGCGAGGATAGAAGCTGTAGGGATCTTCGATGAAAAGAAGCACACGATGCTGAACCCCATGAGCGCTAAGATAAGAACGCCCATAATCGATAGAAGAAAGGGGCAGGTCATCAACAAAGGAGACGGCGAAGTGAACATAATGGACACCACATCCTATAAAACTTTCCATATAGAAGTGGACGACGAGACCCTAGATGAACTAGAACAAGGACAAGATATCAGATATCTTGAGAGCATGGGCAGGAAAAAGATAACGCAAACATAGATAGTTACTTAGATGTTATCGGACACCCGCTTTGCTAGTTGTACATCCGATCTTGATGATGCCGACTATGTAATATTAGGAGTACCCTACGACGGAACATCCTCTTTCCGTCCAGGTAGTAGCGAAGCTCCTAACAGCATAAGAAAAGCCTCTTACTGTTTTGAACCATATCTTTCGGAATATGATATCTCGTTGAGAGATATAGCGGTTCATGATCATGGTGACATACCGCCTATCGAAAGCGAGTTGAGAGTGAACTTAAAAAATAAGATGGAAGAGATCTGCCCTGATGATAAGTTCCCTATCATATTAGGAGGAGAGCACTCGCTCTCACCCATGGTAGTTTCCGTCATGGGGGAGATGCACAGCGATCTGAACGTATTGATATTGGATGCTCACCTTGATTTTAGAGACGAATACGAAGGGATGAAGCACAGTCATGCAACGGTTTCAAGGAGGGTATCCGAGATAGTAGGACTCCATAGAACCGAAGTATATGGAGTAAGATCAAAGGCCAAGGATTACTCCGACGGAGAACAACCCAACATCTACACTTCTTTGGAGGACGTGCTTCAAAATATCAAAAAACCTACTTACCTCTCCATAGATATGGATGTGGTGGACCCGGCTCATGCACCGGGTGTAGGAAATCCCGAGCCCTTCGGCCTTGAACCTAAAGATATAAAAAAATTGATCTCTACGGCATCGGACCTCTTGGTAGGTATGGATATAGTGGAAGTATGCCCTAAATATGATAGTTCAGGTATCACTTCCAACCTCGCCGCGCGATTCGTGTACGAACTTCTAGGGGCACGAGAAAGTCGTGACGTATGATCTTTTAACAATCAACGGACTTCTTTTATCTCTTTTTCTTCGCTAGATGTGATTATCTGTTTAGACTTCACGCCGGTAGCGACGATCATCACTTTCAACTTATCCTCGAGGGTCGGGTCCACGCTGCAGCCCCAGATTATATTGGCGTTCTCGTCTACCTTTTTCTCCACCTCTTCGGCCACCAGCTCGGCTTCGTGCACGCTCATATCCTCTGAGCCGGTAACGTTGATCAGTACACCGGATGCACCTGAGATGTCGACATCGAGCAGAGGCGAATTTATCGCACCATCGACGGCTTCAAGAGCTCGTTTATCTCCACCTGCGTTGGATTCACCCATGCCTATCATGGCCTGTCCGGCCCCCTGCATTATGGTTCTAAGATCGTTATAATCAAGGTTGACCAAACCGGGTTTGGTGATTATCTCTGTCATGCCTTTTATTGCCCTCATCAGAACTTCATCGGCAACTTTGAAGGCTTTGTTCAAAGGTAGTCTAGGAACCAATTCTAGAAGTTTATCGTTGGGTATAAGGATGACCGTATCGGCTACGTTTCTAACACGCTTTATCCCCCATGCCGCACTCCTCATCCTAGATTCGCCTTCAGCGCTGAACGGTTGAGTGAGTACCGCGATGGTGAGAGCGTCTGCATCTTTAGCGACTCTAGCCACCGTTTCCACGGAGCCCGTACCCGTTCCTCCACCGAGTCCACAGGTAAGGAAAACTATATCCGCATCCGACAACAGATCTTCGTACTGTTCCTTCGCTTCCTGCGCCGCTTTTTCTCCGATCTCTGGTTTTGCACCTGCACCTAGACCTTTAGTCAAATTTCTTCCCATCAGGATCTTCCTGTTTGCCCGGATGGTCAAAAGATCCTGTGCGTCAGTGTTACCGGCGACCAGTTGAGCGCCATGTATACCCTCTTCCGATACACGATCTATCGTATTACAGCCTGCGCCGCCTAGACCTACGATGTATATGTTAGTTCGCAGGGACTCCAGAACTTCTCTCAATTCCTCATCCGTTTCTGCATCTTTATATCCTTCTCGCCCGCCATCTTTCTTTCCTTTTGAAAGAGCTTCCTCAACTAGTGATTCCATAGTTCATCTCCTCATATAACTTCTTATCTAAATCTCAATTAACAAACTCTTATTAATATTTATGGATAGAATAGATTATAGTGGGCGGAAAAAACCATACTTTATAAATACATATCACTACATAGGAGCCGACGATAATATGAGTAAAGATCTAACGGTCATCGGAAGCGGTCCAGGAGGCTATGTCGCAGCGGTTCTAGGAGCTAAAGAAGGCTTAGATGTTCAGGTGGTAGAAAAAGAAGCCAGCATCGGAGGTGTCTGTACCAACCACGGCTGTATACCTTCAAAAGCCCTGCTATCCACAGCCGAAAAGATCGAAACGATAAAAGGTGCACGAAGAGATGGAATAAACACAAGTCTCGAAGATATCGATTTTAAAAAGGTCATGTCAAAAAAAGAAAGGGCCGTTAAAATATCAAGAAAGGCCATAAGAAGCCTGTTCCACAAGCACGATATAGATGTTATAGAGGGGACCGCTGAGGTCATGGGCCCAAAAGAAGTTAAAGTCAAAAAAAACAGCGGTGGTAACGAGATACTCACATCCAACGATATCATCATAGCAACAGGTTCCGAGCCCATCACACTACCTAACCTGGAGATAGATGAAGAAAATATAATCTCTAGCAGGGGTGCTTTGGATCTGAAGAGAGTTCCCGAGTCCATGTTGATAGTGGGAGGCGGCTACATAGGCATAGAGATGGCCTACGTTTTTTCTTCACTGGGAACCAAAATAACCATGGTAGAGCTAGAGGATGAACTACTGCCCAACATGGATAAAGATCTTAGAGATGTGGCAGAACAGATGATGAAAAGAAAAAGGATAGAAGTTTATACGGGCTCAAAACTCGTCGATATCCAAGGCAAAGAGAACATCAAAGCGATAATTGAAGGAGATACCGAAGAGGAGATCAAGGTAGAAAAGGTTCTTACCTCCGTTGGTCGAAGACCCACTCCACCTGAGATCCACGGCGAACTCGACATCATCGGAGAACATGGAGAGATCCTGGTAGATGACCACATGAAAACTGAATTGGATAATATCTATGCAGTGGGTGACGTAACGGGAAAATCTATGTTGGCCCATGCGGCTTACAAGCAAGCCGAGATAGCAGTTGACGAGATCATGGGTAGGTCACCTAAAGGTTTCTCAAAGTTTGAAATACCCGCAGGCATATACACCCATCCCGAGATGGCAAGCGTTGGGTTGACTGAAGAGGAGGCGGAAGAAAAGTTGGATAACGTAAAAATAGGCAAGTACTCCATATCTAGAACAGGAAGAGGAGCTTCCACAGGTGAAAGGATGGGCGTAGCTAAAATCATCGCAGGCCCCGATAACGAGTTGTTGGGATTACACCTCGCTTGTCCCGGTGCTACGGACCTCATAATGGAAGGGACCGCCGCTCTTCGATGCGGCATGGATGCGAAGGAATTCTCCCAGATGGTACATCCCCATCCTACTTATTCCGAGGCGTTGAAGGAAGCTGCAGAAAACGTGTTCAAGGAGAGCGTACATTCGGGTTGATCTTGGATTATAGTCAATCGAACGAGTTTTTTTCTTTTTCGATCTCCTTGAGAAGCTCGTTTAACCCTTCGATAGCCTCGGTAAAGGCACCATCGTCGGTCATGGATTTTAGATATTTTAGTCTACGACTAAACGAGGTTGTTTCTCCTCCAAGCTTTCGCACGGTTTTCAAATCGGTCTTGGTCCTTTCAAGCATGGACGAAAAAAGAAAGATCTTTTGGAGATCTCTCATACCATCTCTAAGATAATTCAAACCTTCTTCTACGTCGCCGGATTCTTGAGACTCTACACCTTTTCTCAACATCTTTTTTATATCCTCTAGATCTAATCCTGTATCCCTAGCTCTCCGAAGATTTTCACGATATATTTTCAACATCTTTCTGAATTCCTGCAGTTTTTCCCCTTCTTCACTCTTCGGTATCTCACTCAATGTTTTGGCAAGTTTTAGTGCTCTACCGTAGTCACCCTTTTTGCACAGAATATCTATCTGTTCAAGTCTTTCGGACAGTTCTTCATCTTCTTCTGTTGATATGTGTCTTTTTTTCCTGTCGACTTCGGATATATGATCTTGAATCGACTCTAAGTCTCTTACATCCAACACAATACCGAGTGCTATATCGAGGGCCTCGTCGTACTCGCCTCTTCTTTCGTAAGAACGCAGTGTTTCAAACCTTTCTTCTATATCTTCTGTAGATATCTGATCTATGCTTCCTAGAACATCTTGAATGTACTCTTTATCATCTTCTAATTCTCCTGGATAAGCTTCGTGTTTTCTTCTTATTTCTTCTGGTCCCGGTTCTTCGTACTCTTCCGGCTCTTCGTACTCTTCCGGCTCTTCGTACTCTTCCGGCTCTTC
>SL_8KL_010_SEDDRAFT_10000519_pt1 | contig 33635 bp, 29 predicted proteins | sample SodLakKL_010_SED_4_FD_11160 | JGI IMG/M metagenome (IMG submission 11160)
ATTAATCCTTGATAAACTTTCAACTTTCTAAACGATAGTGAAGAAGTTGACAAAAGAGGGAAATTTACGGGCAAATTGGCGTTAGTTTCCCTTCCGTCGCACTCTTTTGTATACAAAACTTACTAAAATATTAGCATTTACCTAGATAATAAGGATCAAGGAGATCTTAAAAACGAGGATTTTTATCAATAATACTATCTCTTGGAATTGTGTTAGCTATAGATACCTATTCCAAGAAGAGGTAAAAAGAAGACCAAGATTAGACCAACTATGAAAAATCTAAAAAAACCCACGATCACAACTGATGCTTGAACTTTTCTAAAACAGGAAAGACACTGCAAATAGATGATCTAGCTCAAAAAGAGTAAATTATATTAGGTATAAGTTCGAGTTTGTATAATGATGACGGCAGACCCTCTCTTAATAGTAATAACAATAGCTTACTATCTTATCTTACCACTTGGAATCATTTGGGCGATTATGGTTATTATAAAGAAAAAAGAGTATATAAAAGGAACCAGTATATTTTCTGAGGGGCGAGAAGATAGATCATCGTCAATAATGAAAGAGGAGTTGTCCTCAATAAAAAAGATAAATCTTTTCCTTGTTATTTTTCTTTTAATCTCTGTCCCTTTAATTAACTTAACTTCTATGGAATTGATGGATAGGCATATTCAGGTTGATCGGTCTCCCGGCATGGGACCGGGAGGAGGTGTAATTTACAATCCTGTACCCATTTGGGGAAAACTCGGACCTAGTTACAACACAGAGGATGTTTTAACTGAAATGAGGGAGAATCCCCGAAGATGGCATTTAGACGATATAAAAGAGGAAGTAGACTTTGAGGAATTGGATAATATCCCAGGATGGCTTACAGTTTATTACCAAGATAAGCCTTACTGGGACTATATAATCTTGACTTATTCCTATCTTTCTCCTTTACCCATCAGTAGAGTCTACGGGTTTCGGATTATCGAAGGAGAAGCTTTTTTAAGACATGAAGAGACCATAGTGTTCCCGATGAATCCAGGAAGAGCGGACCCGTTCTAGGGCCGAGATTTATGTAGTTATTAAAAATTTTTTAAAGAAAATACCTAATCTATTTATTGACCAATCAAAAATAGGGGGGATATAATATCTTAAAAATTAGATCGATCTAGATTAGAAGATATCAATCTAGCCTGTAGACACTTTCGTTATGGTTTTAAAGTTATATCAAAATATAAAGAATTAAAAAATATATTCTGTTAAGAGATCAGTATTATTAAGATAAAATCAACGCAAATCAGCTAATATTTTTTCTGCCTTCTGCTGATCTGGATCGATAGAAAGTGATTTTTTCAAGCAGTTTTTAGCCTCACTATATTCTCCCTTCTCCCTATATGCAATACCTTTATTGTACCACGCAAGAGCAAATTCAGGATCTATAAGAGTGGCCATATCATAACACATTATTGCCTCATCATACTCTCCTTTCTGCTTGTATGCATACCCTTTGTTATGCCAGGCTACAGCTAAGTTAGGATCTATGAATGTCGACCTATCGTAACATCTGATTGCATCGTCATATTCCTCTTTTTTCATATACACATACCCTTTATTGTACCATATCAAAGCATCATCCGGGTTTATTGAGAGGGCCCTTTCGTAACATCTGATCGCTTCATCATACTCACCTTTCTTTCTATAGGCATACCCTTTATTATACCATGCAGTTGCATACTCAGGATCTATAGAAGTCGCCTCATCGTAACAACTGATAGCTTTATCACATTTTCCTTTTTCTTTATATGCGTACCCTTTGTTATTCCAAGCAGTTGCATCGTTTGAATCTATTGTTGTCGCCTTATCTAAGCATTTTATCGCTTCATCATATTCCCCTTTCTGCCGGTGCGCCATCCCTTTACTATTCCATACTTCGTATAAGTCAGGATCTATTGAGATCGCTTTGTCAAAACATCTGATCGCTTCATCATACTCACCTTTCTTTCTGTACACACGTCCTTTATCATACCATGCCATCGCATAGTCAGGATTTATTGAGATCGCTTTGTCAAAACATCTGATGGCATCATCATATCTTTTTATCTTCCTGTAGGTATACCCTTTATTATACCAGGCAGTAGCATACTTAGGGTCTATAGAGGTCGCTTTGTCAAAACATCTGATCGCTTCATCATACTCACTTTTCTTTCTATATGCATATCCTTTATTGTTCCAAGCCACTTTAAACTCTGGATCTATTGATGTCACTCTATCGTACCAGCTGATAGCTTCGTCACACTCACCTTTTTTAAAGGCTTCATTTCCTTTTTCGAAGCATTCACGAGGATCACTAGAGGTAGTTCCTATCATTCTTCACACTCTTCATATCTCTAATACATTTTTTATATTTAATAGCTATCCAACACTAAATTTGGATTTTAGGTTTTTCAGCTCGAGTAATAAAACATTTTTCAGATGAGTTAAAGTACTAAAGATGATATTCTCAATTTATAATCACGGATGTCTCTACTGAAGAACAACTATATTTCGTTTTCCGTATGGTTTGATTTTCAGATTTACTTTGAGCTTTTAACATTTATATATAAGTAAGATGTTTTTTATTACAAGTGGTCAAAAAATGAAAACGTCGATAAGGATAGGTTCTATCAAAGGTATACCGATAAAGTTACACGTCACCCTTATCATAGCTGTCGGTATCATCGGTTGGTCCGTGAGTTACCAAGTATATCAGATCGCAGAATTCATTGGAGTAGATCCAACTGGTATATCTCCTGGATTGGAAAGCTATCTCCTTGGATTCTCTATAGCTGTCGGGCTTTTTATCAGTGTGCTTATCCACGAGCTAGCACACTCATTTGTAGGTCTAAACATGGATATAAAAATCAGAGAGATATCACTTTGGCTATTCGGTGGAGTTTCGGATATGGAGGAGATTCCGAGGGATCCGAACTCTGAGATCAAACTCAGTGTTGTGGGTCCATTGACAAGTTTAGCTATAGGAATAGGGAGTTATGTTTTGGGAATGTTCATATGGGAACCGATTTTGATCTTTTTCTTTACTTACCTTGGATTCATCAATGTTTTTCTCTTCGCCTTTAACATGATCCCTGCTTTTCCAATGGATGGAGGAAGGATCCTGCGAGCTACTTTTGCAAAAAAGAAGTCTTACGCCAAGGCTACTAAACGGGCAGCGGATATAGGAAAGATCGTAGCTGTACTGTTCGCAATAGTCGGTCTATTCTACAATATATTCCTCCTGCTGATAGCTTTTTTCGTTTATATAGGAGCAAGCCAAGAATCGCAGAGTGTGATGATGAGAGAGACATTGGAAAAAGTGAAGGTGAAAGATATCATGACGACCAACGTTAAAACTCTAGCCCCTGACGAGAAAGCATCAGAAGTCCTTGAAGAGTTCTTGAAAACCCACCACCACGGTTTTCCAGTTGTAAAAAGAGGAGATCTACTTGGTATAGTAACCCTTGAAGATATCAAGAGATTGGACGATAAAGAGATGGAGACAGTGAGGGTATCTGATATCATGGAAGAGGATCTTATATGTTTTGAACCGGAAGATGATGTTAGCAAAGTATGGGACGCAATGATCAAGAATGAAATTGGCCGTTTTCCCGTCATCTCTGACGGTGAATTGAAAGGTATACTGACGAGGTCTGATCTTATGAGAACCTATGAAGCGCTGAAAGAACTCGACAGATTCAGAGGGGAAGATATATAGAAAAAATTTTGGAAAAAGATAAATATCGAAGAAAGATTGTTATTCGATAATGATCTCTACCTCTTTCATCATTCAAACGATTTGGATCGTTCTCTTAGTGGTCTATTCGATCTCGGTCACTCTCGGGACCAAAACGCTGTACCATTGGATGATGAAAAAAGGAATCGATAGGAGGGTGGCTATATATTATGATAGGAAAGTAGTCCATATCTTCGCTGGAGGTATATCGACTCTCATGGTTCCGTTTGTTTTCGATTCTTATTTTTATCCTTTGTTCACGGGCATGGTTCTAGCTCTTTTTACATACTTTCCTTATCACAGGGGTAAAATACTGTATTGGGTCCAGACCGAAGATAATATGAATGATGTCAAATTCTGTTTCATGTGGGGTTTGATAGTATTTCTACTTTGGTACACTCTTGGGAGTCCATGGATAGCTATAATCCCTCCAGCTATGATGGCTTTCGGTGACGGGGTAACTGGGATCAGTAGGAATATCATCTTCCAAAAAAGGACGAAACATCCTCTTGGTAATTTATTCATGCTCTCGGTCTGCATCCCTATCGGATATTTTTTCGGAGGTCTCGAAGGATTGGCTCTTTGGGGTACGGTAGCTGCTTTTGTTGCTTCCTTCATAGAAAGGTATGAATTCGGTCCGATCGATGATAACGTTTTGATAACTGTATCTGCCGCTCTTGTCCTATATCTTGGATCGTTATTTGGTGGTCTGATTTGAACCATAGACCGGAGAAAATTAGTCCTAGAAAAGGGATCTAAAATAGATTTTTAGGTGAAATGAAACCAAAATAGTTAATATGACCTTTCGTATAAAATCGATGCAGAGTAGAAATAAGCAAAAGCAAAAAAGAGGCGATAACATGGACGATGATGAGAATACTATATTTGTCGGTAGTAAGGAAACCATGAACTACGTACAGGCTGTAATGACCCAGTTCAACAGCGGAAGTGACGAAGTGGTAATCAAGGCGAGAGGAAGAGCTATAAGCAAAGCCGTTGATGTAGCAGAGATAACCAGACATAGATTTATCGAAGAAGCAGAGATAACCGATATCATTACCGACACGGAAGAAATAGAAAATGACGAAGGCGGAACCACTAACGTCTCCTCGATGGAGATAACACTGAAGAAATAGGGTATAGCCTTCCCGGCTGGATCCTAAGAGGTCACCAAAACGATCTTCAGGTCAATTCAGATTGTGAAAGGAACGGTCAAGGGTCCAGCAAAAACGGTTCTAAAATTTTTTCCTGCTCAGTTTTTTATAATTTTTTATTTAACTTTTGAAGCAAGTAACTAACAGAAGCATCTTTACTATCGACTCTATCACGTATCTCCGAACGGAATTTTTATATACCCTTTATCAATTATAAAAATAGGCCATATCTTGTTGTTGGTACTGGAAATATGGCTTTTACAGAAAGGGGATGAAAATTATGGACGAATGGTCACTAGAAGGAAAAGAAACAGTTGAAAGTGAGGAGGAAAGTTGGACGGTAGGTACTAAAACAAAACCTGCATATCTAATTTCGATTATAATCCTAGCTTTGATGATCTTAGCCTCGGCCGGCGGATTGGTCTTAGAGAATGTATACCAAGATATTCCAGTAATCCAAGCGGGCTGGGAGGGAAATGCGTTGATCTCTCTCGTGGTAGGTGTTCCTGTTCTAGCAGGCTCGATTGTACTTTCGTTGCGGGGTAACAGAGGAGCGAAACTTGTTTGGATGGGGATGTTGTATTTTGCTCTGACCAATTATGCTTTACATCTTTTTGGAGCTGAGTTCAATCTGTTTTTTCCTCTCTACTTAGGCATCGTCGTTTTATCTATCGTGGCTCTGTTGCTCTCTTACAGATCTACTGATGAAAAAGAGATAAGTCGACTCATACGCCGTAATATCCCGATCAAATGGGTCGGGGTCTTCATCGCTGGTGTTTCCCTTCTACTGATAGCTTTTCATTCAGCAATATATCTCAGATTCGTTTTTACTGAAGAGGTCCCTCAAATCGTACTCGGGAGCGGATATATGACTAGGATAGTCTCCGCAGTTAATCTCCTTTTTGTAGTTCCTCTTGGGATCGCCAGTTCGTTTTGGATTTGGGATCGAAAACCATGGGGTCATCTCCTTTCAATCGTTTGGAACGTGAATCTCGTAGTTTATACTGCTGCTCTCTCTTCGGCTACACTAGCAGCTTTTGAAACAGACTACCTAAACAATTTGAATGAGCTCGCACTTTGGATCTCTATAGCGGTAGGCTGCCTGATCGTGGTGGTTATCCTTCTCGATAGGATGGAAACCGGGAACTTTTAGGAAGAGACTTGTTTTACTACAGATTCATTTAATTTAATCGGTTGGTAGAGTAATATTCTATTCTACTACCTAAAATATATATTAATTAAACCTTTATTGTTCTCAGGTGACAGTAACATGGATTATCAAATAAATGGAGACAATCTGGAAGTATTGAGTATGCAGATCGGTCCAAACGAGATGGTGTATGGAGAAGCAGGAGCTTTGAATTACATGTCTGGAAACGTGCAGATGAATACTGAGGCATCCGGTGGTCTGATGAAAAGCTTGAAAAGAACATTCTCAGGCGAATCGTTCTTCCTGACCCAATTCACTTCTTCTGGAGGAAATGGGTTAGTAGCCTTTGCTGGAAAATCACCAGGAAGGATACTTCCTTTAGAAGTTCAACCTGGAACAGAATACATAGCACAAAAGGACGCCTTCTTATGTGCTACTCAGGAAGTAGACCTTGACATACATACAAAGAAAAAATTGGGTAAAGGTCTGTTCGGAGGTGAAGGGTTCATCCTTCAAAAAATATCAGGTACTGGCACGGCTTTCCTTCACATCCCCGGTGACCTGATAGAAAAGGAACTGCAGCCGAACCAAGTCTTGAAGATCTCAACAGGACACGTGGCAGCATTTGAACCTTCAGTAGATTTTGATGTGCAGAGGACTGGCGGTATAAAGAGTTCCTTGTTCTCCGGAGAAGGACTGTTCATGACAACACTACGAGGGCCTGGTAAAGTATGGCTGCGGAGTATGACCCTTAAAGATCTAGCGGCCTCTCTAAAACCTCATCTCCCAAGCGGTGACTCTGGTAGCAGTAAAAAATCTATCGATTTCAATTTCGGCTGAGGAGAGGGAAACAATGAAAAACCTTTATATCTTATTTTTTTCGACACTCGCTGTACTCATCATCTTGTCTCTATTTTACTATCTTGACCTCTTTCTCTATATCGCTCTCTGGTTAGGCATCTCATTGATATTGGTGATGGGTATTATAGTAGCATTGTTCACCATCGTTTTTTTGTTAGCGATACCCTATTACCTCATCACTAAGAAAAAAGAGGTGGAAGAATACGGGAATTACAGGTTAAAGGATGTTGAGGGAAAAGAATAAAAGAAAACCTGATGATTAAATCTTCTTTTTACCTTCTAACTCTTTTTATCAGCTTTATGATCTCAAAGACTCCTAGGAATATTGCCATCGCACCTATGACCTGCAGCCATTCCATCCTGCCTATGCTAGCGAATTCTAGAAAATCGCTGATGTATGGACCATAGACTCCTAAGAACACAAGACCTATAGATGCGATTATCGAGTAAACTATTATCTTATTTGAGAAGAAATTCTTACTAAAGATGGACTCAAATTCGTACCTTCTAGACATAATGTTAGCGAACTGGCAGTATGCTAGAGTTAGATAACTGATCGTAGTTGCTTTTCCGTATTCTATTGCAGGTATATCCGCTGCCAGTAGAGACAGACCCTGACGTTGGAAGTAAAGCCAGAAGTTGCCTGCGGCTAGACCACCTATCAAAAGTCCAAGAAATATCACTTCTACCGAACGCGGAAGGTTGAGTATGTGCTCCTCCTGACTCCTTGGAGGTGATATCATCATCTCTTCAGAGGGAGGATCATAAGCGAGGAATGTGAGAGGCATTATCTCAGCTAAAAGGTCTATAGCCAAGATCTGAATTACAAGTATAGGGATAGCCCATTCGCTCCATCCTAAGAGTCCGATCGCCGCTAGACCTGCAAGAACTGTAGTGAGTTCAGCACCGTTAGTTGTCATTGAAGCTAGAACGGTCTTCTTCAAATTATTATAGATGGTTCTTCCTTCTCTCACCGCATCAACTAGTGTTGGAAAACTATCGTCGAGCAAGACCAATTCAGAAGCCTCTTTCGCAACGTCAGTCCCTTTCTGGCCCATTGCGACACCTATATGAGCTCTCTTCAAAGCTGGTGCGTCATTCACACCATCTCCCGTTACTGCGACTATCTCATCGTCCTCTTCTAATAATTTGACTATCCTGAGCTTGTCCTCGGGGTCGACCCTGGAAAATATCATGGATTCGTGTTCTTTCATCATCTCTTTGAGTTCCCGATCTTCTATACCCTTCATCTCTTTTCCAGTAACAACTGGAGTCTCCTCATCTTCTTTGGCGAGGCCTATCTCTTCTCCAACTGCCTTAGCGGTTATAGCATGATCTCCAGTCATGATGTAGGTCCTTATGTGGGCGTCGTGACAACTCTCGATGGCTTCATCTACTCCTTCTTTTGGAGGATCTATCATCCCAGCTAAGCCAAGAAAGATAACGTCTCTCTCGACTTCCTCCTCAGTATAATCATCAGTTTTTTTCTCTAAAGGCCGATAAGCCATGGCTAAAACTCGCATGGCTTTTTCTGAGTACTTTTCGTTTATTTCCCTGATCCTCTGCTTATCCTCTTCAGTTATCTTTTTGACCTCCCCGTTCCGGTAGATGTATTTGCTTATGGAAAGAACACTATCTGTAGCTCCCTTCATCGCTAGTACTCTCATCCCTTCGGTATCGCCTTCGAAGGCTTCCTCTATCTTTTCATCCTCATATCCCTCCCCTATATCTCTCACGGAACTCATCCTCTTCCTTTCCGAATCGAAAGGAAATTCGATTATCTCTGGATTTTCCTCATCTTCTCGTTCATGGCGGGTACCTAATTTCGTTGACATGGTGACCAAAGCGGCCTCGGTAGGATCTCCCACCGAATACCAACTATCGTGTTGATCATCCGGTTCATGTATCTCCGCAGTAGAAGCTAGAGTTGCCGCGTCCATGAATATCTCCAGTTCATTTATCTGATCCTGAGATAGTTCCGCCCCATCTTCATCCTTTATCGTACCTTCGGGTTTGTAACCTAGACCAGTCAATTTGTACTCATCACCGTCGAACCAGATGTTTTTGACGGTCATCTCGTTTTTAGTCAAAGTCCCGGTTTTGTCCGTACAGATAACCGTTGTAGAACCAAGAGTTTCGACGGAAGAAAGGTTCTTGACCACGGCATTTTTGTTCGCCAAACGATTACTTCCTGTTGACAAGGCAACAGTGACTTGAGCGGGCAGAGCCTGAGGTACAGCGGAGACTGCAATACCTACTGCATAGATGAGACTTACAGTCAAGCCTAATCCTTGCCATATAGAAACGAAAAATAGAGCGGCACTTATAACCACAACTATAGATGTCAAGTGTCTTGCGAGAAGATCCAGTTCGTTCTGAAGAGGTGATTTGAGTTCTCCAGTCTCTTCTGTCATGTCCGCTATCTTACCCATCTCGGTGTCCATGCCTGTTGAGACCACGACACCGGTTGCGTTACCGGTCGCTACGGTAGTTCCTACATAAGCCATGTTGAGTCTGTCCGCTAGTGTCACATCTTCTTTGATGGGATTGCTGTGTTTCTCCTGGGGCATAGATTCTCCTGTAAGAGAAAAATCGTTAGTTTTGAGATTGAAAGATTTTATTATTCTTATATCAGCGGGTATCTTGTCCCCCTCTTCCACCTTTATTATATCTCCAGGGACTAGCTCTTCCTGGTCTATCTCCTTCCATTTACCATCTTGTTTGACCTGTGCAGGTGACTTTATGAGTGATTTCAATTTTTCTATGATCTGTTCAGCTTTGTATTTCTGGACAAAGCCTATTATGGCATTGATAAACACGATTATGAACATAGCGGCGGCACTTTTCAAACTGCCTGGATCATCCTGGTAGATTCCCAAAAACAATGAAACGATACCTGCTAAGAGTAATACTACAACTAGCAATTCTTTGAACTGTGATAGAAAGAGCAGAAGTTTAGGAGTTTGGACTTTTCCAGTGAGCTCGTTTTTACCGTATCTCTCCAACCTCTCTTCAGCTTTATCCCTGGAAAGACCTTCGGGAGAAGTATCTAATTCATCCAAGATATCTTTGACAGACATCTGGTAATAGTCCTTTTTTTCTTCCATCAAATTCGCCTCAAAAAAGCTTTATTTTGGATTTATTTCTTTCGGTGCTTTTTAGAAGTACTGCGTGTATATTATACCGGCTATCAATATCGCAAGTAGACTTAGCCAAAGGATGAGTGCCTTTTTGGTCAATCTCCTAGCCTTATCAGCTTCCCACCACGAACTCGGTTCGAAACCTTGAGCTAGGAATGTCAATACACCGGCGAGATTGACGCATATCAAGTTGATAAAAAAGAGGATCAAAGCCTGAAATCCTTTCATGAAATACTCAGAGCCTACAAGCAGCCCAGAAGTCGCTATCGCAGGCACTAGAGCTAGGGAGACCATGACGCCTATAACCGCAGAAGAAAGTCCTCTTGTATAGGCTAGAGTGCCAGCGCTACCCGCAGCTAGAGCTAAAACAACGTGTAGTAGCCCTACCTCAGATCTTAGCTGTATCGCTCGAATTGAGGGATCCACGCTCAATGATATTCCCAGCAGAACAGCTATCAAAAAAGAGAGAGTTATCTCAAGGATAGCGGTCTTTGCTGCCCGCTTCGCCAATTTTGAGTCGGCGAGTGTAGTCGCTAGAGACAAACCTACGTTAGGTCCCAGCATCGGAGCTATGACCATCGCTCCGATTATAACAGCTACATCGTTATTGATTATCCCTATAGAGGCAACCACTGCCGCAAGGACGGTCAGAAGAACATATACTCTGTTCAGCTGGCTCACATCCTTCACTTCAGTATACACTTCTTCCCTGCTCACCCCTCTGGTCTCCTTCCCCTCGTCTTTTTTTTCCTCTTCTGCACTTTCCTCGTCCTCTTTTTCCTCCTCTTCTTCTACTGGTAGAGAAGCTTCGACTCTGAAAAGGAGTAACCTGAACATGTCGTGGTATCCAAAGTTCTCATTCAATTTATCGATGACTGTCTGGCTTTTTTCTGCATCTACCAGCAATTTTACAATTATTTTTCCTTCTTTTATATCTTCATACCAGAATTCGAAGACCTTTTCATCTTCATCTAAAAGTTCTTTGGCCTTTTCCCAACATTCATCGGGGATGACCATCTCTATAAGCCGCTGCAAGTTATTTCCCATACCGATATGGCAAAAAGGATATATTAAGCTTATGAGTTATATAATTAGAGATAGTTAAATTCACTAACTGTCAGCTATGAGATGGTGAAAAAAAGATGACTGAGATAAAAAAACTGATCCTTGACGTACTAAAGCCACATGATCCTGAAATCATCGAATTCACTAAAGAGATGTGTGCGCTTAAATCAGTTAGTTCTCTAGAGAGTTCAGTAGAAGAGGTGGACAAGGAAGTAGAGACCGTTCAGATCATCCTTTATGGGGAAGATATCGTATACGATGAGGTCAAGAAGAAAGTGAAGGAATTAGGTGCTTCAATCCATTCCGTAGATGGTGTTGTAGCTGAAGGAGATAGAAAGGTAGAGATAAACGACCAAAGTAGGTGATCTTTTAGATGTTCGAGAAGTTGAAGGAAAAACTACTCTTTGAAAAGAGTGGAGAGAACATCGCCCAGCGATACATCGTTCTGAACGGTTTCGATGGAGTGTTGACAGTTCTAGGTATAACTGTCGGTTCGTTTTCCACCCAAGTTGATAATCCGGCTGTGGTCATCTCCGCCTGTGTCGGTACCGCTGTTGGATTACTAGCCTCAGGAATATCTGGCGCTTATATAACCGAGACCTCACAGCGCCTTCGAGGTTTCAAAGAGTTAAGAGCCAAGATGCTCACAGATATGGAAGGCTCCGTGCAGGAAAAGAATATTCAGAGCGAGTCACTGGTCATCTCTCTTTTGAACGGGTTTTCTTCCTTCATGTTCGCGATGTTAGGTACAGTTCCGTTCTTCCTCTCTACTCTAGGTATTATCCCGATGTTGAATGTCGCTTATTACTCCTCTATGTTGATCTCTGGTATTTTATTGGCCATTTTAGGAGGATACCTCGGAAGGATAGCTAAAGAATCTATTCCATTTTATGCCTTGAAGATGGTTTTAGTCGGGGTAGGAACGGCCGCTTTGATGTATGGATTGCAATTGTTCATACTTTAGGAAATTTATTTAACTAGGGGTATCTCTAAGGGGATGTATACCATAGATGATTAGAGGGAAAATATGGACGAAGATGAACTGATAGAATTGATGAAGGAAAGATGGACAGCACGTAAATTCAAATCAAAAGATGTAGAGGAAGAGAAATTAGATAAGATACTTGAAGCCGGGAGATGGGCACCTTCGGGCGGAAACAAACAGCCGTGGGAATTGATAGTGATAAGAGATGAAGAGACCATCAAAAAAGTATCTGAAATATACGCGGAGGGTATGGGTTTGAGTTCTCCACCTGTAATGTATACTAGTGCACCGGTCCTCATAGGTGTAGGTATCGACACCAGGATAATCGATTCTTATCCAGATATGATGCCGTCCGAATTCGTCATCTACGCAAGTATTGGAACCATGGTCCAGAATATGAGTTTAGTTGCTGCATCTATGGGCCTTTCACTTAGCTGGGGCACACAACCGAATAACGTGCACGAGGAAGTCAAAGATCTACTGGATATACCAGAGTACATCTATCTCCCCGATATTTTACAGCTCGGATATCCAGATCAAGAAATGTATTCCTCCGACAGACAAGAAACAGTAGAATTCACACATCATGAAACTATGGAAGAGTCGAAATTGAGAGATATAGATTAAGGAGTAGAAGGGCTTTTTAGATGATATCTTATAGTTCACCAGTATCCTTTCTATTTTTCACTCTTTGGACCCATTTTACGGCGGTTTTCGCGAGAATACCGTGAACGACAACTGAAACTATTATTATGACAGTTACAAGAGCTAGAACTTCACCTGCTGCCTGGAAATCCGCATGATATAATGCGTACATCAAATAATATACGGAGCCGACACCTCTTATACCGAAGAAAGAGATAACCATCTTTTTTTCCCAAGGTAAAGATATATCGATAAGGCCTAACAAGCCGCTGACGGGTCTTATCAAGAAAATAGTCGCTAGGGCAGCTGGTATCATATACCACTGAAAGTCATGAATGAATCCGCTGGTGAGATAGATACCGATCAGTAGAAAAACGACTAGGACCAAAATCTGCTCCATCTGCTCCGAGAGATCGTGTAGATTCGGCAGATACTCATGTTCTGATTCCAGGTATCTAAACGCGCAAGCTGCAACGAAAACAGCTATGAAACCATAACTGCTGAGGATTTCTGCCACTCCGTACGGTATAAGAGTAAGAGATAGTGCAAGGATCCCGATAGATATGTTAGACTTTCGAACTTTAGGTCTTGGTAACGAATACAGTAATTTTCCCAAAAACCAACCTATCAGTAGACCTACCATCGTTCCTACGGCTATCTTGTAGAGGAAGTCCACAAGGAGCCACTCCATGAACCATCCGGTCGGAGCGATCCCAGCAAAAGCGATGGCTATCGCCATATTGGTGAATGGAAAAGCCAATCCGTCGTTCAGTCCCGCTTCAGTAGTCAGTCCTACCTGTGTCGAAAGAACGTCCTCTTGGAGCGGTGGAGTCGTTTGGACTTCCTCAGCAAGAACTGGATCAGTAGGAGCCACGACGGCGCCCAAAAGAACGGCTGTAGCAGGTAAAAATCCCAGGAACCACCACCCCATCAAAGCCATCAGAAGGATCGTGATCGGCATCGTTACGATCAAAAGTCGGGATGAGATACTCCATGTCTTTTTATCAAATGGTCTATTGATCTTCAATCCTACGCCGGTGAGACTGATTATGACCGCCAGTTCGGTGATCCTTTTGGCCAGGTAAGGTCCTTCTGCAAAATGCCTGACATCGATATCCAAAATAAATCCAAAAATGATACCTGATAAGATTAGATAGAATATAGGTATAGTTATGAGCCTGTCTTCTAAAAGATCTGGTAGAAGCGCAGTTAGCAATATGGCTAGACCTGCGGAGAGGAGCAGTATATCATAGGTCTCGATCGGGAATATCTCTATCAGTGATCATCACCTTAGGTAATCTTTTTTATTTGGCTCTTTAACAACGACCAATTATTTATAATTTACAATCCATTTTTGTAATCGCGAAAAGGTTTCTCATCCTCTCTCAGAAAAGATAGTGAAGAGAGCCCATATCCCCGCCATCAATCCAACACCTATAAAAACGATGTTCAATCCGGTGAAGATAAGAGCTAATCCCAGCAGGAAAGGTGAGAGTGTCATACCGATATATTTCATGGTATTGAAGATGGAGATAACAGAACCGGTCAATTTTTCTGGAGATATTCGAGTAACGCGGTCGTAGATAGTCGGAGAGGTGAGACCCATTCCTACACCGTATATTATGAAACTCAAACTAACGAGATAACTGTTTTTAGGCCAAACAGGAAGGAGTAGGAATCCGACGGCCATCAGAGCGAAGCCCAGAGAAGCTCTTCTTCGCCAGCTCATGTATCGGGCTACAAAACTAGCTTTTGAAGACAAAAATGCACCAAATACTGCCTGAAGGGAAAGAGCTAACCCAGTGAATATCTCCTCGAAGCCATGTTGAGTGATCAGATAGATAGGAAGAAACGTCACGAGAGCATAAAGTAGAAAGTAAAGGATCAAAGAGTGGATCATCATATTTCGGACCTTCGCGATCTTGAGGACTGAAAATAAAGAAGAGGCGTATTCGAGCGGAGAATCGTGTTCGAAGTCCTCCGAATCTTTGGAGGGACTGGTTTCGGGCAGAGTTAGAAAAAATAACAGAGCTAATATGAGAGAGAGACCATATACTGCAAAAACGAGTCTCCAATCTATAGAGGCTAGGACACCCCCTATTGTCGGTATGAAGACGGCCCCTAAAGATATGGTTGCAGTCAGATAGCCCATCACCTTCAGTCTTTTTTCACCTGAGAACAGATCACCGATTACCGTCATCGCTACAGGTACCAATCCCGCTATACCGATACCCTGTATGAACCTGAGGCTCAAAATAACAGAGAAACTCGGAGCAAATATGATGGCCAAACCACCTAACCCGTCTATCAGGAGGCAGGTGATACCGACCTTTTTTCTTCCGATCGAATCGATGAAGTATCCTATAAAAGGTAGACTTATCGCGGCAGCTAGAGTATAGATACTAAGAATCCAGCCGTACTGTTCTTCAGGAGCATCGAAAGCTTCTCCTATAGTCGGTAGACTCGGAGCTACAAGACCTCCACCCATCACACCGAAGGCTCCAACGACAAGTAAAATAAAGATAACGAATTTAGACAGAGACCCTTTATCCGTGTCCAAAACATCAACTCCTGTTTTCTTCGCAGTTCAACCGAATCCTTCCTAAAAAATAAAATTTGCCGTAACCATCAATATCTTTCTACGAAAAGATCACATCTCCTCATCTGAACTACATATATCCTTGATATGTTCTAAGAGCTCTTTTTTTTCCTCTTTATCTGCGTAGCCTTCACCCTTGAAAAGTATCTGCCCATGCTCATCTAAAAGAAATACATAACCTAGATCCTCGTCTTCGATTTCGAGTTGCTCTTTCACATCGGAGACACCACCATAATGTGTAACGACTTTATCGTGTCTTTCTTCAGGGATACCTGATCTCATGCCTCTGTTTATTATAGGAGAAAATATTTTCCAAATAGAGCTTTCGATCATCGGTATCTCATAGATGTCTTTCTTTCCCTCACATAGGATATCGAAGTAATCGATCCAAGAATCTAGCATCTCTTGAGCTTCTCTCTTGAAAGCTATCCCAATCAAGACGACTTCTCCTTCAACATCCTTTGGAAATGTCACCTTTTTCCCTGAGAGTGATCTTCCTTTGACTTTGGGGAATTTTTTACTATTTTCCATATACATCAAAACTCCTAGAATAAATATTTATGATCAACTACTATAGACTCGCTTATTCTTATATAAAACTATCTTTGAAGAGCCACTTTTTAGTCTTTATTGGAAAATTATATATATTATTAGTGTGTTATCATTTTTGGGTGCAAATAAATGTTGGACAAAAGAAATGTCTTGGTCTATAGCCTTATCCTATTGATGGTATTGAGTATGGGCTTAGGCAACGTTTCAGCAAGAGAGTCGAGTGCTAGTGAATTCGGTTTTTCCTCTACAAGTGCCGAACTCGATCCACTCGTGATAGATACATTAGAAGATGTCGTCAGTAATATCTGGGAAACTTTTTTAGATTTCATTCCCGGCCTAGTGTTCTTCGTAGTGGTTGTCCTGGTCGGTTATTTGATATCGAAGATTGCCGGCGGCATAGTCGCTAGAGTATTGAAGAAGATCGGTGTGGAAAAAGCTATGCAGAAAGTAGGGATAAGTAAACAAGTGAAAAAAATAGGTCTAGATTCAGTCTCTAGACTTATCGGTATATTGTTCTTCTGGTTCCTATTCGTAATCTTTCTACAGATAGCTTTGGATTACGCCGGAATAGAGACTTTGACTGAAGTTTTGACACCGATAGTGCTGTTCATACCTCGGCTGATCGTTGCCGTGATAGTCATAGTGATCGGCCTGTATGTCGCTGAGATGATAGTCAAATTCCTGAAAAACTTCATCGAGAAAACGCCGATGTCTAAAGATCTAATGAGAGTCGACAAGATGGCAGAGAAGACCGGTTACTCACTGATGGACATAATATATGCGTTCGTCAAGGTGTTCATACTGCTGTTCTTCATAAACATAGCTCTAGAGGTAATAGCTATACCGATACTTGCGGACTTCATAAATCCAGTCCTGCTAGTGATACCGCTGTTGATCGCTGCGTTAGCGGTGATAGTGGTAGGCCTTATAGTAACAAACTACGTGGTTGATTTTGCCATAGACTTGTTGAAGGAATTCGAAGTCGAGAAACTGATAGAACCAGTGGAATCGATGATAGACCGTGAGGGCATCACTTTGAAAGTCGTTTCCTACGTGTTGAAGATATTCGTGATGCTCATATTTATTCAGATAGCCGTCGGTATATTGAACAGAGAAGGTATGTTCAATCAGCTCGCTGAACTTGTAAATACTGTCATCCTGTGGATACCGAATCTGATCGTCGGTCTGTTCATAGGTCTGGCCGGTTTCTGGATAGCGACCTGGCTGCACGATAAGGTAGTCGAACATGGTAAGGAGTTAGAGCTCCCTTTCGTTAACTTGATGGCGAAAGCCGTACAGATACTTGTCATCTATGTAGCTTTGGTGATAGCCCTTGCACAGATAGGGATAGAAGTACCTATACTGTACCTGGTGTTCGGGATAGCTGTAGGTGCTGTATTCCTAGGACTAGGAGTAGGATTCGCATACGGTTCCAAGGATGTCTTCCTCAATCTTGTCGGTTCTATACAATCGGGACAGACATTAGAAGAGGGGGACAAAATAGAAGTGGAAGATTACAGAGGAGTCGTGAAATCTGTTGGAAGGTATTCAATAGAACTTGAAACTGAGATGGGCAAGAAAGTACACATCCCACATTCTAAAATAGCTGGAGCTGTCATCGAGAAGAACGAGTAAAAACAAAACCCCTTTCTTTTCTTTTTACTATCCGATCTAATATTTTTTATAAAATCCCATCCATAGTGATTAAGATTCGACTATCACTTCTATCCAATGATTTGGAATCAAAGATTTCATAATCTATGAAAAATTATAGTAAGCGAGTACAAACCCATGTTTAAAAAGAGATTAGCAAATCTCACCAATGAAAGTATATATAGGGAAAATACCACCTTTTGTTGAATTTATGAAAATAAAGAAAAAGATTTTAAATCAGGGCATCATACACTGCATAGAACTCATCATGGGCCTATTTGACAATAAAGAAGAAAAACTAAAAGAAGAGCTTCAAGAGACAAAGAAGGAACTCAAGAAGAAGAAAGACGAGTTGGAAAAATGTATCGAGGAGAAAAATGCTTCAGAAAGGAAGATAAAAACTTTCTTTGAGAGCGGGATCTTACCTATGATGATAGTCGATCGTAATGGTACCATCAAACAAGCGAATTCGGCGATAGCAGAGAGTCTCGGAGCCGATAGAGAAGACCTTATCGAGAGTAATATAAAGACTATAAATACCTTTGAGCATCTATCTGATCTTATCAGCAGATGTTTTAAAAAGGGAGAAGAAGTTCATGATAGAGAAGAGTATTTTGAACACGAAGGGGAGCACGAGAAATACTTCTTGACTTCTATACTTCCCCAGGAGAACGACGGGTCTTCTTCTAGAGCCCTTGTTATACTTAAAGATATAACTGAAAAAAGAAGTATTGAAGAAGAATTGTTAGAGAGTAAAAACAGGAACAGGACTTTGATCGAGAACGCGCCTCTTTCTATCAGCATCACAGACCTAGATGATAACATTCTCTTCGTAAATGAATACATGGCGGATAAACTTGGATATTCTAAAGAAGAACTTGAGGGCCAAAGCTTTTCGAAGATTATGAGGGATGAGGAATTTCAAAAATTACGGGAAAAAACCGAAAAAAGGGAAGAAAAGGGCCAGGAATCCTATGAACTTGAATTTTTGAGAAAGGACGGTACCCCATTGCAGATGCTAGTCAGCGGTACCCCCTACGAAGACATAGATGGAAACGTCAATAAGACCGTAGGATATCTCCAGGATATCACTGAAATCAAAGAACTACAGAGAGAACAAAAAGAAGCTAAAGAATATCTAGAAAATCAAGTTGAAAAGATCTTGGAAGGGATAGAAAGGTTCGAAGACGGAGATATGACCGTCGAAATAGAAAAGGAAAAAGATGACGACATCGGAAAGTTGATCGAAGGGATAAATGGTATGATAGAGAGGTTCAGGAACAACCTGCAGAGGATAAAAGACGCTTCTATAGAACTCAGTGACGCCTCTGAGACAATCGCTTCATCATCGGAGGAACTTAACGCCGTTTCCGAGAACATTTCAAAATCTGTAGAGGATATCTCAGAGGATACGAACGTGCAAGCTGGAAAGTTAGAAAAACTGACTGAGATGATAGAAAATAGTGCTGCGAATATGGAAGAAACTTCTGCTTCAGCCGAAAATATAACGACCGCGGCGGAAGAAGCGGCGTTACAGACTGAAGAAGGTATGGAGTACGCTGAAAGGGCCGATAACACTGTCGATGAACTACAAGTCATATTGGAAAGCACGAAAAAGAATGTCGAGGAATTGGAAGATAAGTCCGAAAAGATAGGAGAGGTCATCGATACGATCTCTGATATCGCAGACCAAACCAACCTTTTAGCTTTGAACGCTGCGATAGAAGCTGCAAGGGCTGGAGAGCAGGGCAAAGGTTTTGCTGTCGTCGCGGATTCGGTTAGAGAACTAGCTGAGGAAACTCAAGAAGAAACAGACCATATAAAGGAGATAATCGAAGAAACCCAAGAGAACACTTCGATGGTCGTTGAAAGCGTTAACGAATTAACGAAAAAGGCTGAAGATGTGGACGAAGTAACTCATGAAAATTTTGAATCGCTAGAAAAGATCGAACGATCGGTCGAGTCAGTATCGAAATCGATTAAGGATATATCTAGAGCGGTGGAAGAAGTAACGCAGCATCTACAGGAATCTTCAGATAAGGTCAACACCATAACTGAGATAGCTGATAGGAATTCCAGTCAGGCTGAATCTGTGGCAGCCTCAACCGAAGAACAGAACGCTTCTGTTGAAGAGTTATCTTCCTCAGCTCAGGAATTGTCGAGCCTTGCTAACCACTTACTCCAGATGGTGGAAAAATACGATCTCTGATAGATGTAAAAATTGTGAAATAGAGTTCATTGGATTTGGATCTCAAGCATCAAAAAGACAAGATTAAAATATACGGAGGTGTATCTTATAGATATGGAGGTTTACATATTAGCGATCGCCATATTATTACCGATATTATACCTTCTCTATATAATCATCTCGTCTCCCTCTCCACCCACTACTACCTCCACCACTTTGAAAGGCAGAAAAGCTTTTGTGGTCAAAGATGTTAAACCCTGGAATATATCAGGTAAGGTAAAATTGATCAACGAGAATCAGATATGGAGTGCGACAGCGGAGGAAAAATTAGAAAGAGGAACGAAGGTCAAGATAACCGGAGTTGAAGGTGTGCACGTTGTAGTCGAAGAGACGGATTGAATGCTTTTTTGGATCGCGATAAGGCAGATAAAATCTATTTGATTAAGAAATAGTTTTGTGTCACCTTTATTTAGATTCCAAACTATTCCAATCCCTTGATATCGAGATGATCAAACAAAAAGCCGAATTCGTATAGCGCCTGTTTTACTATGAGAGATGTAGGCTTGCCGAGTCCATGGCCTACTTCGGTTTCGGTCCAGAGGCATATAGGAGCATCGTCTATCTGATTGTTCTGCAGACGAGCGGTCATCTTACGGGCATGGGCAGGGTCTACCCTAGTATCTCCTACCGCGGTCCTTATCAGTGTAGGCGGGTAAGACCGCTTTTCAACATTATGATACGGTGAATAAGCTCTGAGCCACTCGAAGGCTTCAGCATCTTCCGGAGATCCGTATTCCCTCGTCCATGACGCGCCGAGTAATGTTTTATGAAATCGCAGCATATCACAGAGCGGAACAGCACAGATAGCGGTTCCGAAGAGTTCAGGTCTTTGAGTGATCGCCGTTGCCACAAGAAGCCCACCGTTCGAACCTCCCCAGGCGGCAAGCTTCTCTTCATTGGTGATACCTGATCCTATCAAGTGTTCAGCTATGGAATAATAGTCATCGAATACCTGCTGCTTGTTCTCCTGCATACCCATCTCGTGCCATTCCTCACCGAATTCTAGACCTCCACGAAGACAGGCTTGAACCCATACTCCACCGGCTTCGAGGAATGGTAAACGGACCGCACTGAATGTAGGTGTCAACGGGATACGGAAGCCGCCGTAGCCGTAAAGGACCGTAGGTGCTTCGTCAGGATCGATATCTGCTCTGTATGTGACGAAAGCTGGGACCTTTTCTTGGTCTGTAGACTCTACCCATATCCGCTCTACCTCTAAATCAGGGATACCACCATCGATCTTTACTGAATCGAGCTGCCTCCAGTCTTGAGAGTCGGCGTCGATCTGGATGACCTCCGGTGGTCGATCGAAACTCTCTATGATCGTATAAGCTTCACGGTTATCAGTATCTCCTTTCAGAGCGTTCCGCTGTATCCCTGATATAGGTAAGTCGATATCCGCTAGATGTTCGCCCTCTAGAGAATGTATCGAGAGTGCAGAGGCCGCGTTTTTGAGAGAATGAACCACGATACGATCTTTCGCGGGAACCATGTCCATGAGGACTTTCTCACTCTCAGGGATAGTCGATTCGAGTTCTTCCACAGTTGCCTCTTCGAGTCTTTCAACAGGTATCGATAGGATCTGCCAGCGGGAAGCCTTATAGTTGGTCAAAAGATAACATCGTCCTTTATGGAGCATCGGCTTGACCGAAGTCTCTAGTCCCGGAAGTATCCTTGATAATCCTTCATCTAGGAGGTAAAGCTCAGTATCGCCGCCGAGTTCACCGATGCCGACTAGAGTTGTAGAAGTTTCACGATCGACGAAGACCATAGGCCACTTCTTACGTGGTAGATCGTCTGTAACTAGATCATCATCGCCATCGATCTCTACGAAACGGAGTTCTTTATCGAGCTGATCTTCTGGATCAGTCCTCTGGTAATAGAAACCATTGTCGAGCCATGCCACTGGTCCTTCTCCGCACCGTCCTACTTCCGGTATCTCCATCATGGTAGAGCCGTCATCAACATCCATAACGATGAGATCGTACTGTTCAGTGCCGCCTTCGTTGGTCCCGTAGACGATCATATCGCCATCAGGAGAAGGTACGAACCAATCTATTGACACGACGCCTTCGAACTCGTTTGGATCGGCTAGAATTCTTGGTTCGCTATCTGGTTCTTCCCGGACTACCAATTTCCTTTGATCCTCACCCGGTTCACTCAGAAGCTGGAAATACCGCCCTCCTTTCGCGACTGGAGCACCATATTCAGCATGTTCGACCACGCGTTCAAGATGCGGACGAAGACTCTTTTTCACAGGATCGTCGATCATCGAGTCGGTGTAATCGTTCTGTGACTCGATCCAGCTCTTTACTTCTTCATTGTTTTCTTCCAGCCATCGATAAGGATCTGTTATCTCTACGCCGTGTAATTCTTCGGTAACTGTTTTTCGTTTAGTCTCGGGGGGATTTTCGTTCATCTTTTTCCTCCTGATTTTGGAATGATAATGTAGGGTAAAAGTACGATGGAGTATTATTATTTTTTTAATTCTAGGTCTCATCATCATTATAGGTCGGATCTTTGATCATAAATTCCTAAGAGAATCCTGACGATAAGTGAAAATCTTTAATTATTAAAAAATATGTATTAAGATCATAAAATGATCTCTAGATCAAAGAGGAAGATATATTGAGGAAGCAAAAGGATGCATTATATTGGTTGATATTTTTATTTAGCTTCCCCCTAATTTTTAATTATGTATATGTCTACTTCTTCTCATCTAACATCGTGATCTTTGTATTAAGTATAATTTTAGCATTTGCGATCTTCTTTCTGTGGGGTATGATCGGTGACTTTTTCCGAAGCCCTACAAAAAAATTGGAATGGGAAGATTCAGAGAGTGTAGAGGATACAACTGAAGGTAAACCTTCTGCAGAAAAATACTCGGTCGAGGAAAAAACAGCGATGAAAGAGAAAGGTATATTTTCACGTATTTTCAGTAAAGAAGATGAATGTGAGAAGTGTGGTACCGAATTAGTCTACAAAGAAGGAGCCGGCTCTTATTATTGTCCTGAATGCCAGGAATACAAGTGGAAATAGCTTGCTTTGATTATATCGAAAAAAGTAAATCAAGTGTCTCTGATTCGATAGTATGAGATTGGTGATCGTCGGTGGTGGGTTTTGTGGATCTGTCCTGGCAAAAAGATTCGATGCTGAAGAGGAGTTCGATACTACACTGATAGATGAAAACGGTTTTTTTGAGTATTATCCCTCTATCCCTCAATTGATCACTGAACCTGATCATGAATCAAAGGCTAAGTTAAGATTGGATTCCTTTCTTTATGATACAAAAGTTGTGGAGGAGCAAGTTAAGAAGATAACTCCTAAGTATGTAGAAACATCAGAAGAGAGATATGAATTCGATTATTTGGTGATCTGTACCGGCGCTGATTATCCCATAAGATTGGAAAATAAAGAAGATGTTTTTACTGCGGACAGCGTGGTCAATGCACCTGAGATAAACGAAAGAGTGGTGAGATCAGAGAAGATCCTCATAATCGGTGGAGGCCTTATAGGTGTTGAAGTTGCTGCAGAACTAGCAGTTGCTACGGAGAAAGAGATCTCCTTAGTTCATCCCCATCCAAGGCTTATCGAGAGGAATTCTGTATCCGCATCTAACTACGCAGAAAAATTTTTGGAGGAGAGAGACGTTGATCTTATCTTTGAAGACAGGGTGATCAGAAACGAAGATGTTTTTTACACTGAGAAAGGCGAGAGGATTCCGGCCGATATGGCTGTGTGGTCCGCTGGTCTGGGATTCGATGGATCATTTTTCCAAGGTTTTGATGACTCAGTATTTGATAGAAATCGTGGATTGAATGTGGACCGGACTTTGAGACTAGAGGGTTACGAGAGGATATTCGCGGGAGGAGACATAACGTCTATTGCGGAGGAAAAGACGGGACACAATGCAGATAGACACGCAAAGCTGATCTATCGGAATATTTTGAGACATTTTAAGGGAAAAAAGTTGTCTAAATACAGAAAAAGAGAATTTCCATTGGTGATCAGTTTGGGGAGGAGGAACGGGATATTTACTTTCCGCTCATTTTCGATGGTAGGACCTCTACCGGCGCTTTCGAAAAAGATCTTGGAGAAAGCCGGGACCGCTAGACTAAGCTTTTAGAAACCTATCAACACTTGAAAAAAGAAACCGATGATCAAGGTAAGAGAAAATAGGATATAAAGAGTGAAATTTAGTTTAGAAACGTTTCTGATGAGGTCTCTATCTTTTTCTTTTCTAGATAGCCTTTTGAACATAAGCGGAAGTAGAAATCCGTGTGGTATCAACGTTACAAGTAAGAATATACCGGGATTCAAAATATATGAAACGAAGACAACGTTTAGTAGGGCGAGAACATGGATGAGAAAAAGTCCGTAAACACCCTTTTCCAGACCGATCCTAGCTACGAGTCCTTCTTTTCCGGCTGCCACATCATCAGGTAGATCGACTATCTGACCCATCCAAACTATGAAGAGAGTGCTCAGACCGGTGATCGGCATTATAGATATTATGTAAGGGTGAAAACCTACGTTCTGAGCGGTGGAAGCAAGTAGGACAGCCAGAGGACCAAAACCGACCCAAACAACGATCTCTCCTAAGCCGCGATAGGCGAATTTGAATGGAGCGGCAGTATAATACTTGCTCAAGAATGCAGAGACCAAGAAGATTAAAGTGAAGATCGGCCAGAATCTCATTTCCGATGTCCACAGAAGTCCTATGTATCCTATGAACCCGGTAATTATCCCAGCTCTAGCCAGATTGAACATATCTTTTTCCATGTCAGGATGATTTACAAGGATACCTGAACCGCCGCTGAATTCGCTCTCGGAGGATCTAGAAGTGTCCGCTCCCTGCTTCGTATCGTATATATCGTTGTAAACGTTGGTGCTGACGTGCAGACCGATACCTACCATCGAAGCGAATACCAAGCCAGGTACATCCAAACTTCCCGTGATGTGGATGGAGAGGAGAGTGCCGATCGTCAGAGGAACGATGATCGCGAACAGAAATGGAGCCCTAGCCATCTCTAGCAGGTTCGGTTTTTCACTTGTCATAATGTTGTTATACTCTTAATTCTATTATTTATAATTTAAGGACTAGTATTTTTATAGTCGAGGACAAAGACCCTAGCGGAAAGATGTAGAACTCTTAGACCTTTTTTATGTTTGTTACATAGAAGTTTTATCTCAGTTCTTCATGTTTTTTGCCTGGTAAACTAGGAACATATGCCTATCGGTACTATGGAACCATCCTTCTCTCCAGATGGTTTTTCTTATTGTCGGGCTCCATACTTTCGATAGCTTTGTAGGATTTGAATTATTCATCGCAATTGATGCAACGAAAATATTCTCTCTCTTGATCTGTTCTCGAAGTGATATCTTGAATATCTTTTATCAAGGCTTGAGTCCTGAGTTATCTTAAATTCGCCCTTGATCTTCTCTCTATCAGCACATATTTCTCCGTTCTCACGGAACTCTATCCAATTTACATCCTTCCAATCCTCTTATAGACTTCCTATCAATCCGGAATATATCGATCCACCTTCTTCTAGTACGCTCCCTAGATATAGTCATCTTCGTCCTCAGTACTGTATTATAATTTCCTTATCAGCAATACCTGTTCAACCAGAGAAGATCAGTACTTTGGTTTTAGAAACATCGTTCATCTGAACTTTTCATCCTAAAAAACCAAGATAATAGCCCTCACCTTTTTCGAGTATCTCTCTATTCTCTAATTCGATCTGTTTTTCGATCTTAACCTTTATGATCTCTTCTTCAAAATCCTCTCTAGCTATACCGATTATATAGCCTGGTCGGGTGAATTTTTCGTTTTCCTCCTCGCCGAGGAAATCATCGAATTCATTGAAAGTCTTTATAGGGACCTCTTTTTCACCGATGAACACTTCTATATGCTCTTTTTTGAGATTCGGCCATGCCTCTGAATAGGGAAAAAAGTCTTGAGGCTCTACATCGCCTTTTTTGAGAGAGGGCTCTCTTTCTACGACGGCATTCATCTTTGTTACTGACATAGGTATGAAATGAAGATAAAGACCAGTGTATCCTAACCAACCACCGAGTTCATACACCTCCAATCCACCTATATTCACATCCAATTCCGTATCTTCCTCAAGTTTTACATCGTAAAGCCAACACTCTAATCTCTCTTTTGAATACCCCTCATCAAGTATCATGATCTTGTCCTCTTCTCCAGAGAGAAAGATCTCATACTCACCATCCTCATCACCCACGGCAAACATTTCACCTCCGACGCTGAGTATCGGATAGGGTACAGGTGTACCGTCAAAATGCGTTACCTTTCCAGATAGTTTTTTCAATTCGATGGGGATCTTCCTTTGAAAATCAGAACCTATCTTCACTTTCATTTCTTCTAGCTCGTCAAGAGGTTTTTCTAACTCGATTTTCTTTCTAAATTCATTTTTTCTTATCTTGATCTCTTCTTCAGCGAGGACATCTTCTTTGAATATAAGTCTCATAGTCTTCTTTCCGTCATCAAAATTGAAACCTTCGACCGTTATTGAAGGTACATTCACCATATCCCACATTTCACCCGTTATAGCGTGTTCAATTTCTGCTCTGCAAGGAGGATTATTATTCAATTCGATCTCTATTTCCTTCATCATCTATCCTCACCGATATCTTCCCATCTTTCACATCTTCCTCCAAAGTCTGAAGAAAGTCTTGACCTTCTTCAGAAATCCGACATCACCGTGTTTAGCGTCGATAAGGTCTCTGATATCGTCGTAAAGCTCTTGGTCGTAAGGGAACCAATTCAATTCGTTTCCTTCGTTCTTGTTTATCATGACGGATCTCGTCTCAGTGAAAGATTTTAGTCCCTCTGGACCGTGGTAACGACCGATACCGCTGTTTTTGACTCCTCCGAAGGGGAGATAAGGACTGCCGATATTCTTTACCGCGTCGTTCACGTAACAGTTCCCCGTCTCAAGTTGAGATACTACCCTTTTCGCTTTTCTTTTATTTTTAGTCCAAACGCTGGCGTTCAGACCGTACTGGGTGTCATTCGCGAGTTCTATAGCTTCCTCTTCATCGTTGAATGACATGATCGGGATCGTCGGACCGAAGGTCTCTTCCTGCATGATCTTCATGTTATGCGTAACTTGGCTCAATACTATAGGGTGTAGGAAGTTATCTTCTTTTCTCACCTCGGTCAGTAGGTCAGCGCCTTTTTCTAACGCGTCTTCGACGTGATTTTTTACCACATCAATCTGTCTTTCTAGTATCATCGGCCCCATCTCGACGTCTCTTTCGATGCCGATGTCTATCTTCTCTATCTCTTCCAGTATTTTTTGAGTGAATTCTTCTTCTATGCTTTCTTGGACGTAAATCCTTTCCACCGCGACGCAGAGCTGTCCAGCATTGGCTAGAGACCCATAGACCGCTCCTTTTACAGCTCTGTCTAGATCAGAGTCTTCGAACACGATCATGGCGTCGTTCCCACCCAGCTCGAGCTCTATCGGGATGAGATGGTCAGAGGCTTTTTCCATCACCTTTTTTCCCGTTTCTACACCTCCGGTGAAGAAGACTTTATCGGGTTTCTCTTCGATCATCTTTTCACCTACTTTTCCCCCGCCCTGCAGGGATTGGAACACACCTTCCGGAAAACCAGCTTTGGAGAAGAACTCCTCTATCTTTTCTCCTGTTATAGGAGTGATCTCTGAAGGTTTTAGAACTACAGTGTTGCCTGCAGCAAGAGCCGTTATAGTTGGCACTACAGAAAGTTGAAAAGGATAGTTCCAGGGTGAGATTATCGCAACGACACCCATAGGTATGTAGTCGACGTAAGAACCGTTCTTGGGATATTCCGTAGGAGTTTTTCTCTTCTCGGTCTTGAGTATTTTTTCAGCGTTATCTTCGTAATATTTTATCATGGTCAGTGTAGCGAGAACATCTGACATCAAGGCTTCTACATCGGGTTTGCCCGTATCCAGTTTGATCGCTTCAACGATCTCGTCTTTTCTCCCGACTATCACTTTTCTGAACTCTTTGAGATAGCTACATCTTTTCTCGATACTGAGATCCTTCCACTGATGAGAGGCTTTTCTAGCTTTTGAGAATGTATCTGATATCTGTTGGTCAGTGGCTGTTTCATAAGTTCTTATCCTTTCACCAGTAGCTGGATTTACGGCTTCGATATTCTTTCCCATGGCTGAAAATATTGTTTTTTAGTTATTTAAGAATTTTCAAATGTATCGTATATTTTAGAAACTAAAAAGATAATATCATAATTTTTTAGAGAAATGACTCAGCAAGATATAAAATGAAAAAAATCTCCCCAACCAATTAAGGAAGGGGTAATGGTTTTTTGTAGTTTTTCTGAGTGAGCTCTCTAGTGTTTTATTCAATCGGAAGTTGAACATCTAGATGGATCGCATAGTATTCAAATGAATCAACTGTAATTACTAGTTCATCTCCTTTGTAGGTCTCGAATTGACCGGCCGCTGGTCTACTTCCAGGTAAATCTCCATCCTCATATCCTTGGATCTTCACAGATTCATCATCATCCTGCAGTTCCCAGTCTCCGCTAAATTCCATAGTTATGGTCACTTCACCGTTATCTGGTTCTGAAACGGTCACGGTCCCTACATCTATGTCTTGACCAGCCCAGATGGTCTGTTCCATATCCCCGGAGGTGTCGTAATAATACCACCAACCGGATCCTTCACCTTCTGTATCTCCAGCCCAGGCTGTCTCTGTCTGGTATTCAAGGATATCTTCGTCATTGCCCTCGTATTCCTGTACAGTGTATCCAAAGTAAGTTCCCCAGTTACCTCTTTCAGTGAAGCGAGTTCCGTCGGCCCATGCTGTCTCCTCATGAATCGTAGTCTCTTCATAATCTAGGGTTAGTTCGAGTTCGTGCATGGCGCCCCATAGTGAGAATTCTTCAGCAAAGACGTCAAGAGTGTTCTCTCCTCTGGAGAAATCAGCCACGTCGATGTCAGGGATTGTACCTGGTATGTACCAACCATCAGTCTCTGACGGATCTCTGTCTCCTTCTGGTCCTCCTCGGATAGCTTCTCTGCCGTCCGTACCTTCAAATTCGGTCGGCCCTTCAACATTTACTATCGTGCCTCCCCAGAATAACAAATCCTCGTTTACGAAGATGTAGATGTTGTCATTGATCGGGATCTGTTCGTCATATCCTTCGTTCACGGATTCTAACTTACCACTCGTGATCTCGTATCCTTCTGGTATATCGAAGTTTGCCTGGAAACGTCTTAGATCGGCATAACCATCATGTGAATCCCCATCAGCATAATCATATATCCATGTTGCGTAGCTGATATCTGAATTCTCTCCTGCACGAAGGTCATTTTGATATTCAGTTCCACCGTCCCAAACTAATTCTTCAGGATCCAATTCAATGTCAAAACCTTGTTCCAAAGCCCACTGTGCTCCTCTTCCTTCAAAATAACTGACATCGTCCTCAGAACTTCTTGTCCAATAAAGTTCCGGGGTTAAAGTTCCGGTCTCGATAGTAATTTCTACAACCAATGCATGTGCCGCTATGATCAGTTCATCACCTGCTTCTGCTTCAAGATCATCTAAGGAGATCTCGTATGTGTATTCAGTCACATTGTCATGAGTTCCACTGTAGTCGAACTGTCCAGGTACTGGATTTCCCCATCGTCCTGCTAGAGGAAAATCATCTAGACTTTCGCCTATGTGAAGATGTGTTTCAGTCAGATACCAGTTATCTTCGGAGATCTGGTACGTCACATATAGATATTCGTCATCGTTCTCAACATATACAGAACCGACATCCATGTCCTGTCCCGCATACAACGTCATTTCCTGCGCATCCGGTCCTGGATACTGTGCCATCGATACCAATGGTAAAAATCCAAGCACTAAAACAGACGCGAGTAACAGACTAAAGACTCTTGTTTTAATTTCTTTTTTCATTTTTTCACGCTCCTAATATTCCTATAACACCGTTATATATTAACTTTCTTAGGAATTTTATACTTTTAACGTTGTTGCGGACAAGATTTAGTCACCAAAAGGTCTTGAGTTCATATAGATAAGTTTAAAACCTTGATCTACGCTTATATAAAACATGGTGGAGGAATTTTCGCCTTGTGGGATAGTGTGTGACGACTGTGGATGGTTCAAGGGAGAGATGGATACTCTCTGTGAAGGTTGTAGTGAGGTGGAAGGAGAACCGTTTTGGGGAGAATGTGAAACCTATTCCTGTACGGAAGAGAGAGAAGTGGAGCACTGTGGAGAATGTGAAGACTTCCTCTGTGTGGATTTTATGAAAAGGTACGATCCTCATATAGGTCCCAAGCATTCCGTTCTGAGAGCTGGTATACTAGCTTATCGTAAGAGGTATGGAGACGAAAAGGCTGCAGAATTGGCAAGGAGAATTGCTGAGGAGTAGGTAACGTTGCTGAGGATCTCTTTATTCTTTTCTACCTCTTAATTGAGTTAAATCAGTAAAAGAGGGATCGATGGTTTCTAACTATCGAGAAAGTGAAAGTACGACCTTTAATTTTGAAGGAAAGAGTGCGACATTAGATTGGATAGATGAGATGATAGATAAAATGAAAGAAATAAGTCCCTGTAACTGTACCAACTGGCTGAAATCATCCTTAGTTCATAAGAAAGTTATTAATAATCTAAACCGATTGATTACGCAAGGCTGTGGGATCGATGGTAGATGAAGAAAAGAAAGAAAAATTGAAAGATCTTCTTAGGAAGATCCATAAAGATGAAGGTGATGTTGAAGAACTGAAGGAAGAATTCAAAGGATTATTGGAAAGCATATCTCCCCAGGAGATCCCATCTATCGAACAAGAATTGGTGAGTGAAGGCGTGACACCTGACGAGATAGCGGAGATGTGCGACGTTCACGTCGAGATGTTCAGGGAATCCGTGGACGATGAATTCGCCGAAGACGAGATCCCTGAAGGTCACCCGCTGAAGACGCTCTACAGGGAAAATGAAGAGATAACCAAGGACGCTGAACTTCTGGGATTGAAAGTCAGTTCGATCGAGGAGGCCGAAGACCGCGAAGAGAGAGAACAGAGATTGAAGGAGATGGCAGAGGACGTTTCAGATTTTTTGAAGATCGATCGAACACATTACACAAGGCTGGAGATGATAATATTTCCACATATCGAGAAAAGAGGTATCGAAGCCGTTCCTAGAGTGCTCTGGAGGAAGCACCAGGAGAACATGGCAAAGGTGAAAAAACTTCTCGGACTCATATCAAGAGGTCCTGAAGGTGAGGAAAATTTCATCGAGATGTTGAGAGAGTTGTCACAGGATGTGTCACAGGCGATACTAGATATGGTGTTCCGAGAGAACAATATATTGTATCCAACGCTTGAAGAACTTCTCACTGAAGAGGAATGGATAGCCGTGGCGGAGCAGGAAGAAGAGATTGGATATTATAAAGTGGAACCTGGAGATGGATGGTCACCCGATGGAGAGCCGAAGTATCCATATGAGGTGGAAGCAGAGATATCTGAAAAAGAACTCTCGGAACTTCCGGATCAATTGAGAACCATGATCAGTGAGGAGGAAGTGGAAAAAGACAGTTACGATATCAGAAAAAAAGGTGATATGGAGATAGACACGGGTTTTCTGAGCAAAGAGGAGATAAACTCGATATTTAGGAATCTACCCTTCGATATAACCTATATCGACCATAACAACAGAGTCAGGTACTTCAGCGAGACTGAGAGGATTTTCCCGAGGAGCAGGTCGATAATAGGTAGGCCTGTTAGGTTATGCCATCCACCTAAGAGCGAGGATAAGGTAAAAAATATAATCAAGAGTTTCAAAGCTGGGGAGGAAGACGAAGCCGAATTCTGGATCCAGGGTAACGGCGCGTTCATCCACATACGGTATTTTTCGGTCAGGAACGAAGATGGAGACTATCTTGGAACCATAGAAGTGGTTCAGGAGGTCTCCGATATCAGAGACCTAGAAGGAGAGAAAAGGATTCTAGACTGGGGTTGAGAAGAAAACGATAGATGGACTGTGGATCTTCTCGTTCTAGCCTGAACTGGAATTTTGATCTTCGCTGCTTTCATCCTCTGCACAATCGGGACATACACCTTTCAGTACTACCGAACCGTCATCTCTTCTTTCCATGTAGCTGTCTTTATCGGTCTCATCTGGATCGACGACCCAATCATCTGGGAGCGCCATTTCGATAGCTTTGTACGATCTGATCTCTCTACCGCAGTGTAGGCAGTGAAAATATTCTTTCTCGATCTCCTGATCTGTTCTTTCGGCGATATCCTGAACATCTTTTATCAGGACGGTTGAGCCGTGAGTTATGGTGAAGTCCCCTTTTATCTTTTCATCGTCAGCATATATCTTTCCGTCTCCGTAGACATCTATAGAATCTACATCTTTCCAATCGTCCTGTAGACTCCCGATCATCTCGGAGTATATGCGCTTGGCTTTCCCGTCGTCCCATCTTTTGACGAGATATTCCGAAGGATCGATCTTCTCCGCGTCTTCGAGAGGGTTGTTTTCCATGCCCTCTTCGATCTCTATCTCACCCGGTTTTTCTCTATCGGAAAGAACATCGGACGGGATCAAGACCGCAGATATCGGTTCTCCGTCTTCCAAAAGATTTCCGGGAACATCTTCATTTTTATCTTCAGTACCGTAGATCAATCTCTTCATATGTGATACCATTTAGGGAAGAGATGAGGCGGGATTAGTACTTTGGGTTTTGGAGATTGATGTAAAAAAGGATAATATCCATAAATGATGTTATTTCTGTATATTCATGGTTGATTCAGATGGGAGAGAGATGTGAAGAATGTGGCGGAACGGGTGAGTGTTCCAGGTGTGAAGGAACTGGTTATGAGGAGCATGGATTGTTCGGATTGGGATTGATAGAGGAGTACTGTGTTAAGTGTCAGGGGAGTGGAGAATGCAGAATCTGTAGTGGGACCGGAGAGGTATCTTCGGCTTGATATATACAAAAAAATACTTATGAAAATCTAACTTTTTTATTCTAGGATTGTATGGAGATAAAAAGATACGAGCAAGACGAGTTAGAAGAGCTCTATAAGCTATGGAGAGAAGTTGCAAAAGAAAGGCCTAACGCTGTTGAAAAGGATATTGAGGAATTTGAAAAAGAACATCTCAAAACATCCGAGGGTATCGATCAGCAGTGCTTTACACTTCATGAAGACTCCAGGATGGTCGGCGCATCCATACTTAAGCTGATGCCTAAGGAAGCGAACTCGCTTTTGGACTTTTTAGTTCCTAAAGAGAGATTATGGGATGAAAAATCAAAGGAACTGCTCAAAAAGTCGATAGAATACTGTGAAGAGAAAGGGGAATCGGAGATAACTCTCTCACCTAATATCTATCCTCAAGGAGTGATAGACTTCTTCAAAAAGGAGGGGTTCGAGAGATCTGAAGACTATCCATCTGGGTTGTGGATGAAAAAAGAGTTAAGAGATCTGCCTGATCTAAAGATCCCTGAAGATATAGATATCTTTGCAGTTGAGGATTTAAGAGAGTGTGTTTCGGCGAGAGATTTAGCAGAAGTTCATCTAGATTATACGGATGACAATGATTTTGAGCTAGAGGATATCATTGATGAATTTGAAAAATTCGATAAAGAACAAGACGATATTTTATACGGTATAGCAAAACTAGAAGGCTCTGAGGAAGTGGTTGGTTTTTCAAGGACCGTGTTTGTAGATTTACTCAGAGGAGAAAGTATAGCTCAGAATGTAGGTCTTGTGGTAAAAGAAGAGGAAAGGAAGAAAGGCATCGGTGAAGCGTTACTCGTTGACTCTTTTCAC